>Ga0116231_10011464_pt1 | contig 13601 bp, 8 predicted proteins | sample S1TSphgellanicum_2_FD_89695 | JGI IMG/M metagenome (GOLD analysis project Ga0116231, IMG submission 89695) | Host-associated microbial communities from peat moss isolated from Minnesota, USA - S1T2_Fd - Sphagnum magellanicum MG | ecosystem: Host-associated > Plants > Peat moss > Unclassified... | reverse complement strand
CGGTACGGTGTACGACTCCCACCAGTCGAGTTCTGTGATTCGCTGCGGCGCTATGCCCCAATACTCGAGATGCGCGCCGACTCCCAAAGAGGTGACGAACGGTACCTGGCTCTTCGCGAGCGCGCGAATGGTCGGATAGTCGAGATGGTCGTAGTGGTCATGAGAGATCATCACGGCGTCAACCGGCGGCATCTCGCGCAGCGACACCGGCACGGGTTGGAAGCGCTTCGGTCCCACCAGCGCCGAGGGTGAGGCGCGCGGGCCCCAGACCGGATCGCTGAGAATCCGAACGCCGTCGATCTCGATCATTAGCGTGGAATGGCCCAACCAGGTGACGCGCAAACCGGTGTCCGGCTTCTTGAGCCACACATCGAGCGGGTTCAGGGACGGCAAGGGCCCCAGCGGGGAGCGCCGTTCGCCGCCCCATAAGAAATCCGTAATGGAGGGCATCGGCACCGTCGGATCACGCAGATTCGGCTGTATCGGATGGATGTTGCGGAAGCGGTCGCCGGACCATAAAGGCGAGGCTTGCATGCGCTCCAAGCGCGCGCCACCTGCGCGTTTTCCTAGGGATTTCATGCCGTGAAGTCTAACAAACAAAGCTTTGCCTCGACGAATCCTCGGCCGGTGGCCGGTGGCCGGTGGCCGGTGGCCGGTGCCGCACTGCACGCGCTGCGGCCGCTCGTGCGACACTGGGGGTGCGCGCCTGTCATCCGGCTGTCAAGAGACGCCTTTAAACAGGATTGCCCGCGTCGTGGGATCACAGCTCGAAAGAAGGACCCGTGTTGACCGACAACTTGCGTCAAAAACTCGCCCAGGCGAGCCCGCTTGCGCTCACCGTCGTGGCAGGTCTCGCGGGATTCTGCGCGTATTTCTCCATGTATGCGTTTCGCAAGCCGTTCTCGGCGGCGAGCTTCGGCGTCGTGCCAGGCTGGAGCTTCGTGCTCGACTACAAGATCGCGCTCGTGATTGCGCAGGTCGCGGGCTATGCGGTATCCAAGTTGATCGGGATCAAGTTCGTGTCGGAACTCGATCCGGCCAAGCGCGCCGCGGCGATCATCGTCTTGATTCTGGCCGCCTGGGCGGCGCTGCTGATGTTTGCGGTGGTCCCGGCACCTTGGAATGTCGCGGCCTTGTTCCTCAACGGCCTGCCGCTCGGCATGATTTGGGGGCTCGTATTCGGTTTCATGGAGGGTAGGCGCACCTCGGAGGTCTTGGGCGCAGTCGTGTGCGCGAGCTTTATCGTCTCCTCCGGCGCGGTCAAATCCGTGGGCAAACTCTTGATGACGCAGTGGCATCTCAGTCCCTTCTGGATGCCGGCGGCCGCCGGCGCTCTATTCCTGCCCCTGTTGTTCCTATCGGTCTGGGCACTCGCGGCATTGCCGCCGCCGGATGCGCTCGACGAAGCGGCACGCGTGCGGCGCGCACCGATGAATGGCGCGGCGCGCGCCGCGTTCGTGCGGGAATACGGCGTCGGTCTCGGCTTTCTGATCGCCGCCTACGTCTTGGCAACCGCGCTGCGTGATTTCCGCGATAATTTTGCGGCCGAACTCTGGAGCGGTTTGGGCTATGGCAATGGTGCCGCGATTTTCACGGCCAGCGAGTTGCCGGTCGCCGCGCTCGCTCTCGGTGCGCTCGCGCTGATCATGGTCGTGCGGGACAACCGCCGAGCGCTCGCCGTGATCCACGCCGTCATCATCGCCGGCCTCGCCTTGCTCGGCGGCTCGACGCTCGCGTTTCACGCCGGATTCATCGGTCCCATCGCTTGGATGATCCTGAGCGGTGCCGGGCTCTATGCGGCCTACACGCCCTTCAACGCGATGTTGTTCGACCGAATGATCGCGGTCAGCGGTCGTATCGGTACCGCGGGCTTTTTGATCTATCTTGCCGACTCATCGGGTTATCTCGGCAGCTGCGCGCTGCTGCTGTGGCGCAATTTCGGTCTCGTGAATCTGAACTGGATGCAGGTGTTCACGGCTGCGGCCTATGCAACGAGCCTGCTCGGCATGCTGCTCGTCGCGTTTTCGGCCGTGTTCTTCCTGCGCAAAGCCGCCGCTAGTTCCGATAGTCCCGAAGCGCGTCGCCCAGTGCCTCTTTGAGAGGGCCGAGCCAGGGCTCATAGTGCTTCCATTGATCGAGGCCTTCGCGAAAGATCGGTTGGCGCACCTGTTCGGAACTCGCAGTCCGAACGCTGCGCTCGGTCTTGTGAAATTCGACGCAAGCCGGCTCGAAATCGAGGCCGCAAAAATCCAGAATTCGGCGCACGTTCCCCTCGAGGTCCTCGACGACCGCTTCGTGCTGGACCCTTAGGATGCGCCCCGGCAGAACGGCATCCCAATGGCGCATCAATTCGAGGTAAGTTCGGTAGTACCGGGCGATGTCCTCGACGCTGTACGTGAACTCTTGCCCCGAGGCGAACAGCTGTTTCAAATTGCTGAAGCAACAGGCCATGGGTTCGCGCCGCGCATCGATGATCCTGGCGTTGGGCAGGATCAGATGAATCAGGCCGATGTGCCGGAAGTTGTTCGGCATCTTGTCGATATAGAAGGGCTTGCCGCCGCGGTAGATCTGCGTGTCGCGCAGATAACCCTCGCCGAGCCGCAGAAAGTCCGCCGCGGTCAAGCTCGGCAGCACGCCGGGATAGCGGGGATTGTTGAGGTCCGGGTCACGACCCTGGAGTTCCGCAACAATGCGTGGAATCTCGGCAAGTTCCTGCGTGCCCTCGACGCGCGAATGCGAGGCGAGAATCTGTTCCAGCAGCGTCGATCCGGAGCGTGGCAGGCCGACGATGAAAATCGGATCCGCACTCTGCGCGCCCACGTTTGCGCGTCCGGCGAAGAATTCACGCGTACAGGTCGCGATCTGCAGCCGCGTGTTGTTCTCCAGGATCTCGGGTCGGTAGCGGCTTTCCGCGCGTTTGAGCGCGTTGCCGCGTGCGTAGTAACCCCAGGATTCCGAGTACTCGCCGCGATCTTCGAGCGCCTTGCCGAGCGCGAAGCAAAGATGGTAGCGGTCGATGAGCGGTGTCGTCGCTGCCGCTTCCTCGGCGCGCATGCGGCCGATTTCCTCGTCCGTAAAGCGGTAGGTCTTGAGGTTGGCGAGACTCCAGTAGGTGTCGCCGTAGTTCGGTCGTGCGGCGGCGGCGGCACGATACTCGGCGATCGACTCGTCGCGCCGGCCGACGGTCTTGAGCGCGTGCGCGAGCGACAGATGCAGCGCGGCTTCCTCCGGCGCATCGCGCAGGAGTTCCCGGTACAGGACGATCGCCTTCTCGTGTTCGCCGAGCCCGACGCACACGGTCGCATACAGGGTCTGATACTGCCGATTCGTCGGGTCGAGCTGCAGCAGTCGTTCCAGTTCCTCGCGGGAACGCCGATACTTGTGTCGCTCATGCAGCACTCGTGCATAGTCAAAGCGCGCGGCGCGATACTCGGGGGCCAGCACCAGCACCGCCTCGAGCAGCAGCTCGGCATCGTCGTAAACCTCGCGCGCGATGCCGATGCGCGCGAGCAGGCGCATCGCTTCGACGTGATCGCCGTGCTTCAACAGGTAGGCGCGGGTGATCTCCTCGGCGAGCGTCAGCTCCCCGTCGGAGAACAAACCCGTGGCGGCGATCACTTCCGGCGGCAGACGCTTGAGCGTCGCCACGTGGGCTGCGGCCATGGCGGCGTTCTCGGTCTCGCCGATCATGCGGTACAAGCCCTCGAGCATGCCCCAGCTCGCCGGCAGCGCCGGATTGATATGGACGCCGCGCAGGAAGGCGTCGATCGCGCGCGGCGCGTCTTTGAGTGCGACGTAGCAATGGCCGCGCTCTTGATAGAGCCGGCTGAAGCCCGGCTGGCAGCGCTCGAGCCGCTCCAGAGTCGCGAGTGCCTCGGGGATGCGCAGCAGATAGCGCTGACTGACCGCGAGCAGATACAGCACGTCGCGATTCTCAGGCACCTCGAGCGCCAGGGCTTCAGCCGCACGCAGGCTTTCCTCGTGGCGTCCGCTCTGGACCAGGCTGCCGATGCGGCGCACTTCCAGTTCGATCGCGGACGGCTTCGATTCCGAGACAGTCGAGTTCATCAGGTCCCAGCCAAAAAAAGGGGGCGGGCGTCGCCGCCCGGTCGCGATTCTACTTGAAACATCGACGTGGCATGCTCCGGCGGTGGAAAGAGCGTATTCTCCGACCCCCTGAAGAAACCTCATGTTGAGTCGCCAACATTAAGATCCTGGAAGCTGCGCGAACGGTCGATGTGATTTTGGAAACCGATGTGCTGGTGGTGGGCAGCGGGCCGGGCGGCCTTGCCGCTGCACTGGCCGCCGCCCGGGCCGGCGCCCGTACCGCCTTGATCGACCGCAACGGCTGCTTCGGCGGCAACATCACGCAGGTCGGCGTCGAGGGCTTTGCCTGGTATCGGCACGAACAGACCGTCGACTGCGAGGGCATCGGCATCGAGTTCGAGCAGCGCGCCAAGGCCATGGGCGCGGCGAGCCCGGAACCGCAGTCCTTGAGCCATGCGCTCGATGCCGAGATGTTCAAATGGGTCGCCGACGTGCTCGTCGAGGAGGCGGGCGTCACGCCGCTCTTGCATCGCCTGGGCGTCGCGCCGATCGTCGCCGACGGGGTCATTCGCGGCGTCATTACCGAGAGCAAGGCGGGTCGCGAAGCGATCCTTGCCAAACGCGTGATCGACGCGACCGGCGACGCCGATATCGTGACCCGAGCCGGCGGCCCCGTGCGCAAAACACCCAAAGAGGAGATGCTGGCGGTGTCGGTCATGTTTTCGATGAGCGGCGTCAACAAACAACGCTTCATCGATGCCGTGAAGGCCGACCCCCAGACCTACGCCGACTGGTCGGGAAATGGCGAGTGGAATTACGAAACCACCGGTAAGGAAGATGAACTGTTCTCGCCCTTCCTGCGCAAACCTTTCAAGCAGGCGCTTGCTGCCGGCATCCTGCCGCCGAACTTGCATACGATTGCCGGCACTTGGGGGACGGTCACCGATCAGGGCGATCTGACCTATTTGAATCTCGTGCACGTGCCTGAAATCGACGGCACCGATCCCCACGATCTCACCGTCGGAGAGATGCGGGGTCGGCGCGAGGCGATTTACGCCATGAACGCCTTGCGCGGGTTCATGCCGGGTTGCGAGAGCGCGAAGCTGCGGAACTTCGGTATGACGCTCGGCATTCGCGATACGCGCAAGATCGATGCGATTTACAACCTGACGGGCAACGACGTGCGCGAGCAGGCCCGATTCGAGGATGCGATCGGCATCTTCCCGGAGTTCATCGACGGCTATGGGATTCTGATCCTGCCGACCACCGGCCGCTATTGGCACCTGCCGTACCGGGCCCTCCTGCCGAAGGGAATCGGCAATTTACTGGTCGCCGGCCGTTGCATCGGCGGGGACAAGGTTTCGCATGCCTCCGCGCGCAATATGATGTGTTGCGCGGTGAGCGGCCAGGGTGCGGGTGTCGCCGCGGCGGTTTCCTTGCAGAGAGACGAGCCGCTCGAAGGTCTCAACATCGCCGCCTTGCAGAGTGAGCTCGCCCGCCAGGGCGTGCGTTACCGATAGGCTCCCATTCAGCTCTGCTCGTTTCAAGTCTTGGGGTAGGGCCTGCCGTCCTTGTGCGCATAGCCCCCGTTGTCCTTGAGAAAGTAGAGATCGATATCCGGGTAGTCCCCTTCGTCCTCGCGGATCTTGCGCGCGCCGACCTCCAATAATACGGCGTCCTGCCGCGACCGGTTTTGCAGATGATGTGCATCCTTGGTGCCCGATTTGAAGCCCGCGCAGTCACCGGCCCGCAGCAGCTCCTCACCGTCGTCCGTCACGAGCACGACTTCACCGCTAAGGATGTAAACGAACTCGTCCTCGTGCGAATGCCAATGGCGCTGACTCGACCAGGCCCCGGGCGGAAGGTGTAGGAGATTCACGCCGAAGTCGGACAGGCCGGCCGCGTCGCCGAGCGACTGGCGGGCGCGGGTGGCGCAGGGTAGGTCGAATGGGGCTGGGTAGTGCGAGCCTATGACGATCGGCACGGCATGGAGATCGATTTTCTGCGGCATCTGGCGGCTCCTTCGGTTTGTTGCCTGGCGTGGCGACCGGCGCGACGGTTATATTGCATCGGATGCCCATCCCGATCCAATCGGTTTGCGACCTCGCGAACGTGCGCGCGTCGAGGCGCAATGCCGGCCTTGCCGTGGTAGCGCTGGTCTGGGGAGCACTAGGCGGCGCTTGTGCCTCGGCCGACAGCCCACCCGCGGCGCCCGCGCCCGCGCCGGCGGCGATCGAGGCTGTCGCTGCTGCCGATGTGCCCATGCGTGCCGAGGAGGACGAACGCCTGCTGCGCGGGGTGGACCAGCGCCTGCAGGAAAGCGCTGCTGCCCGGCGTTTCGAGCAGGCCTTGACGCGCCAAGAAGCCGCAATGAATGCGCTCGCCGCCCAGTATTCGGACGAAGATCTATCGAATTTGACGGTGCGCCGCCTCGAGAGTTTGCGCGGCCATTGGCGGCTCTTGCAACAGACGCTCGAAGAGACACGCGCGGGGCTCGCGAAGGCGATCCAGGTTGACGCAGCAACGGCGGCGAGTCTCGCCGAGCGGCGCGCGGCTTGGCAGGCGACACGCGACAATGCCGCCGGGCTCGCACCGGCCTTGAGCCAGCGCGTCGAGCAACTGAGCGCCGAGATTGCGGCGGCCGAGGATGAGCTTTCCAAACCCTTGCGCGAGTTGCTGCGGCTGGGACGCGAAGGCAGCTCTTTGTCTGCGCGCCTGCAACTGCAAGTCGACGAGGTGGATGCCGCCATCACGGCGCAGGATCGCGCGTTGCTGCGGATCGAGTCGCCACCACTATGGCGCGCGAGCCCCGAGAACAGCGCGGCCGAATCGGACCAGCTGGGCGTCGGCAAGAGTCTCGCGATCGAGACCGCCTTTGCACACGATTATGACGCCACCAATGAGCGTCTCGCGCGTGTGCTGACGGCGATCGGCGTCCTGTTGCTGCCTCTGCTGGTCTGGCTCAAACGCCGCGCCGAGCTCATGCTGGCGGCCGGCGAAAATGCCGAATGGCCGCTGCGCGCACTGTCGCACCCGGTCGCGGCCTGGCTCGTGCTGGTGGCCTTGGGGGTTGGACTGTACAACCTCCAGGGGCCGACCATTCGACAGCAAATCGTTTTGTTGCTGGCCTGGATTCCGATCCTGCGCCTCCTGCCGCCGGCTGTGCGTTCGCGCCTCGGCGGCTGGGTCTATGTGGCGGCCGCGTGTTACTTCCTGAACGCGGCACTGTCTCTGCTCGATGGCCACCCCTTGGCGTATCGCTGGTTGCTGCTCGGCCTCGATGCGCTGATGCTCGCGGCGCTTGCGCGCTTGCTGTGGCGCCCCCGGCAGGCGACGAGCATCGAGGGCTTCCCCGCGGTCGTGAGCGCACGGTCTTTGCGCTTGGCTGCCGCTGCCGTGGTTGGTACGGCCCTGCTCTCGAACGTTTTGGGCAATGTATCGCTCGCGACTTTGCTCACCAGCGCCCTGCTGGATACTGGCTACGCCGCACTCGCCCTCTACGTCGGAGCGACCGTGCTGGCTGCCGTATTCCGGGTGCTGCTGCAATGGCGGACGGTCTCGTGGTTGAACTCGCGTCATTCGGCGTCCTTGCTGCGAGCCTTGGCCGGCGTCGCGCGAACCGTCGTGCTCGTCGCCTGGGTGGTCTTTGCGCTCGATGCATTTCGCATTTACCGCCCGTTGTTTACGTGGGCTGCCGGCGTTCTCTCCCACAGTTTCACGCTCGGCGTATTGAGCGTGAGTCTCGGCAGTGTGCTCGCGTTCGTCGCCTCCGGATGGGTCGCGTTCTGGTTGGCAAAAACTGTGCGCATGCTGCTCGCCGACGACATCCTGCCGTCGCTCGCCTTACCGCGCGGTGTCAGCAACAGCGTGTCGACACTGACTTATTACACCCTCTTGTTCCTGGGGCTCATCGCCGCGCTTGCCGCGGCGGGTTACCAGGTCGGACAGCTCGCACTGATCTTTGGCGCGCTCAGCGTCGGCATCGGCTTCGGTCTGCAAGACATCGTCAAGAATCTGATCGCCGGCATCGTCTTGATGGTCGAGCGACCGATCCAGCCGGGTGATGTCGTCGAAGTGGCGGGCATGACCGGGACGGTCCGCGAGATTCGCATGCGCGCCACCGTCGTCGGCACCTTCGACGGTGCCGACGTCGTCGTGCCCAATGGCGTGCTAATCGCCGACAAGCTCGTCAACTGGACGCTGAGTCGCAACAGCCGTCGCATCGAGATCAGCGTGAGCACCGGATTCGGCACGAGTCCGCAGCAGACGATCGACTTGCTGGTCGGCATCGCGGCGCGCACCCCGGGTATTGCGGGTGCGCCCGAGCCGGTCGCGCTGCTCACGGGGCTCGCCTCGGGCACGCTCGAATTTCTGTTGCGGGCCTGGACCGTTGAGCTCGCCGATTGGGTCGCCGTGCGCAGTGCGCTCGCGGTCGAGGTGCGTGACGGCTTGAGCGCCGCCGGTATCGAAGTGCCGCTGCCGCAGCGTGACCTGCACCTGCGCAGCGGTTTCGGTCCGCAGTGACCACGGTGCTCAGTGACTGCGGCTGAGCAGATCCTTGCAGACCCGGGGCAGGTCGCGCGAAACGGCGAGCTTCTTAGGATGATTCGGCGTACGACGACCCATCCGGTTTTCATGACGCTCTCTTAGAGACGTCTTAGGCCTGATGATTCGCTGTTTGCCGGCAGCGGGGCCGTGAACAGTAGGCTCTCTTCACTCGAGCCGCCCGGGGTGGCGGCGACCCTTGCTTCGTGTCGGCACTCGCCGCCGAGCAACCGTGCCCGATGACGGATCACTTCGGCTTCGCCGCCGCTCCAGGAGGTGGCCTCGGTTCGGTAGCCGGAGCCCGACCACCGTACTTGGAGGTTCAGGCCAGCCGAGTCCGTGTGGAGTTCCACATCGACCTGTTCGCAATCGGCATGGCGCGTTGCATAGCGCAACATGTCGACGGCGATCCGATATACCTGGTCGGCGACGACGCCCTCGATGACCTGCTCGCTGACCATGCCGTGCCAGCGTACGGGAATGTCGAGCCGCTCGGCTGTCTCTGCACAGAGCGCCGGCAGTGCAGCTGACAGTGAACCGCGAACCGCGGCGATCGGCGACAACCGCTGTGCGAGCTCGCGGGCGCTGCGGATCGCGTCGCTGAGATATTGCACGATCGCCGCGGTCTGCGCGGCGTCGCCGTCCGGCAAACGCTTCGTGATATTGGCGAGCAGCAGCGAAACGCCCGCCAATTCCTGGGCGAGTCCTTCATGCAGGGAGCTGCCCACGCGCAGTGCATCGAGTCCCGTGGCGCCCGCGACAGCGCGTTCGGCGCGGCGTGCGCCGGAGATATCGCGCAAGACGCAGATGAGTGCAGTTCGATCGGCCAGCTGCAACCGTGAGGTGGCAAGCGAGGCAAGAATTTCCGTGCCATCACCACGGCCTAGGACGAGCTCGGTGCCCTGCGCCGCGTCCGGCGACTCGAGCAATCTCGCCCAGGGTTGCTGGTTTGCGGGGAGCGGACTCAGGGACTCCGCGGCGCGCGTGAGCAAACTGCCCGGCGCCATCGCGAGTATTTCATACATGGCGGCATTGGCGTACGTGATGCGTCTGTCGGCATCGAGCACGATCACGCCCTCGCTCATGGTGTCCAGAACGCGAGCTTGCTGCAATACCGTCTCCTGCATCGCCCAGCGAGCCGTCACATCCGTCGAGCGCAGCGTCACCCCGGAGAGACGATCGCCGCTCATCACGGGGATCGCGCGCTGCTCGAAATGCTTCACGCGTCCGTCGGCATCGCGCCGGCGGGTCTCGAAATCCACGGCGACCCGGTCGCGGATGACGCGCTCGGTGGCTGAAGCGAACGCCTCATAGACGTCCGGCGGAGTAAGCTCGCGCAAGCGCCGGCCCTCGAGCAGTATGCTGCCTTCCGTCCAAGCCGTACTCCCGGGTAGGGCCCTGTTGGCAAACCGAACACGCAGCTCCGGATCGAGCAACATGAGGGTATCGGACAGATTGTCGGTGAGTGTGCTCAGCATCAGGGCCTGACGGCCCAGTGCCCGGCGGTGCCGCCCTCCTATATATAAGAGAAACGCCAGCAGGCAGCTGACCAGGATCCCGGCCACGGCCAGCGCGACGGTCAGTCGGCGTTGGATCAGGTCGTCTTCCAGCGCCTTGCGCTGCGCAATATTTTCGCGCATCAGTTCACGATTGGCGCTTTCGAGCGCATCGAGCTTCGCGATCGCGCGCAACACCGCGACCGCGCGCAGACGCTCGGCGGTCGCGTCGGCATCCGCTGCGGCCAAGGCTTTGCTCCAGTCCGCGACGGCGGCATGATCCTGCCCGAGCGCGGTCAGCGTCTCGGCTCGTGCCCGAAAAAGCCCAATCCGTTGTCGTATCGATAGGTCGTCGACGCGCCGCTCGACCACTTGGTTGAGTGTCGAGAGCGCAGAGCCGTAGCGCCGATCCGCGGCCTCCATACGGGCATGTACGATCAGCGCGGCCGCATCGAGACCGCCCCCGGCGAGTCTCGCGGCATCTGCCAGCGGCGCTGTACAGAGGGGCTTGGCCAATGCCGCTTGACCGCCGTCCAGCAAGGCAGCGCACATCGGCACGGTGGCGAGCGTCGCCGACAGGGATTTGCCGGCGCCGAGTGCCAGTTGTCTTGCGCTTGCGAATGCGGAGTAGGCTTCGTGCCAATGGCCCTGCTCAGCGAGGATATGGCCCTTCAGAATTTGCGCATCGATACGCGCCCCGGGTAATCCTTGTTGGAGCGCGTAGCTCAGGGACTCCTGCACCATCCGATCGGCATCCGACCAAAGGCCGCTACGCCGGTAGGTGCCCGCGAGCGTGAATGCCGCGAAAGCCGCCGTGTCCGGCCACTGATGCGCCAGCGCGCTCCGATAGGCACGTAATTCGTCCGCCACGGCGAGATCCGGTCGGTCGACGCCGTCCTCGAGTTCGCCGCGCGTCGCCAGCAAACAGGCCCAGACGCGGGTATCCGGGGCTGCGTGCTCGACGAGCTGGCCCAGGCGTTGGATGCTGTCGTGGTAGCCCACGGCGGTGGTCCCGACGGCGCCTAGGTCGGTGGTCGCCAGCTGCAGTTCCAAACTGTCGATATCTTCACCGGGGGCGAGTCGCTGCATCTCGCTATGGGCGGCCGCGAGCGCCTCGTGAGCGGACGGATCCTGATTAGGCGTGTCGAGACAGGCTGCCCAGGTCTGGTGCGGGCCGGCAAGCGAGGCGCAAAGGACTGCTGCGCATAGCGGGAGCGCCAGCGGCGAGCGCGCCCTTGGCATGTTTTGCAAGCGGCTGCGTATTAGGGGTGGCAAGTATGTGAACACTAGAACTAGATGGGTACTCAGGAGCGGTTAAATGGCGGCTAATGAACATAGAATACTAAAGTCGAACCTCGTCAGGTTCCTTGTCGGTCTCGCAATGGGTGTCTTATTCTTCGGCGCCCTCGGATCGCGTGTTGCCGTTGCGCAAAACGCCGATGCTCCCGTGGCGTTCGATATCCCGGCGCAGCCGCTCGGCACGGCGCTCAATACGCTTGCCGTGCAGGCGAATATCCAGATTTTCTTCGAGCAGAAGCCCGTCGAGGGCCAGGACGCGCCACCCGTGGTCGGCACCATGACCGCGCAAGAGGCATTGCGGACGTTGCTCGCGAACACCAATCTCGGTTTTGTCCAGAATGCCGACGGTACGGTCGTCGTGAGCCCGCGAGCAGGGGTGGCTGCAAAGCGGCACGCGAATCCCGCGGCGGTGGTCGCGGCGCCGATCGCTAGCCCCTATTTTGCCGGATCGCCGGCCGTGCCCGCGACCGAGGGAAACTTCATGATGCGTGCGCGTGCAACCTATCTGGATCCGCATAACCGATCCGACTATTTCGTAGTCCCAGGCGCGCCTGCAGTACCTATCCCAGCGAACGGCGCGACCACCAATGGCCGTTTCGCCCCGGAACTCGACGCCGAGTACTTTTTCAGCCCGCATTGGTCGACTGAACTTGCGCTCAATTTTCCGCAGTGGCATCGCTGGTATCTGCAGGACGATGTCCCCGCCGATGGTCGCATCAATATCGGCAGCTTCCGCATGATGCCGAACTTCCTGACCTTGAAATATGATTTCCTGCCGAGTTCCGTGATCCGCCCGTATCTCGGCGCCGGCGTCAACGTGACGACTTTCTACGACGTCAACGCCGGGCCGCTGCGTCTGAGCTCGACGACGGGCGGTGTCGCCGCGCAAGCCGGCTTCGACATCCGCATTTCCGATCATTGGTTCTTGAACGCCGATGCCAAGTGGGCGCGCGTGCATCCGACAATCAGCGAAGACGGCGTCTCGATCGGTCATATGAAGATCGATCCGGCGATCTATGCCGTCGGCATCGGCTATCGCTTCGGTGGCACGCCCGCGATCGCGGCGATCCCGCCCTCGGCGCCGCCACCCCCGCCGCCGGTCGTCGCTGCCGCGCCGGTCTCCCCGCCGCTCGATTCGGACGGTGACGGTGTGCCGGACTCCATCGACCGTTGCCCCGGTACACCGCCGGGCCTGAAAGTGGATGCCTACGGCTGCGAAATTGACGCGATGGTGCTCGCCGGCGTCACGTTCGAGACCGGCTCCGCCAAGTTGACCGCCGAGTCCGCGGACGTGCTCGACAAGGTCGTTGCCGTGCTACGCCAACGCCCGAATGCCAAGGCCGAGATTCGCGGCTACACCGACAGCCGCGGTGGCGCCGTGCTCAACCAGAAGCTGTCCGAGAAGCGGGCTGCATCGGTGATGGCATATTTCGTCGATCACGGCATTCCGGCCGATAATCTGAGCGCGCAGGGCTTCGGCAAGCTCGACCCGGTCGCGAGCAACGACACGCCGGAGGGACGCGCGCAGAACCGCCGCGTGACCGTGAAGTTCTTTCAGCCCGTGGCACGCTGAGCCATGATCATGGCCGAATACAGCGGGCAGGTGCGCAGCTACTTTCAGATCCTGATTCGTCTGCAAAACCTGCATACGCAGCTGAACGAGTGGCTGAATCGTGGCGAAGACTGGCAACCGACGGTCGACGACATCGATAATCTGCTCGCCTACTTACAGGGTATGGCTGTCTCGGCGCGCGCCTGGGGGCTCGTGGGGTTCACGTCCATGTGCTTGCACGTGTGCGAGCGCATAGAGCCGTGTCGGCGCAGCGGCCATATGCCGCGCTCGATGTTGGACATGCTCGACGTGTGGATCAGTTATTGCGAGCGTTACCTGCGGCGCCCGCAGAGCCCTGCCCACGCGCGCCTCTTGGTCGATCAATTGAACGATCGCCACTGGGGTACGCGTTTGGACCCAGCCGAGGAGGCGCGCCTGCTTTGCGAGCTCGTGGAGCCGGCCTTATGAACGCGGGCGTTTTTGTAGGCTAGTTCTGGTAATCGTGAGGCGCACACCGCTGGTGCCGCGTGGATTTCACGCCAGAATTTCATGATGGATCAATTGCCTCCTGGGACGCCGCAGAACGAGCGGCCCGAGTCTGAGTTGCTGCATGCGCAGACGTCGGACGGGGCGTCTGCCGCGATGTCGCATCGGGAATACGT
>Ga0116231_10011463_pt1 | contig 13603 bp, 9 predicted proteins | sample S1TSphgellanicum_2_FD_89695 | JGI IMG/M metagenome (GOLD analysis project Ga0116231, IMG submission 89695) | Host-associated microbial communities from peat moss isolated from Minnesota, USA - S1T2_Fd - Sphagnum magellanicum MG | ecosystem: Host-associated > Plants > Peat moss > Unclassified... | reverse complement strand
TTCCATGTGAGGCAGAAGTTGCAAAGGGGGGTGAGCTTGTGCAGGACGATGATGTGGGTGTGGTGTTGAAAAGAAGGAGGCCCCAGTACTATGACAAGCAACAACAATTAGAGCTTGTGTTAGCAGTTCAACAACTGTTTGAATCTGGTGAGCATGACTTGGTTCCTACAGGTTCCGATGAGGAGGATGAGTGGGGAGCAGACACAAGGCACCAAGACATATGGGAGGATGTACCGTGCCTGGATTTACTACAGGGAGGCATGTTGCCAGACACTGTTGATCTTGTGGAAGCTAGGAGAGCAAGGAAGAGAGTGTTGAACTACCACTGGCAGGAGCAATCACTTTATTTCAAGGGGTTACTTGTACCAAGGCCAGAAGATCGCATGGGACTAGTGGTCCGAATGCATAAGGACCTAGGGCATTGTAGAGAAGAAAGAACTCTGGCAGAGATATGTAGGAAGTACTTTTGGCACAATCGGATTGAGGATGTGAAGATTGTTGTGAAGGTATGTCAGCAGTGTTAGATGGTGAGAAGGATGGGGAGTATATGCTCGGAAGATGAAGAGTTGAAGAGTATACCCATTTGTGATCTGTTTCATAAAGTGGCTATGGACACTGCAAGACCGTTGCCTGAAACCAGGTCAGGAAACAAGTACATTCTGGTGGCCATCAACCACTATTCTAAATGGTGCGAAGCTAAGGCCGTTGTTGATCATGGTGCTAAACTTCGGCCAGGTTTCTGGAAAATGACATAATCTATAGGTATGGAGTTCCCAAGTTTGTACTGACTGACAATGGTGGAGAATGGGCTGCAGAATTCGATGTTATGTGCAAAGACTACGACATCCAACATTAGCACACTGCACCCTAGTGGCCTTAGTGTAATGGGATGGCAGAACGTTTGATCAAGACCATCAAACACGGCATTATCGTTCTTGCTGCGGCACCTGAAAACATAGATTATTGGGACGAGCACCTGGCTAAGATACTGTTTGGATACAGATGTGGGATCTAGTCTAGCACCAAGTTCTCACCTTTCATGATTTTGACTGGTCGTACACCCCGTTTCAGGGTAAACAATTACCTGCACGCTCTAACTGTTGTAACTAATGACGATGTTGATGTTAAAGTTGTTGCAACACAATTTCTATTGAAGGTGAAGCTTATAGCAAGCGTCCACGAGAATGTCTTGCTCAATGTGGAACAAACACAGAAGAAACAGAAGAAGACCTATGATGGCAGAAAAGGGAAGCAGACTTTTGAAGGTCTGGTTGCAGGTGAAACAATGGTGAAAATGAAGAAACCGGGAAGGAAGAAAGCTCTGGCTGCAAGCTTGGAAGGCCCGTGCATGGTTGTGGTTTGAGTGAGTAGCAGAGAGCAAGGGGGGATCCCAAATGTGGAAAGAATGAGAGCATCGGGTGAGGATGTAGAAAGGTTTTGAAACTAGCAGAGTGGCTAATCATTTTGCATGAAAGTGAGTCTCTTCGAGTAACTTTGGCAAGTGTGGTACAAATTGTCCAGAGTTAGGTGTTTTCAAAGAGCAATTCAGACTCGAGGGTAATCGGGTCATAGGTCTCTGGTTCAGTAGAGTGAAGAAAAGCATGCATTGTAGCATTCTGTGGGGGATCGGGTTAGAGGCTCAAAGGATCGAGTGAACACTGAGAGCTCTGTCCTCAAAGGCCATACCTGTATTGATGTTTGATTTTTTATGTATACTCTGGAGCCATAAGTATTGTGCTCTCTGGAGATTTTTATGAATGGCAAGGTGCAAGTTTTGAATTTGAATTTTTTGTTTTGCTAATCTGTGAGTGCATGAGTTGTTCCTGTCCAAAGATCAGTGAATGCATATGGAAATATTCTGAGATGAGTTTAGAGAGAAAGGGGTCAGAGAGAGTGGTTTGTCTCAGAAGATCAGAAGGGAGAACACTCTAATTAGGCCCGCACTAGTGGTCAAATTCTTTGTTTGGTCTCGTCACCCTCTCTTTTGGTTACATATGAGCCTAAAAACTTCAAGGGAGTAACATCTCACATAAGATGAACTTTGACCACGGAGTAAGGAGTTGATTCCTAATATATTTGAGCTACTTGACTAATTGCCATAAAAAGAGATGAAGGATGTAATTGAAGGATGCAATCCAATGAATTACTTTGAACAAAGTTTTTTTTGTTACAAAATAATAGTTGGGATGTGGCCTTATAGATACTAAAATTTATTTGCTTTAACTAACTTGATCCAGAGGGATGGATGTTGCTAGACAACAATGGCTGGGTGGTGGCATGGTAGAACCATGCTTGTTCACACCTGAGGAGGGGAGATTCTTCCTCGCGGTGGAACTGGTGTTGGAAAACGTGACATTTTCCCATAAAACTGAGCTTCTTGGATGCATTTAGATGTATAATTCCAGTCCTGCCATCATTCAAAGTTCATGCAATGCCATTGTGACGCATCCTCTCAGTCACTTCTTTCTTCTTCTGGGGTGAGAGAGGTCTAAGAAGCTGGGAAACCCAATACAATGAAAAAACACACAAGCAAGAGACGAAGCATCCTCAAACAAAGGATGCCTTCAATCCATACCTTCAAACAATTTTCATGGAAGAGTTCATGTGTAGTCAGTCGTGTACCAGCTACACCCACCATATTGTGAAGCTGCAAAACCACAAGTAATGTGATAATTACATGCACTGACCGTGAAGAAGCCCTGCGACCTCCTTGCATCCTCCCACCCACCATCGTCACCATAGCCCAAAGTTAGACTTGAGATTGGCACGAACCTGCCAAAATAAAAATCACTTGGAGCTAGCAGCTTTGCAATGAACTTTCATCTCACAAATCTAGTTGTGAAGAATGTAGGAAGTTGGAGATTTCTGCAAGTTCCAAATATAAGTCCTAAATAAGCTCAGACCGGGTAGGCGATCCTATATGTTGTTTTCTCTTCAACATTTTCTTTCTAGCATTTCCTTAAATCTCAAAGATTTTTTTAATCTTTTAGCAACATCATCACACGTAGTACTTACTACCTGGTAGATAAAAGAGAGCAAAGCTTTTAAAGCTATAGGAAACTGGGAGAACAGAATTGATAGTGGCAGGGAGGGATACATAGGTAGACTAAAAAGAAATCGAAAAGAAAAAGATAAAAGGCAAAAAACATTAAAGAAAAGAAAGGGCCAATACTTTACAAAATAGCAGGGTTGGCCGAGAGGTTCTTTCATGTTTTATTTTGCCCAGCACTTGGGCTACGAGCCTTATGCCTAGGCACCTGAAAACATGGAAGAGCCTCTAGGCTAGGCAAGACATTAGACACTCCCTCATCAAACTTTGGGGGAAAGGGGGTGTGTTAGAAAAATTGTGCAATTCTTGTGTTAAAAAACAAATACAAATCCCTGTGCAATTCATTTCAAGAATATAAAAAAAGTATAGTGGTAGTTTCTACATCCTTGTCATTGTGGGTTTGAATCCCAAGATTAACTTGCGGAACATGCCAAAAACAATTGTTCTGTGCAAAATAGCAGAATATGAAACACATGGTTCAGAACATGAACCATGCAAGGCACAAAATAACAAGCCTGCAAAGTTCAATGGGGAAGTATAATGTCCTACAGCCTCTAGTGCTACCCTTCTTATATGCAAAGTAGCTGGACCTGGTCTCAAAGTAGTGACGTAGGCTCACTTTACAGTGGAGCTCAAGAATAGGCCACCGGGAAACTGAACCTTCCTAATTGGGCCGATTGGGTTTACATGTTTACACTAGGATAGACCAACCCATCACTGATCAGCTGCTTATTATTGAACATCATCATTTGTGCTTCATTTTGAGTGATTTAAAATGTTATGGGAGGATTACATCAAGCTCTAGAAATCATCTTTGAAGTGCAAATGAAAAGAATTGATGAAAAGATAACAAGAAAAAAAAAAAGCTTTCCAACTTACAAAACAAGTTTTTTTTTTCCCCCTTTGACCCCTTTTATTTTTAAATTTCATAATTTTCTTATTTCTTATTCATTTTAAATGATTTAAAGTGCTATAGGAGCGTCACCTGAAGTTTTACAAATCATCTTTGAACTCTAATAACAATAGAGCAACATACAAAGAGTTTTTAAAGTGTTCGTGAACCAGCCTTTGTAATGTTTAATGATTTGTTTTTTTAAGTTCTTGAACCCCTTTAATTTGGGGCGCTGTAACTTTCTCATTTCTAATCTGTTTTTGACGATGTTAGTGTGTCAGAGGCGCCAAGAGGAGGGGTTCAAGTTTTGTTGGGACACCAGAAACAATGGAGCCCTCCCCTTGGATCTGGCCTGCCCTGAATGCTTAAGTGTTTGGTCACTGGCCGGTCTACCCTAGGGGCCCAAGCCCTAAGAGGCAAGAATCAGGTGGTTGACTACATGGTGTTGAAACTTGAGCTTGGCCCAAATTATACAATTAGAACATCATAATGATAATAAGATGTATAACATTTATACGTTCTTCAATCTTTCACATTGGATGGACTACCTCACAAAATATGGAAGGAAGGAGAGGAGGGGATTTGCCCTCCACCTACACTAGAAAAATTCTGCCAGTTCTTGACCAGTGAGTTAGTTTAGGCAATAGGTACACACTGTTTGGATTCAGGCGTTAGTGTGGTGGGCCAAGGTGAACCAGCAGCCACAATGGTACCTTCACATTTTGGAATCCCCTATCAGATACATATCTTTTCAATGGCTAGTTTTTTTCTCGGCCCTTAACAAGGTGCACTCCTTCCTTTTTATGGTTGGCATTTGGTCGGCTTTTCTCCCAAGATGCCTGCAATTTATCGTCTTTCCAAATTTTCTTTTTCCATGTGTTATCCTTGTTTGCTTTTAAAGGATGGGTTGTAAAGAAAAGTAAATGATAAAGAATATGAATTACTCAAAGAGAGACACATACAAAGAGAAGTAGCTTCCAAAATTGGGTATGGTTAATGTTAGGCTTGGATGGATCTTATGTATAGGGTAAGGAACATTTTGGAGGTCTTCTTGGGTTTGAGGTTCCATACTAGAAGGTCTTTTGTCCTTTCCTAATCAAGTTTAAATCTTTCATGAGGACGGTGAACACTTCTATTTTAAAGGGACATTCTGCCAAGGGAGGTCAATGGAAATGCATGAACACAAAATTGAAAACTTTTTTGCACAACTCTTCAAGTCATGTGCCATATCCTCTTATTCACTTAATCTTTTAACCTATCTTGCCTAGCCTACTTAGTCTACATAACTTATTTGTATTAGCTTGTTAAACTTAATTAGCCTAGCCTACATATTAGTCACAAACATAGGGTAAAATTATGTAGGTTAGGTTATCTTATGTCTACGCCTAGTAAGGTAGGCTTGGCCTAGCCTAGCTTAACCTATGTATCCTAATCTACCTACTTGTTAATAAATATTTGTACACTTTGATCAGCAAGTGCAATAATAAAAATGTTAGATGTCATCTAGTCGTTTAAGGATAGTTGTAAATACAATTGCAAAAACAACTTGGTTGTCAAACTATTAATGGATGCTATGAATAACAGATGACATATGTTCAATTTTTATCAATTTTTCATTTAAACTTGTTATCATTACAAATTATAATCACATACATGATTAAAATTTAGATTTATGATATTGTAATCACATATGTGATTAGTAACACTTGCAATTATGATAACACATAGAACTATTGTATATATAATCACAAATGAGTTGATTTGAGCATTAGTTGCACACGTGTTGCAAAAGTAGGATTAGGATGGATAAAATTTCTTTTAGTGAAAGCTAGATGTACCATCTTGACCAATGGTAAGGCTAGATAAGCCATCCAACATTTTAAAGAATTAAGGCTTTCAATATTATCAACCTTAACTTTAGGCCAATTTTAGTTTACTCCAACTTAAATCTCAACAAGAGATGATCATTTGAAACAAATTGATCAACAAAACATTGTTTGCTAATTATTTAATGTCAACAAAAATGTCCACAATTTCGAGGTCTTGAAATATTTTATTATAATTTGCACACAAAATGTCAAGCAAACACAACAAATTAGTGTGAGAGGTCATGGGCAAGCACTAAAAATTTGCAATGAATTAAATGTACCTTTGTCTTTGAAAATTTATTTCTTCAACTTCTTTCATTGGACTAATTTTTTTTATCCAACTATAATTAGCTTGAAAATTAACATTTGTTACAATTAGACATTCAATCCACTACTCTAAAGTTGAATATTTAATATTGAGGACGGAGGTTCAAATCTTGTGAACATTGCAATTGTTCTTTGAAAAGTTGCCACATTTCCTTGTTAAGCCCCAAATGGCCATTTGGGCTCTTTTGGGTTTATGATTTTTTTATATATGAACATGTGAGCCTTTTAAAAAGTAGTTTTTTTTTAGAAACAGTTTTAAATTTTTTTTAGAAAGGCTTTAAAAAAAGGTGACTTTCTAATTTTTTTAAAGGTGATAGGTGAGGAAGGTAGGCATCTTGATCACCCAATGGACTAGCCAAAAGTTTGATTTTTTTAATTTTTTTTTTTTAACACTTGAAATATAGAAGTATGTCAAGAAAACTAGGAAGGAGGCATATTCATGGCAACTTGCAAGTAGGATGATGATGAATTGATGTAGAAATATTCGTCTAGTTACAAGAGGACATGTATAAATTTGCACCATATTTTAACCATTAAAGAATTGAAGGATGGTGATGTCCTTAACAACATTGTGCCATAAATATGTTATGTGAGTGTTGCAATAAAAGTATGAAGGAATGTGAAGTTGGGTTGAAAGCAAAATCAAGAAGGCTTGCTTTTCAACTCTATGAGAATTAACCATGGGATTTCAAACAAAATTCCATAGCATTAACGAAGGCAAAGACATTTTTTTTAAATGAAGGAAAATGTTGTAACCCTAATTTGGGTGTGGAACCAACTCTTCATAGGGACAACAAAATGTCTTCCCTAAGATGAAGTAAGTTGGATGTTTCCAAATGGATTCAAATCCAACAAAAAAAACTTGTTATGACTTTAATTTAAGTTCATGATTAAAGTTAAGGCATGAGAAGGAAACAAGCCAAACAATATTTTGAGACTAAGAATACAAAAACATGAGGTTCAACATTGCTAAATGGATTCTCATTTTGGGAGTTGAAGTCTTAAGATGGTTTAAATATTTAGAACAAGGATTGGGAAAGCAAAGCTCATCCAAATTGGTCCCATTTAAAACTATTAGAAAAGTCTTGAACAATAAACTAGCTTGGCTCTTTAAATATATTAATATTTGAAGTTTTAGAGAATCGGCATGAATATCAAGTCTTTGTTTTTTTTTTTTTACAAAGTTGGTTTTCAAAGTTCTAGTTCTCATAAATTTAACAATAGTTGGTTATTTAAGGTGATTTTCACAACTCAGATATCAAAATTAATTTGATATTTCATCTATTCATCCAAATCAAAAAATTCTTGAAAGATGAAAGAACCTTTGTTTTAACAAATCTTGTAAGTAAGGAAGCTTACAAGATTCATTTTGTTAGATTCAACTTATAAAAGCAATATATTGTCATTCCTTTTTCTAGTACATTAGCCTTTTTCAAATTCATTTTAGTCAATTAAACAAAGTTTGTATTAAGCTATGCTATTCTTCATTGATTGTACCCTTTTGACTTTATATAGGTATTTCTTATTTTTTCTAGGGTTGTCCAAGATGTGTAATTCATTCATATTTATATAATAGGTTTAGTAGGGAGAAGGACCAAAATGGGTAATGATGGCATCAAGATACCCATGTGTGACCCAACACTACTTTGCATAGTAGCAAAAGATTTCAAGGCTTTGAAAGTTGTGTCGAAATCATAACAACAAACCTCATGTAGACTATAGCTTAGCTTTGTTGAACACTAGACCTTAACTACCTAGACCCTCTAGCTTGAGAACCAAACCCAGGTAGGGTCTTTAACCCCACCCATGTATTGACTTTTTGAAAAATAAAAAAAAGCACTTCGTTTTCAAGGGTTAGTTCTCACTAGTGTGAGAACCAACAGTTGAGTCATTGATCTCCGTATGACATAATGTGAAATTTGATGGTTGTTAATGAGAGAATGAGATTGAAAACCCACTAATACCCAGCCCTATTTGTGATATTCACCCAACACTAGTTTATACCTATTGTGCAATAGTTATTGAATATTGAACAATTTTGTCAAAGAAAATTGAACAAAATTAAAATTAAATATTTTAGGAGAATTGGGGCAAGCTCTTGATGTTATTGTAAACCCCTCAATGAGTGAGATTTCTTGGAGGTGATTTTGTAAATTTCACACCTGAGATGGGGGAGATATTGAATTTTGAATCACTTTCATCACTAGAAGTTAATTTTAAATTTTAAATAGTTTTTTCACATTGAGCTATATCATCAAAGTCCTGTTCACACTTGGGCCAGCTGCACAGGCCACACTAGTGGTAAAGTTGGCAAGAAGATGATGAGACTGTGTCAGATCACAGGAGCCATGAACCCTAGAGTACAGGAAGAAAAACACATCAAGAGACAGCTACAGAAGAGATGGGAAGGGCTTGCTTCTTCTTGCTAATCAATGGTAATCCAATCAATCCTGTGCCAGTTTTGACAGCTTTGGAATCCTCTGTGAGTGTTGAGGATTGAGCAATGTCTCAGCTGATTCCTCTGCAGCCAGAAAGTCCTGGCCACATTGGCAGTGACTATTAAGAGAACCTGAAGATGAAAAAAGATTCATAAATGTAGCAGATGCTAAAAGCCTATCATCTAGTGATCCACTCACAATTTGACGGCAGACTGCTTTGATAAGACCAGACAATTTTGGGGTACTTACAGGGCTACTCAAATGCATTGATAACTTGTATAATTTATTGTCCATCCAAGAAAATTGCCCAAGTGGAAAGCTCTAATATGCTTGCCATACACTTCACTCAAATTTTGTTAAGCTTTACCATGTTACATCAGGGAACTGATTTGCAATATTAGGCTCATCAAAAATTAAATCTAACTCGTTGCCTTCGGTGTTTAGATCATCTAACTCATTTTTCCTAGATTCTCAGCCTTACAAACTGGCTATTAGAATGCTTCAAAACACACAACCTGCTACATGTAAGAGAAATGTCTTTATATCATTGACATGGCTGACTCAGAACCTTTGGTGGGCTGCAAAATGCAGAATGTTGAAGTGCTGCACCAAGCTTATGTTGTCTCGGTAGCTCCCCCTTAACACTATTTTCTTTGAAAACTGTACATGGTACATAATGTTGCCTGGTAATCAATCCACTGGGAAACAGACCTCGTTTCCTTGAGGCTGTTTCACTAGGCCTCAAAGGATATGCAGGTGTCTGGAAACCATGCATAACTACCTGTGTAGGAAGCAAGTCAACCTCAGGGTTGGAAACAGGATCCTTGCTGGTGTCAGAAAACATTTTCTGACGGCAATTGACCATGGGTGTTTCATTTACAACATTACATTTGGTTGGCTCACACTTTACTGGTGCTGTATTGCTGACCTTTGGCACATTCTTCAGGGCATGGTTCTTAAGTCTGACTTGCTTCAGTTTGAGATGTCTGATTGGGCCTCCATAATGCTTCCGCTTGATTGCCTGCTTCTTCTGCTCACTAGCTTGTGTGAGATGGATGGCCAGAAGACCCTTGTCAACTACAGGAACTTTTACATGTTGATCCTTTGCTGAATTGCCTGCATTAACACAATCTACCCAAAATTTCACAGCAAATCACAAACTCCTACACCAGATTTAGAAACAAGCACCACATTGTTCCAGAAGAGAAGACTTAGGAAGATTATAGTTCGAGGACATAGAGTCCCGCAGATCCCAGGGAGCACATCGATTGATCACTTTACCTTCATAAACTCCCTAGGAGTTGAAAAATTTAGAGCTGAAGCTTATGAGCAAGATTCTTCAAAGATGGTTCCAAGCATTGCACATTGTTCACAGAAAACACACATTGATGCTCACCTTTTGGTGATGTACTCTGGTCTTGGGTTTCAGTTCTCATTGTGGGCCCTTGCAAACAATCCAACTTCTCTGGCCTCTTCTCAGAATGTTTCACTCTCCTGTCAAGCTTAGAGTCCTCATCCTCCATTTTCATTCTCTGCATGTGAAAAGCTAAACACAAATTACCATCATTCGATCTAATCAGGATTGGACAAGATCCTCAGGACTTGAGACACAGATCAGGTTTAGAGTCTTCAGCATAGTGCAATGCAGTGATGATTGCAGAGAAAAGCTGATTACCACTTTTGCATTCCATGCTGTAGGATTGGGGGTGCTATACCCATTGAACTCCATGGTGTGAAAGATTGCACTGACAGTGTGTGGCAGGTAGTCCTTGTACCTTAAGTCACAGCAACAAATGCACCCACATTGAGCCACAAGTGCATTCAAATCTGGCTCTCTCTTCAGCAAACAAAAAAGGCAAACAAGACTAAAACATGTCAAAAACAGCAGGCAGAGAAGAAGACCCAGGGTACTGTACAGCAGGGAAGATTGAAAAGGATTTACCTGGTATGTATGACCCGCACACTGTATTCTTGGAGGCTCTCACCTCCACACACGACACCATCAATGTCAAACTGGATGCTATCCAGAAGTTCACAGATGTCCTCCACATGCAAGTTCTTCTCATCACTGTCACATTCAATCAGCTCCATCCGCAACATGATCTGAAGCTCAAACCTACAAAAGCTGGTCAAGGAAAACCCTCTTGGAACATGAAACACCAACTGACAATTTGACTATTGCCATCAAGGAATTCCGCCAAAAATTCATCAACCACAAGACCAAATCTGCAGACCTAGAAATGCTGACCGTGCGTGTGTGTGTGTGTGTGTGTGTGTGAGAGAGAGAGAGAGAGAGAGAGAGAGAGAGAGAGAGAGAGAGAGAGGCAATGAGAACGAATGCCAACGAGCGCCTGGCGCCTGCTGGACAAACCATTCGAGAAGAGATTGTGAGGTCGGAAATTAGGGCAAAGATGAAAAAAGGATACGACCGCACTTTCTCCTGAACGGTGCGCACAGGGTTGCAGCCTTGAAGTGCAGTGGAGTTTGTCGTCGCCAGAACCGAAGAAGAAGGGGAACGGCAATCTTTGAACTGACGTGCTAACCTTTTCGGCTTCACCAGAAGCATTGTAGCCAGCTGCTTGGCCAATTTCTCCTCCGCGGAGCTCTCGTCCTCAAAAGTCTGGGCATTCTGAATCTCAGAGCAAAGCGCGGCTCCCTCAAGGCCTTTAGAGTTTACAGCAACAGTGGCCAGACCTTGCTCCCGGGTTCCTGTAGGTTGCTCCACTTCCTTCTGCTTCTGTTCACTACACTGGATCTCTCTCTTTGCCAGAATCCTAAGAGCAGACCGAGACTCAGTCACCAACCTCTTTGCGAAGCAGTGAACATCTACTTGGGGAGAAGACACGCAACCCTCCAATTTCTCGTGAAGTGATGCCAAAAACTCTTGTGCTGCTATTTCCTCCTCACTGGGCTCAGTTACGATTCCGCTTCCTGCTACATCCTCATGAGGAACGACAACAACAGACACCAACTCCCTCTCAGCAGCTGCAGCAGCAGCAGCTTCTTCAGGAACCACCGAATTTTTTGCGCTTCTTCTTGGTACTTTTTTTGCCGCTTTCGCAACTGCTGCAGGAGAGATGTAAACTTTCTGCCGAGTCTTCATTATCGCCCACGATCCCGGCTGCAATAAAATTTACAGAGAAGGAAAAACATACCTGTATGTCGAAGGAATTCGGAGCTAGAAGCAAAGGCAACCGCAGGAACAACAACAACAGACAGCAAAGAAGGGCGGGAAGAAGGAGCACCATCATCATCACCGGCTTGACTAGAACAACACTCAGCACGGATGAAAACCAAGATGGCCTGGATGAAAATTTCTTGATGAACCCATCGCCTTGACTGGAACAACACTCAGCAGCGCACCACTGGACGGATGAAAAAAAGATGGCTTGGATGAAATTTCTAGATGAACCCATCGCCTTGACTGGATCAACACTCAGCAGCGCAGGACTAGACGGATGAAAACCAAGATGGACCGGATGAAAAATTCTGGATGAACCCATTGCCTTCACTGGATCAACACTCAACAGCGCACCACTAGATGGGTGAAAGCCCTCCAGGCCTGGATGAAAAGGTCTGGATGAACCCCAACTCAGTTCAAACCCAGGCTCCCCTTAATTAATAAGGAATGTATAGGTAACTCAAATTGGGTTGTCCGTAAAGTAGGTACCCCAAACTGAGGGTGCTAGGCCCCAGTTTCACCTAAACTGGGGACTAAATGAGGAGTACGTAAGGATGAAAATAGTATACACAGGGAAAGAACAGGGGACCAAACTAATATTCCCACCTAAATTGGTCCTTGGTGGAGTTTCATGCCCCCAGTTTTGGATTTGCCTTACCTGATGCGCCTTGATTTGCTCCTCCAATTCTTAAATTCCAAAACTAGTTTTCTCACCTAAATTGGTCCTCATAGGAGTTTCACACCCAGTTTTGGATTTGCCATGCGCCTTGATTACTGCTCATATCCTGAAATTCTAAACTAGCTTTCTTACCTAAATTGGTACTCATATGAGTTTCACCCCCAGTTTTGGATTTGCCTTGCCTGCAACTTGATTGCTCCTCATATTCTAAATTATATCAAAGCCTTGTTGGAATAATAAGATCCTGCAAATCTTCTGAGCTGATGCCCAGTTTTATGAAATGGTACCCAATCTCACTCACATTATCATGTTTTTATTGAAATCTTCCTTTCACTTTGTTTGGATTTTTGAAAGTCTTACACGAGGTTTTCTTTGGCTACATTGCTCACCATTTTCAGTGTAGGATTATATTTTTCAACTTATGAGATTGAATGGATGAACCTTCTTCTACATTGGCTTGTTTTTGCCTATCTTACTATTTCACATAACACAATGCAACTAGATTGATTATTGAAATTTAAACCATTAAGCTTATGTTAAAACAACATGCTAATTTCATTTACATATAATTAGTACAAAAATACAAATAATAATGATAGTGGGATAATATTTTGTTTTAAGAATATTAAAAATCTTGACTCCTAGTTTCATTTTGAAATTATCAAAATCATGAGATATGTCATATAGCATAAAAGTGTCAAAACATAATTAAGGTTATTATTCAGATATTATATCTTAAACCCATCATTACATTGTTCCATGGTTAACACTTTAAGTAACAACATTAGATAAACCGAAATTTTGAAATACACTTGTATTTGAGTGGATTGGGTTAGTAGGGGTGCCATTTAAAAACCTAATTTCACACTTTTGAACAATATCATTTTTTATCTAATTGTTATTAAGTGTAAATTTATTTTAAATGCATATAAAAGTTAAAATTTCTAGAGTCAACAAAATTTGTGAAGAACATGTATTATGCAAAACAATATGATATGATAATGGTTTACACTAAAAGATTATGAGGTTTCATTCTAAATTTTGGGGTCATCTATTTATTAAGGAAGGTAGTTTGATATGTTTTTTTTTTTTTTTTTTTTTTTTTGTGGAATTTTCACAATAAAAAATTCTTTTTTTTTTTTTTTTGTTTTTTTTGTAAACCTTGTTTA
>Ga0116231_10011461_pt1 | contig 13607 bp, 15 predicted proteins | sample S1TSphgellanicum_2_FD_89695 | JGI IMG/M metagenome (GOLD analysis project Ga0116231, IMG submission 89695) | Host-associated microbial communities from peat moss isolated from Minnesota, USA - S1T2_Fd - Sphagnum magellanicum MG | ecosystem: Host-associated > Plants > Peat moss > Unclassified... | reverse complement strand
CCAAAAACCACCCCCACACAAAACAAAAAAAAGCTGTTCCCCTAACCTAACCACCCCCCCCCCCCCCCCCCCCCCCCCCCCAAAAAAAAAACCACCTTCAAGTTGCAACAAGACAAACTAGAATAAAAGTTTTTATACTTAATAATATACAAGTTTTAAAAAAGGATAAACACAAACATGAAAGGCAATTGAGGAGGAGAAAAAATGTTTCAAGGTGTGCTTTACAAATTTAAAAACAAATTAAACAAAAACCAATAAAGGATGATGTCATGGACACCAACATCATTCAGCATAATTTTGTAATATGTACCGTCAAATACACACATTTGTGCATTAGGCACAAGGTTCAAACTAGTACATATATAAACAAGGTTGGAAATCCTTTCACAAAAAGTATTAGGCATGTCAATGCAAATGTAAACACACAAAGGAAAACCAAGACTATCAAAATAGTAATAATGAAGTGGAAGACATTATGTTAAAAGGGCATCCTATGCCATAAATCAATTAATGATGGAGGTGCACTAGTTGATATGTGTGGAAGAGATGAAAAAGTGTGACTAAGTGTGGCAGCATGCTGAAGAATCATGATGGTTTACGCACATTGTAAGGTTATCGACATTCATTGCCTGTAATGAAATATAAGCATTGCAGGTACCAAGGAGGTCTATTGATGGTGAGTTATATAGGTATGTACACAAGAAATCAAAAAATAATTAAAAGGAGGATGGAGACAACCATAGGTCTCTATGGTGAGGGGAATTGAATCATCTCTTGACACTCATTTTGTGTAGGATCATTTTTCTCTTGAACGACAATTGTCGTTGCATGCATTGTCATTATTGAAGCACACTGCACCAAATCTATATGAGTCAAATCGGTAATGACAACATCTGCTAGGGTACAAAAAAAATCTCTAATGATGACAATATCCATTCGTCTTAGTGTGTGACGAAGGAAAAAGTGAAAAACCTTTCTCTGTACATGAGGTTCACTCTCTAATGTGATAACTACAATGGTATCTTGAAGCATATCATGGGTTGTAGTGCGTTCACTCCCACACAAGCAACGTAGCAAATAGATACCCAAATCATTAACGGTATGACCACATTGGCATCGTGAAAGATACGACATTATAGGATGTGGTATACCGAAACAAATACGGAGTGATGTAAGAAAATGGGCGGAAAATAAACGAAATGAAGGGCTATGATGAATTGATAATCAAGCCTTTGTTATTGGACCTACACAAGAGTGAAGACGTGCTTGCACAACATCTAAAGGAACATTTGCTAGAAGCGAAGTAAAATCCTATTCGTGTAATTGGTCCATCAAAGAAGATTACATTTGAAGGATTGCACCATTAGACTCTCGAAAGGCAAGAGATGTGATCAAACAACCTTAGGTAACATCATGCTAGTATCTTGTAATGCGACTTAGAAGGGATAATAACAGTTTTTACATGTGCCACCGCATTAGAAAAAATAAAGTGATCATCTTGTTGGAAGTGAAAAATTAATGCAAAACGATCAAAGCTTAACATCTTAAAAATGCAAGGTAACACGTCGGACCACTAAGGGAAGGCCTAGCCCCCTAAAAAAATAGGAAGAGTGACCTAACGATGAACTAAATGGCCCATTGTGATGCCAAAGGATCTTAGCCCTAATAGTTTTTTTAACATAGTCATGGTATGAACATCAAATTCAATATAATGTTACAAGATACCTAGTGATGGAAATACAATATGTTGTAAGTAGCTTGGCCGCTAGGCATAACAAAATGAAAACATTATAAAAGTTGCTTGAGGATTTGCGAACATAGGAAGGCTAGCGATCATGTTGAGGTCTTCCTAGAACACTTCTGATATGAAGGATTTCACAAATGGCAAAGAACCCATTGAAGCACCTAGAATATGAAGACCGAACTTAGGTGTAAAAAAACTTAGAGGAAGTGATATAAATTGGTCTGACTTTTGTGGAGACCAAATGACACATTTCGTCAATTGCACTAAAAGTCCTAATGCGCCAAATTTTTCCTATAACTGCAAAAAATCAAACAACACATCTAGGGCAAGACCAATTATGTGTGTATCATCTACCAACGAAAGAAAAACACAAGTAAGGTGGGCCACTACAGTAGGACAGAAAGTGGGAAGACGAGTTAGTGCAAACAACACCCTTCCCAAAAGATCCCCTTGTCATGTACTAGACTCAGATGAAATGATAGTGAGATCTTGGTGCTTAAAAGCTTCTAAGAAATATAGTGGAGATGGGTGTGCATAAAACTGACGAACAAATGGGAAATTTTGATACAAGGTACCAATAGAAAATCACAACTTTTAAAAAATGGATGTGCAAAATATTGAATTAAATGCATTTTGAACATCCACCTATAATACCACCCATTCCGGATGTAAATCCAACATGGCTCTAACCCAGGCTTCATAAATTTGTGCGTTCTATTTCTAAACACACAAAATGCACCAAATAATAGTAGCGTTAGTGCACAAAATAAGATATATGTGCGCAATGTGTGTCCCAAGCAGCAGTAGGGTGGCAAGAAATGTGTGTTGTGCCACCGTATGTATTCTCTTGGCTCTATGAACATTTTTGTACTTTCGAACACACTAAAAGGGCCATAGTAGTGTGTGTGAATATGTGGAGGTCTCAAAGCAAAAATAAACCAGCTCGTGCTATTGCCATATCTAAGTCGACCAAGTGCACTACGTCATTCCAACGCAAACATGCGTCGAAGTTTTGGCATCGAAATTGTGGAGTTCGAAAAGAAAGGCAATACGCCAATTGTGATGGGTGTGCACTACTTGTTTTGTGTGTATCGTAGCCGGGATATCGAGTCGGCAAGTCGCAAGCACAAGCCGACCAACAATATTCATATATTCAAAGTGTCGTTCATCAAATAACACTATCTATCGCACCTGAAGCAACATGCTAAAACATGGGAGGAATATAATGAGCTTTTTGTCAACGGCAAGCTCATGTGTGCAAACACAATGCACATGTACATCGACACCAACCAAGACACCATCCGCTTCACTACCTAGTTGCTAATCATCAACGTCATCATCAAGGAACTATTCTACCGTAATGACGATCAAATCCTCGTCGGCATCGATGAGGTCAACGACTAAAACGAGGAAGACCACTTCATGAACATGGAGCGAATCCATAAGAAGGCGGAGAAGAAGATCATTTTGAAGCGCAACGCGAAGAAGCTCTCCAAGTTCGATGAGGGCAACGAAATGTACATGGTCGACATCTCGAATAGCACACGCTTCTTCCCAGCGATCAACTACGTCGAATGTGGCATGTCGTTTCAACAGACCACGGCCATGATCCATCACGCCAACGACGACCACCTTAAAATGCAAAAGCTAGGTGGCATTAACGATCATACCATTGACCAATATGTTTGCGCTCTGGTTGCTATAAACTTGAACAAGGTCATGAATATGTTGCTGCACCCGTCGGTCTAGGCGTTCTTAGTTGTTGGGGATGGTAGCACGCATCGTAACAACTCGTTTTTCAACATGTGCATCCATATCTGTGTTGGCAGTGTCCTATCCAATCTACACCTGGTCGCCATCCCAATGTTCGAACGGCACACTATCGAAAACATTTTCATCCTGATAACTTGTTTCATGGATGCGTTGAACGATGTGACGACAATCTGGCATGCCAAGCTCATGTCCATGTCGACCAATGGTGAAAACACAATGATCGAATGCCATCGTGGTGTCGTGACTCGTTTCGAGCAAGCTGCCGAATTCCCGGTGTTGTGCATCTGGTGCGTGCCGCATCGAATTGACATTATCATCAAAAACACGATTACCCTACCTCAAAATGGGCAGTGGATTAAGGTTGTCTACAAGTGGTGCGTGCACTTGCATCGCCAAAAGAAGCTCATCATGGATATGAACAGTGAAATGTGCCCAAAGAAGACAAATTAGTGGGCGCACCTTCACGGCACATTCAAGTTTTACATTTCATGTCAATGCCAAATTGTCAAACACACGAACGCCCATGTGCACTTCGAGTTGCCGTTGACCAAGTGGTGGATGATCATGCTTGTCGTCACACCGGCAGTCAATGAGATTAATAAGACCATCGTCTAGTTGCATAACCGATAGTTCATCATCATCCAGTAGAAGATCAAGATTAGGCTCCTCAACAACCTATTGATCGATATGTTCAAAGTCAAGGGCATCATGGAGATCGATGATGACGAAGAGGACATTGAAAACAAGTTTTATGTCGATGGCAATTGGTGCGTTAAGCACCAGCACATCATCGAGCACGTTAAAAATCAGGGGTCATTCAACTAGGAGAATTACATGGGCCTCGACGAGGACAACCAGAAGGACGTGGTGTTTGTTGTTGTCGAATATGATCGCATCAAGGCCAAATGAGATGATAACAATAACTTGAGCGAGCTCAACGCACCGCCTATTATGCCGCATGAGCTCATCAAGGTGGCACCACAACACTTCATCTCAGACGCATTAAACGTGTATTACCCCGTCTTGATCACTTCTAATCCAAAAAAGAGATCAACGAATCAAAGCTGAGTAGCACGACCTGATCAAGCGGTACAATAATGAACAACACATCAAGCATATCATCGATTCGTACAACCACACAATGTTTTTCAATGAGGCATGGGACAAGATCGACGTCCCTTTCAATTGATTATGCCAATTTTGTGGCAGGCTGGTGACAGCGTTCTCGAACACGACGTCGATCGAAATTAGATTTCTCCATTTTGAAATGGGAAAAGGAAGACAATCGCTCATCCATGACCAATCTGATGTTAGAGGGAATATTTTAGTGTAAGCAGATGAATTAAATTCCGATCTTGTAAATGTCGAACGCCGGCCATCCATGCGCTACAACAATAAACAACACTTTCTTGCCCTAGGGGCATCGCAATCATAAAGATCCATGGACGCACAACTTGACCGGGGCGGTGCGCACAAATTAACTTATTTTGTTTGATTTGTGCGAACGCACAAATTTATGAGGCCTACTCTAACCGCATGAACCATTGTCTCGCACTCGCCTGAGGTTGTCACCCAAACTCGTGTGGACTAAAATACTCTGCAAATGTATTCTTGAATTGAATAGCTAGTGTGTAGGCAACTAATTGATAAATCACCTCTCCAATTGCGATCAGTTGAATGCCTTTGACTTGTTTCTTTAACGCCACTAGTCGTAATGCAACAAGCAAACATGATACTAGTGGAGGAACATGACCACGAATGATGTGTTCGCATATCTCCAAAAAAAAAATCAAAACCACAAGCAAGCGGAGTTGTAAAAAACAAAGCAATCCCATAAAAGCTCATATATTATATATGAAGCATTGTCGGATGAAAGATGTGAAACACATGTCAAAGCATAAATAAATGCCTTTATATCCAGAAAAAAATCTATCTTTATATAAAAATCAGCAATAAAAGAAGAGAAATCAACCTCAGCTAATGGATGAAATTATCCATAAAGTAAAAAAAAGACGGCATCAGAACCCTGTTTGGTCACATAGGGGACAAAATTTCGAAAAACAGGGAAACAAAATACATGGAGCTTCAAGGGGGCATGAAACTCAGTTTAGCACCAAATTTGCTGCTAAACTGAGTTTGCCCTGTCCTTTCTTTTCATGAACGCTTTCAACCAATCACTGCTGCTGCTATGTGTAGCTATAAATGTTCTCGAGCATGGTGCATTTAATCCTGAGTCTCAATATTTCATACCTTTATTTAATAAAATTTCATGACTTTGTTGGTGAGCCTGGTGCATTTAATCCTGAGTCTCAGCATTTCATACCCTTATTTAATAGAATTTCGTGACTTTGCCTACAACAGCCAGGAGGGGATGACCAAGCATCAAATGAGAGGTGCAACTCAGGTCCAATAGGGCATGACTTTACGGATAACTCTATTATGACAGACAGCTTTTTTCTCAGTGCAATTGAAAAGTGTAGGGTAAAGCGCAAGGCTGAGGGCATTACCCAAATAAGGGCTTGTGCGATAGCCAACTGCAGGCCTGACCCTTGGGCTTTACCTGGTGTCAAGATAGACCTACTGAGGGAGAGGAACTTTTTGAAATGAAATTGCCCGCTCAGAAAATTAAAGTTTGACTCATGTCCCCTTTGATGGCCATAGTGAACCAGCTCCCACCAGTGCACCATGAAGGATGAATGGTAAGTGGTCAGGAAACAGTTTTCTGTCGGGTTCCCTAGCGAATCATGGTGTGGTTAGCTCAGTTGCTTTCTTTTTCTACCTACCTACTAACCTACCTACTAACAACCCACAAAGCAGTTTGTTAGTAAGTAGGTACAAAACAACCGTTGACCTACGTAGAAACCATCTACTTACCTAGTAGTTACTTGTTTTTTTTAACCTATCTACCTAAATATGAGACCTATTTTCCTACAGAATTGGTTACCAAGGTGAAACTAAATATTAACTCAGTTGAGGTTCATCCACAACTGAGTAATAACCGGCATCCCGTGGATGGTGCGTTGCTGGGTGCTCGTTCACTGTGGCCTCCTTTGACCAAAAAAATCACTCTGTACCACGAAATACCCTGAAAATTGCACGGGAGGTGTTTACGTGCAGGGTACTGGCCTGGGAGCAGGGTATTCCTGAAATAAGCACCCTCATGAGGCAGAGCCAAGGGGGTGCTTATTTTAGTAATACCCTGCTCGGTGGGCAAAGCCCTGCCAGTTTTTTTGGGTCCCATGTGATACCTAGCGGGTATCTGACAGGTACCCACTGGAAATCAAAAGAAAATTTGAAAAAAAAAGTGGTGGGTCATTTCCACACAACAATGATACACAAAGCATTCTGGAAAATAGAACACCCTCCATACAACGGTGCAGAAAGCATTCCAGAAAACAGAAAGCCCTCCATACAATGGAACAAAGAGCATTCCATTTTTCGGAATGCCCTGTTGTCAGATTCTGCTTTATAAGATAACCTCAAAATACACTTTTTAAAAGAAACTGGAAAGGTTGTACCACCTCCAATTACACTCAATTTTTGCTGGGAGATCTTTTATGTGTAGGGTAATGCCTGAAGGTTGGGGCATGCATTCCCGTAGTATCATTGCCCCTGAGGCCAGAGGTCGAAGGCCCATTATTTTAGGAACACCCCAGTCCCAGGGATATCAAAATGCCCTGAAGGATCTTACAATCACACTAAGAATTTCTTTGGAGGTTTTGTCTGCAGCAGCATCAGGCCCATTGGACCACAACTGGTAGTAGTAGTAGTAGTAGTAGTAGTGTAATTGTAGTGTAATTGGAGGTAATTGGAGGCCAAAGCAAATTCAGGCCTGGCTTCTGCTGCTGCTTTGGGTGGCAGAAAAAAAATCGAGGGAAAAAAAGCACAGAATCAAATCAAAACCCTAAACAAAACAAGGGGTGTATCACACCATGGCCTTTCCATTTACATTAAAAAGTATCTTCAGACAAAAGAAAAATTATGGAAATTCAAATATTTCACCATGAAAAAATATACAATCTTCCCAAAAAAAAACCCCCTCTAAAAGAAACCAAAATCCTTCAAGATATCAGACTCTAGAACTAATCTCACGTTTCAACACAAGCCAAAATATCATCTTTCAAAAATCCTGGTATAAAAATAAACCTATTTGGTAGGGGCCAAAATCATCCCTTAAGCTACTATACTCTATAATGAATCTAAACACAATTTCCTTAGGCCAACAAAACAAATAAAAAAAGACCCAACTTCTGCTTCTATTTACTCCTGCTTTTGTTGTGTTGTCTCTTCTGTTGTCAAGCTTTCTTGATGCCCTTTTGCCCTTTTCTGTGGATTTTTTTCCTCCTCCTCTGTAGGTTTAGGTTCCAACTCTGTAGGCTCCCAACTCCAAACCAGTGTTAGGTGGTTCTCACTCTTGTTTTATGTTTTGTTTCTTAGACAAGCTTTTAAGAATCCACCCAAGTTTTTACTTTTGTTTCAAACCTTAAGAGAAGTGATCAGGGTATCAAATTTTGAAAAATAATTTCAACCAGTTCTCAAAGTGCCAATTCCCACAAATTTAATAATAGTTGGTTCTCCAAGGTGATTCTCACAAGCCGGTTATCAAATTTGTTTAAACTTAACAAATTGAAAAAAATTAAATTAAAATTCACAAAAATTGCCAAAAGAAAGGATGAAAATGAAACAAACATTTTTTGTCAAAAGTATATGTTCATAACTTCATATTGTTCAAATGAATTTTCAATATTTAAAATTTTCTCTTCCAAATTTGCAGTTGTCCCAATTAACTTACTAAATTAAAAGGTGATTTACAAGCAACCCTAAGAGTTTAAAAAATTTCAATCACTCACAAATATTAACCTATTCAAATTGACAACACCTCCTTATTTTAGTAAGTATGTTGATTAAAGAAAATGTTCTTTTGATCTCAATCTTTGATCCCATAATGCCTAATATTTGATGGACAATCAAACCAACAATAACAAAAAACATGTTTTCATGCTTCTCTCGTTATTAAAGAAAATATTTGATATTCTTACATCCACTTGGTATTGTTTGAAAATTAACAACTCTTTATTGACAACCTTTTTCATTGATTCACTTGTGTTAATAATCATTTAAAAAATATCTGAATTATAATCTCATCCACTCCTTTGATTTGCAAAACCACTTTCAAATTCTACCAATGGATGTAAAGTATGATCACATTTTGAGAGTATAGGATATAAAGACTCCTTGACAATAACCACAGTTTGCTCACAACCAATCAAATGAAGTACTAGACAAAGATTTGTAAACCTAAGGTCTAACATCAAGATCATATTATAATTTTTTTTTAATTTTCATATTTGCTTAAGAAAGAGAAGAAACATAAACTTTCTTTTTGATGTTAGAAGGAACAAAGCTAACCCCTATATCATCATCCATCAAATTGCCTAATGTTGGTGAGATTTCAAAATTACTTTTCCCCTAATTTTCAAACACATTGTTATGACAATACAATGCATCATTAAACAAGGCATCCTAGACACATAGGCCACACCTATATATAATGTGTGGTACATGTGCATGTATCCATGAATCTCTATGTATGTGGTTTATAGATTGCAACTATATATAACGATTGTTGTATGTTTTCATTAAAATGTGCAATGATAAACTCAACACCAAAATTTCTTATTGTTGTTTGTGTCAATGACACATTGTTATCATAAAATATCTTAATTTCATGTTCATCATAACATGACAAAACATGGAATTTTTGTTTGTGATAAAACATTGTAAATATTTGAATTCACATATGAACATTTTTTTTTCATTTAGACAAAGAATATGAGATGTTGACAAATTTGAATATGCAACAATATAGTTTAAATGTAATTTTAAAGAACAAATATTAAGAGATTGTATGATTATGAATTTTGAATAGTAGGATTTGAAGGGAATAATGGCAAGTTCATTAAGTGCATTTCTTGTTAATTGGAACATTTTTTCTTTGAAAAAATATTCTACTTGAAAACTTTTGTTACTAATGGAATATATATATATATATATTCTTTTGAACAAACCTTGGATAATGTTATATATGTTAAACCATGGTTTGTTACACTAGTTGAATTGAATGTTAAACAATCAAAAGTTAACCCTTGTGAACAATGAATGGTGCATGTTGCAACAAATTTGATTATGAATTGAATTTTCATAATACAATGACAAGGATTATTGCGTATTTGTATTTTGAAATTTTCACATTTGATTAGTATCCTTTGTTTGTCAAGTTCAAGGAATTCTTCATATATTTACGATTTTTTTATTCATGTATTATGTCTAATTTGAAGATTTTGAAACAAATTTTATGTAATCTTCAAAAATTCCATTAACAATAGCACCATTCACAAGACCATCTAATATTTCATAATTTCCTACACATAATTCCACCAACATTTTTTTCTTGACAAAAATTTCATAATGTAAGTCAATTATTTGAGATGGTAAATTAGATAATTTAAAATGAAATGTCACATGTTAGGGATATGAGTCTTTCACCTAATGTGAACTTTGAATTTGGTTTTGGTTATACATAGTTGTTTTAACATTTGTATAAAATAAATATAGTAAATGTTATCCATTGGTGGTGTTTTAAAACATTTTAATTTTTTTTTTATGTATTTGATTATTTGTGAAGCAATTTGAAACCTATTTAATATCCTAATAAAATTGATATCAACTTATCACATCCTTAATTGATATCGTCTTATCACATGCCTTGTTGTAATTCATAACATTATACATATTTTGACCAATACTTTGTTGCAATACATAACATTCTAATATTAAGAGTATTAATTGTTGGTTTGAAAATCCATGAATCTTGGATAGGGGGAACTTAATATAATCACCAATCACTGTTACATTTAAACCGCCCATGAATTCATTGTGAACTTGTTTTGTGACATGTAGTCTACGATTGATAAATGATAACACCTTATTTCCAATTAAAGATATTTTGTTTGTAACAAGCAAATGATGTTGACCATATGTTTTTATAAAAGTTTCACATCTATTGTCATTCAATGCATTGACTTTCGTTATATTTTTATGTAATGAAATTTTAAGTGCAAAATGTATTGTTGTGCCATTAATGTTAAATGATGTTTTCCTCATGTATGTTAATTTCATAACCTTTGGTTTTAAAAGGTGAAGATTGTGATTTGATTCGTATAATATTGTAACATGTTTTGTATAATGCACATGAGGGTGAAAGTTGTTCATATGTTTGCACCCCTTGTTAAAAAACATGAAATGGTTTTGAAAGGTTTTTGGTTTTCTTAATAAAATATCATCAACAATAAATAAAAATTCATTGTTTTGTTTGTTCATATGCAAAGATAACTATTTATATATTATGTATTCATTTAGCTTGTGAGAAACATTATGCATTAATAGGTTTTTAATTAATGAATTTTTTTTTGATGTGCAAAATATTCATATGACAAGTCATATGGTTCAATATTTTTGGTATTTGTGAATAATATATTCTTGTGTGGATTACTCGCATTATTAATTATTTCATTTGGAAATATTTTTTCCCATCCATTTTTTTCATGAATTTTCATATATGCTTTAACTTTGATTTTAAATTGTCCCATTGAACATCATACTTGTTAGATGGGTTTAAATTCTATACAAATTTTCTTCACATTTCTAATATCATTTTTTTTCATAAATATTGTTACAAGGTTGGTGACCAAACTACCAATTTGAATCCAACAAGGCAATTTTGAACAAGGATGTAGATAATCCAAATTGCATCATTTCCTAGTTTTCTATGAAATGTGTGATTGGAAACAAAATATTTGGGATGGTTTGTGCAACATTCTTTCCTTTTATGCTATGGCATATGGATTGAACCTTCAGTTAGTCCTTATAAACTTCAAAAATGTCATGGCCACAATATTTCACCTCATTTTTTAAAAAAATATTTTTTTGCAAATTGGATTTTTATTTGTGACCTTTAAATAACAATGTCTTTTGAAACCCATTCCTTTTTCATGTTGGATAACTTTCTAATGTTGGTTTAAACTTGTAAATGACAACATGTCAACCACTTGCACCATGTCATCAAACAACTGCCAATTACAATGGTGCATGCATCCCTAGCCTTCCAAATGACATTTTCAACAATGAGTTTCTCTTAAGTATGTGCAAAGGCAACAAGGATAACCATTATTGAATTCACTCCATGGTTGGAAGCTTGATTCTAAAGGTTAGAAGATAATTGCATCTATTAACGTGGTTTGGCATGTTTTCCAAATGGACAATTAGATGTTATAACATCTCATTGGCTAAATGGGGAGGATAAAGATGCCAAATTTTTTACTTATGAAATTCGGAAAAGTTCACTTGTAGTGTTGAAACACAATGCAACCTAGAAAAGGTGAAAGAAGATCTTCAATTCAAATCCCAAACATAATTTAAAGAGATTAAAACTAAAAAGAACCTAATTGTGGGGGGATATGTTGTGCCTAGATGGTGTGATGATAGCCTTTCAAATTGTGAATGTGAATATGAGTCTAAACACATAGTTGTCAACTTTTGAAAGAGAAGTTAGGAGTGGTAGTGTCATTGTCAACCAATAGTGGTTTGTAATTGATCAAGGTTGAGAAGCCAATGTTGTAATATTACATGGAATAGTTAGATAAAGAGATCAAAAAAACAAGCATAAAGAAGAAGATATGATTATTAATAAAACATTATCATGCACGGTGGGAAAATAGTTCGATAATAATGTTCTAATCCTTTGATTTATTGTTATGTATGTTTGGCAATGATAATGATCCTTTAATCCATTGCATTGTGTTTGTATGTTGAGTGTGAGTGGGTTATTTCCAATCGTTAAGTGCAATGTGTCAACATGTGCATGTAAGGATAAATATTGGGGGAAGGATAAAATTTTGAATTGCTACATTGTAAGTTGTAATTGGTTGAATACAATTTTGTGTGCATATAATCTTTTTCACCAATAGATTGTTCTTTAACTTGATATATAATTAAACTTCCCATGTTATTATATTTTCCCCTTAATATCATTCAAAAGCTCGCATTGAATTGTTTGAAACATAAAAGCATTTTAAAGTGGTTCAAAATAGTAAATGCCCATACAAAGTCCATATCCATTTATAAAAAGTGTTCAAATGGACAACATTGTTACTTTTTAAGATGTCATCATTGTAATATTTGACTAATAAGCATTCACCCATCTATGAACCTTCCCAAACCCAAGTCAAAACTTATATCAAAATATGTTGATGTCATCTTTTATGGTGGATGCAATTTTGAAGTCTTAATAATAAAACCCTTAAAGTTCACATGAATAAAAGACCAACTAGAGATTTTTTTAATATATATTTTTAAATCATTTCCAAAGGAGTTTTGAAAATAAGGTAAAATCCTAACCCTTCAAAAGTGTGTAATTAAATTTTGGTTAAAATTTTAAAGAAAATGGTTTCAAGTATGACTTTATTATTTCATTTTTCAACACATAATTAATCACTAAAAACAATTCAAAATGAGATTCAACATCAATTCCTCAAACTTTTTACATTCCAATTAAATGATTAGTCATATTTTTAAATTTCAAAAGTTCATTACTAACAATGAGTGCATTATTTTACATTTAAATATTATGCAAATAATTTCATAATCAAGATATTAGTTTATAACTATTGTCCAATAGACAACTTTAAGGTTATGTTATTCAACATAAGGATTTGAACACAAAAGCAAACCATTTTAGCTCAAACATTTTAAAAATTGTTTTACTCATTAATGTTGGGGCTAAATCGTAGGGAGAAAGGTTATTTTAAATGTTATTATGCAAATTGTTCATGAGTCTACATAGGTATTCATGTTGTTAGGTTAAGGTATTAACCTATGTTCAAAATGGTGACAAATAGTTTTAGAAATAAAAATTTCATGCAACTAATTATGAAAAGGTTCAAAATGCATTTAAGAAGGCCTAATTTTCTTTTTTGGTTTGAAAGGGGGGGGGGGGGGGGGGGGGGGGGTGTTTTTTTTTTTTTTTTTTTTT
>Ga0116231_10011460_pt1 | contig 13608 bp, 11 predicted proteins | sample S1TSphgellanicum_2_FD_89695 | JGI IMG/M metagenome (GOLD analysis project Ga0116231, IMG submission 89695) | Host-associated microbial communities from peat moss isolated from Minnesota, USA - S1T2_Fd - Sphagnum magellanicum MG | ecosystem: Host-associated > Plants > Peat moss > Unclassified... | reverse complement strand
AGCGGCAGTGCGGTCACGGTGAGCGTCGCGCCTTGTGAAAATTGGATGATCCACGTCGCCGTGGAGCAATGTCAGCACGGCGATATGCTGGTGGTTGCACCGACCTCAAGCAGCGATGCGGGCTACTTCGGCGAGTTGCTGGCGTGTTCGTTGATGGCACGCGGGGTGCGGGGGCTCATCATCGACGCCGGCGTGCGCGACGTCCGCGACCTGACCGCAATCGGTTTTCCCGTCTGGTCGAAAGCGGTGCATGCACAGGGCACGGTCAAGGAAACGCTCGGCTCGGTCAATGTGCCGGTAGTCTGCGGCAGCGGCTGGGTGCGCCCGGGCGATGTGATCATCGCCGACGATGATGGTGTCTGTGTCGTACCGCGCAGCACGGTCGGGCAGGTGCTGAAGGACAGCGAGGCGCGCGAGGCGAAGGAAGCGAAAGTCCGCGAGCGGCTCAAGGCCGGCGAACTTGGTCTCGACATCTACGGCATGCGCGACAAACTCCTGCAGCGCGGCCTTCGATATATCGATTCGGCGGAGGACTGATCGACCCATGCAGCGCGCGATTCCTTGCACGCTCATGCGCGGCGGCACGTCCAAGGGTTTGTACTTCCATGCGCAAGATTTGCCGGGTGACCGGGCCACGCGCGATCGCGTGCTGCTCGCGGCGATGGGATCCCCGGACGCCCGCCAGATCGACGGCGTCGGCGGCGCACATCCGCTGACGAGCAAGGTCGCGGTGATCTCGCCATCCACGCGCCCCGATGCCGACGTCGATTACCTGTTCCTGCAGGTCGTCGTCGACAAAGCCGAGGTCAGCGACGCCCAAAATTGCGGCAATATTCTCGCGGGTGTCGGGCCTTGGGCCATCGAAAATGGCTTGGTGAGCCCGACCGGCACGGTCACGCCGGTGCGTATCCACATGGTCAACACGGCAAGCGTGGCCGTGGCGCATGTGGCAACGCCCGGCGGAATCGTCAATTACGAGGGCGATGCGCGCATAGACGGTGTTCCGGGAACGGCCGCCCCCGTGGATATCGATTTCTTGGATGTCGCGGGCTCGAGTTGCGGGGCACTCTTTCCCACCGGGAAAGCCAAGGACGTCATCGATGGCATCGAGGTAACGTGCATCGACAACGGCATGCCGGTGGTGCTGCTGCGCGCGGCCGATCTCGGCAAGACCGGCGCAGAAACACCGGAGGCGCTCGAAGCCGACACCGAGCTGCGCAGCCGTGTGGAAAAGCTCCGCCTCGCGTTGGGCCCAAAGATGAATTTGGGGGATGTCGCGAAGAAAACGGTTCCCAAAATGACGCTGATTTCAGCGCCGACTGCCGGCGGCGCGCTCAACACGCGCAGCTTCATCCCACACCGCGTGCACGAAGCGATCGGCGTACTCGGCGCCGTCAGCGTCGCGACCGCCTGCGTGGCGGCCGGCTCCGTGGCCGCGGGGTTGGCGCATATCGCAGGCAAGGGCGCGACGCGCATCGACATCGAGCACCCTTCCGGTTTTTTTACGGTCACGATGCAGGTCGAGGAAGCTCCCGACGGCTTTCGCGTGCGCCGTTCGGCCTTGCTGCGCACTGCGCGCAAGTTGCTGCGCGGCGAAGTTTTCGTGCCCGAGCATCTCTGGCCGAGAGTTTAGACCGTGCGCACCGCGTCGTTTGCAGGAGAAATCCCATGCTGATCATCGATTGCCACGGCCATTACACGACCGCTCCCGCGGCTCATCAAGCGTTCCGGGATCGGCAGATCGCGCACATCAAAGATCCCGGCTCTCCGGCCCCGATGCCCGCCCGAATCGGCGACGATGAGATCCGCGAGACGATCGAAACGCACCAGCTCAAGCTCCAGAAGCAGCGTGGAGCCGACATCACGATATTCTCTCCCAGGGCATCGGCGATGGCGCACCACGTCGGCGATGAGTCGGTTTCGCAGACGTGGACGCGGGCCTGCAACGACTTGATCAAACGCGTCACCGATCTGTATCCGGACAATTTCGTCGGCGTTTGCCAGCTGCCTCAGTCGCCCGGCGTACCGATCGCCCACTCCATCGCGGAGCTCACGCGCTGCGTTTCGGAGTTAGGATTCATCGGCTGCAACTTGAACCCAGATCCGTCGGGCGGACATTGGACCGCGCCGCCGCTGACCGACCGGCATTGGTATCCGTTTTACGAGAAGATGGTGGAACTGGACGTTCCGGCGATGATCCACGTGTCGGGCTCGTGCAACCCGAACTTCCACGCCACGGGCGCACATTACATCAATGCCGATACCACCGCGTTCATGCAATTTCTCGAAGGTGATCTGTTCAAGGACTTCCCGTCCCTGCGCTTCATCATTCCGCACGGCGGCGGTGCGGTTCCTTATCACTGGGGCCGCTATCGGGGACTTGCCGACATGCTGAAACGGCCGCCGTTGCGCGAGCATGTGATGAAGAACGTGTTCTTCGATACCTGCGTGTATCATCAGCCTGGCATCGATCTCTTGGTCGAAGTCATCGACCTCGACAACATCTTGTTCGGGTCTGAGATGGTGGGTGCCGTGCGCGGCATAGATCCCACGACCGGCCATTATTTCGACGACACCAAACGTTACATCGATGCATTGGCGCTGTCTGCCGAGGACAAGCGGCGTATCTTCGAGGGTAACGCGCGGCGCGTTTATCCGCGCCTGGATGCAAAGCTGACGGCGCGCGGACTATGAGGCTGGAACCGCTGTCGAACACCCTGCCCGCCGATTTCCCCGCATCGTCCGCGTCCGGCGATTTCACGACCGATCCTCAATGGCTGCCATTCCACGCAGCTCCGTCCAAGCCGCGCTTCGTGCTGCCGCCGGGAGCCGTCGATGCTCATTGCCACGTGTTCGGTCCCGGAGCCCGGTTTCCCTATGCGGCCGAGCGCAAATACACACCGTGCGATGCGCCCAAGGAGAAACTCTGGCAGTTGCGGGACTTCCTTGGGATAGAGCGCAATGTCATCGTTCAGGCGACCTGTCACGGCGCCGACAATGCCGCACTCGTCGATGCACTGCTGGCATCCAACGGCCGCGCGCGCGGTGTCGCTACGGTGCGCGAGGACATCACGGATGCCGAGCTCGAGCGGCTCGATCGGGCCGGCGTGCGCGGCGTGCGCTTCAATTTCGTCAAGCGGCTGGTCGACGTCACGCCGCGCGACGTGCTCATGCGAATTGCCCGCAGAATCGCGCCGCTCGGGTGGCACATCGTCATCTATTTCGAGGCCGCCGACCTTCCCGATCTATTCGACTTTTTCGCGTCCCTCCCCACACCGGTCGTCGTCGACCACATGGGCAGGCCGGACGTCACGCATCCGGTCGACGGGCCGGGATTCTCGCTGTTCATGCGGCTGATGGCCGAAAACCCCGGATTCTGGTGCAAGGTCTCGTGCCCCGAACGCCTGAGCGTCTCCGGCCCACCAGGCTACGATGACGTCGTGCCGTTCGCGCGGCGCGTCGTGGAGCATTTCCCCGATCGGGTCCTGTGGGGAACCGATTGGCCACACCCGAATCTGAAAAATCATATGCCTGATGACGGTCTGCTCGTCGATCACATCCCGCGCATCGCGGTGAATTCGGATCTGCAACACCGGCTGCTGGTCGCCAATCCAATGCGGCTTTACTGGGCACGGTAGGAGCACATCATGGCACTACAGAAGCCGTATGCGGACATTCCCGGCACGACGATATTCGACGCCGATCAAGCACGGCGCGGCTATCACCTGAATATGTTTTGCATGTCGTTGATGAAGCCCGACAATCGCGAGGCCTTCAAAGCGGATGAACGCCGCTACCTGGACCGATGGCCGATGACCGAGGAGCAGAAACAGGCCGTGCTCGCGCGCGACTACAACAGGATGATCGCCGCGGGCGGCAACATCTATTATCTCGCGAAGATTTTTTCCTGCGACGGCAAGAGTTTCCAGTTCGCCGCGGCTTCGATGACCGGTATGACCCAGGAAGCCTACGCGCAAATGATGCTGTCGGGCGGGCGCGCACCCGAGGGTCTGCCGGACGAACAGGATAACGACCATGGCTAGAATCACCGCCGGGGTCGCCACTTCCCACGTACCTGCGATCGGTGCGGCGATCGATCAGGGAAAGACCCGCGACCCGTATTGGGCGCCGCTGTTCGACGGCTACGATTTCTCCAAGCGCTGGATCGCGGCGGCCAAGCCGGACGTCATATTTCTCGTCTATAACGATCATGCCTCCGCGTTCAGCCTCGACATCGTGCCGACCTTCGCGATCGGCTGTGCGGACCGTTTCGAACCCGCCGACGAAGGCTGGGGGCCTCGCCCGGTCCCAAACGTCATCGGAGCCCCGGAACTGGCCTCGCATATCGCGCAGTCGGTGATCGAATCCGATTTCGACCTGACCATCATCAACAGCATGAAGGTCGACCACGGTTTGACGGTTCCGCTGTCGCTCATGTTCGGACAGCCCGCGGCCTGGCCATGCAAGGTCATTCCGTTGGCGGTGAATGTCGTTTTGTACCCGCCGCCGTCCGGTAACCGTTGCTACCAGTTGGGCAAGGCGATTCGCCGCGCGGTGGCAAGCTTCGATCAAGATTTGAACGTACAAATCTGGGGTACCGGCGGCATGAGCCACCAACTGCAGGGTCCCCGCGCCGGGCTCATCAACACGGTTTTCGATCAGCAATACCTGGATCGACTAATCTTGAATCCTGCCGAGCTCGCCACCATGCCTCATCTTCAGTACATGCGCGAGGCGGGCTCGGAGGGAATCGAACTGGTGATGTGGCTCATCATGCGCGGCGCATTGGACGAGCGCGTCGTCGTCCGTCATCGTTTCTATCACGTTCCCGCTTCCAACACGGCGGTCGGACATTTGATCCTGGAGAACCCAACTTGAAAGTCATCCTCGCGGGAGCCGGCGCTTTCGGCCAAAAGCACCTGGACGCCATCAAGGTCATCGGCGGCATCGAGGTCGTATCGCTCGTCGGACGCGACTTGGAAGCGACGCGCAGCACTGCCGCCAAGTACGGCGTGGCTCACACCACGACGGATTTATCCGAAGCCCTTGCGCTGCGCGGCGTCGACGCCGCCATCCTGTGCACGCCGACGCAAATGCATGCGAGCCAGGCGATACTGTGCATGGAGGCCGGCAAGCACGTACAGGTCGAGATACCGCTCGCCGACAGCTGGTCGGACGCCGAAGCCGTCATGCGCGTACAGCAACGCACCGGCCTCGTCTGCATGGTCGGACACACGCGGCGCTTCAATCCGTCGCATCAGTGGATTCACGGCCGCATCGCGCGCGGCGAACTCAAGATCCAGCAAATGGACGTGCAGACGTATTTCTTCCGTCGCACCAACATCAACGCACTGGGGCAGCCCCGCTCCTGGACCGATCATCTGTTGTGGCACCATGCCGCGCACACGGTGGACCTGTTCGCCTATCAGACCGGTGAGCCCGTCAAGATCGCCCATGCGGTGCAAGGCCCGCCGCACCCGCAGCTGGGCATCGCGATGGACATGTCGATCCAACTCAAGAGCGCGGCCGGGGCGATTTGCACGCTGTCCTTGTCGTTCAACAACGAAGGACCCTTAGGCACGTTCTTCCGCTACATCTGCGATAACGGTACCTATATCGCGCGCTATGATGATCTCTACGACGGCAAGGAGGCAAAAATCGACGTGAGCCGAGTGGCCGTGTCGATGAATGGCATCGAGCTGCAGGATAGGGAATTCTTCGCCGCCATCGGCGAGAGGCGCGAACCCAATGCGAGCGTCGCGAAGGTACTCGATTGCTACCGCACGCTCGGCATGTTGGAAGCCGAGATGCACGGGCAAGATTGAGCGCACCGGCTCACGTCGCGTCGAACGGCAATCCCACGTAGTTCTCCGCCACGCTGGTCAACGCGGCGGTGGAGCCGGTCAGGTAATCGAGTTCGGCGAGTTGCAGGCGGTGTGCGAACTGGTCGTCGGAAAACTTGTGCATGATGGACGTGAACCACCAGGAGAAACGCACGGCTTTCCACACTCGCCGCAGACAGCGCTCGGAATAGCGATCGAGTGCATCCTCCCGGCCGGTCCGATATCGCTCGATGAGCGCCTGATATAACACCCTGACGTCGGCAACGGCGAGATTCAATCCCTTGGCGCCCGTCGGGGGAACTATGTGAGCGGCATCGCCCACCAGGAACAAGCTTCCGAAGCGCATGGGTTCGACGACGAAACTGCGCAGCGGCGCAATGCTTTTTTCGATCGACGGGCCTGTCACCACGGACTCGGCGACGCTCGCCGGCAAGCGGGCGCGCAGTTCGTCCCAGAAGCGAGCATCCGGCCATGCCTCGATGCGCTCGTCCACCCCGCACTGCACGTAGTAGCGGCTGCGTGTGCGCGACCGCATGCTGCACATCGCGAAGCCTCGTGCATGATTCGAATAGATGATTTCCTCGGTGGCGGGCGGCACGTCGGCCAGAACGCCGAGCCACCCGAAGGGATACGCGCGCTCGAAATACTGTCGTGCACCCTCGGCAATGCTGCGCCGGCATACACCATGGTATCCGTCGCAACCGGCGATGTAGTCGCATTCGAGTTCGTGGATGCGGCCCTCGTGGCTGTAGCGCACGCTCGGATGCGCCGTGTCGAATCCGCGAATCGAGACCTCGGAGGCTTCGAACGCGAGCTTGGCACCGGCTCGAATGCGGGCGTCCATCAGATCCTTGGTAACCTCGGTCTGGCCATAGACCGACACCGGCGCGCCGGCGAGACCCTGCAAATCGACTCGGAAGCTTCGATCGCTGAATCCCAGCGCAAAACCACCGTGCACCAGACGCTCCTTGAGCATGCGGCCGCCTACTTGCGCTTCGATGAGAAGTTCGCTCGTGCCCTGCTCCAGGACTCCCGCGCGAATTCTCTCCTCCACGTGGCTGCGCGATTGCCGCTCGATCACCACCGAGTCGATACCATTCAAGTGCAGGAGTTGCGACAGCAACAGCCCTGAGGGGCCTGCACCGATGATGGCCACTTGTGTTCTGGACATGAATGCGATCCTGCCGCGAAACTCTGTGCAGCCTATCAATCGACCCTGCATACGCTTGCACGATTCAACTGGCGGCTGGTACTTTTCCGCCGGCTCCCTGCCGGCGCCGAAACATGCCGGGCGACATGCCGCTGTGCTTGCGGAAGAAGCGGCTAAAGTAAGCGGGATCCTTGAATCCGAGTTCCGCCGCAATCGCGGCGACCGACATCGGCACGTACACCAGGCGTCTGCGCGCCTCCAACGCCAGGCGCTGTTGTATCAATTCGAACGCCGTGACGCCGGTCAAGCTTCGACATAATCTATTGAGACTAGTCGCGGACACGGCCAGTTGCCGGGCATAGCGCTCCACCGACCAGTGTTGTGAATGGCGCTGTTCGACGAGTTGCCGGAATCGCCACAAGCGGTCGAGATCGTGGCGTCCGGGCGGCACGGCCTCCCCTAAGTGCGCATCGGTGTGTGCTGCCAATAGCCATAGTGCCGAGGATGCCAACCAACCGATGACCGGCGAGTTCATTCCATCCGGCTGACGTGACTCCTGCAGCAGGCTCTCGAAGATGCGCGCCACGCGCGAGGCGAGTTTTGCATCCACCGACAAATCGACCGTGCGCGGCATCGAGAACATCTGCGCGATGGGTCCTTGCTGGGGTGCGCCCGTCTGGCTCAGCAGGTTGCCGAGATCGAACGTGAGCACGAATCCCTGGCTTTCGGCACGAAACTTGAAGGCGTGTATCGTGCCCGACGGGACGAGAATGGCCACGGGGCCCGAAAACGTACCTCGGGAATCTTCCAACTCCCAGGTCACCGTGCCGCTGGTCAGATATACGCATTGGCACAAACCGACATGCTGGTGCGCTGCGATCTTCCATAAGTATTTGCGGCTGCGGGACTGGATATCCTCGATGTGTATTGGCTCGGCCGAGCGGGCCGGGAGCCTAGATTCCCCATACAACGAGAAGCTCGGAACCTGACGGCGCACCGTTCGAGTCACTTTCATGGCGGTGAATTCTGACATGGGCACCTACTGAACTCCTGCATTCCAGCGCGTACCGCGCGCCCGGCAGCTTGTTAGCAGCCCATATTGCAGCGTGCTCCATTCTTCATTAAGATAGGGCGCTATTACGAAAACAACTTCGCTATAGCGAAGTAACGGAGCGGGGAGCAGCTACCACACGCAACGCGGTTCACGTTAAGGCCTCAAGTTTTGGCCTTGAGTTTACGCTTAATCGAAATAAGTTACGCAATGGCGCATGCGAGGCTCGGCAAATCCCCTAAGCGGTGATCCTGTCGGCGGCGCGAGCGAAATAAAATGAGAGGAGTTGAGGTATGAGAAACCCAGGTAATGAACGGCTGAAGAAGGCGCTTGGCTCCTTGGGAGGCACGGTGCTCGGGATGGCGTCCTTGTGCGCGGCAAACCATGCCGGCGCCCAGCAGGCCGAGAGCAGCCAGGAACAGATTCCGGAGATCGTCGTCACCGCACAGAAGCGCGAACAAAACGAACAGGACGTGCCGATCGCGATCACGACGTTCACCGCCCAGGCTTTGCAGGACAAGAACATCACCGATGTACAGGGTCTGGCACGCCTGACCCCGAGCGTGAACCTCGACACGGCTTCCCCCTTCGGCGGTTCCAACCAGGTGCTGTCGGCGTCGATTCGCGGCATCGGACAGGACGATTTCGGAATCAACTTGGACCCGGGCGTCGGTGTCTACGTGGATGGCATTTACTTCGCCCGCACCACCGGCGCCAACGTCAATCTCCTCGACGTGTCCCAGGTGGAAATCCTCAAGGGTCCCCAGGGGACCTTGTTCGGCCGCAACACCATCGGCGGCGCCATCAACGTCGTGACGCGTACGCCCGGCGATCAATTCATGCTCAAGGCGGAGGCGACCGGCGGCAGCTATAACAGACACGACATCCAGGCGACCATGGACCTGCCGTTCAGCCCCGACGTGCTCTCGACGTTCACGTTCTCCTCGCTCAATCGCGACGGCTACCAGAAGCGCATCCCCTATCCGTCGAGCACGCCGTATGTGACCGATCCGCCCAACACCTTCGGCAACAACGGCACGGAGACCTTCAGCACGTCAGGCGGCCAGGGGGAGTACGACTTTCGCTCCAAGGTACTGTGGAAGGCCGCCGACAAGGTCAACGTGACCTTTGGCGCCGATTGGACGCACATCGACGAATCCTCGGTGCCCGAGTCGCTGCTGGCCACGATCACGGCGCCGAACCCGCCGGGCGTTCCCGCCAGCGCCGCCCTGTTCGGCCTGTTCTACAACCTGTGCATCAACGGTCTATTCGCGCCGTCATGCGGTAAACCGAGCATCGCGGGCGCGAACCTCAATCCGCTGTCCGCCCGCCTGCCCTTCGGCAATCAATTCATCACGGGTGACCCGGATACCACCTACGCCACGGGTCCGAACTACGACAAAATGGATCAGTTCGGCACTTCCGTGACCGTCGATTGGGACGTCGCCGATGAAACCCACGTCAAGTCGATCACCGGTTACCGCAAACTGGAATGGAACGTGGCACTGGACACGGACGGCTCCCCCGTCGAGATGAACCAGGGTTCGTTCGCGCAGACGCAGCACCAGATCTCCGAGGAGCTGCAGCTGACCGGCGCCGCTCTGAGCGATCGGCTGAAGTATTCGGCGGGACTGTATTATTTCAACGAGGAAGGCCGCGAAGCCGACTACGTCACGATCGGTCAAGGCCTGCTGCAGATCCAGGGCTACGAGGGGATCGACACCAAGTCCTATGCCGCCTATGCGCATGTGGATTACACCGTCGTCGACCATCTCACGCTGATTGCCGGCGGCCGCTACTCCTACGACGACAAGTCATTATTCGAGTCCCAACCGGTATTCGCCGTGGCGGGACCGCCATTCCAGACGACTCCCCCGGGGACTGATTCGCAGGATTTCAAGGTCTTCACGCCGACGCTCGGCCTGCAATATGAGTTCGCCACGGACTTGATGTCCTATTTCACGTACTCCAAGGGCTACAAGGACGGAGGTTGGACCACCCGTCTGACCGCCCCTCTGGATCCCTTGCGCATTCCCACGTTCGGGCCGGAACAGGCGAACACCTACGAGCTGGGATTGAAGTCCGAATGGCTCGACCGCACGCTGCAGGCGAACGCGGACGTTTTCTACACCAAGTACAAGAGCATCCAGCTGAACTTCCAGGAAGGCCTGTCGCCGACCATCGAGAATGCCGGCGATGCCGACATCAAGGGCGTGGAACTGGAGACCAACTGGATCATCGGCGGCGGCTTCTCGCTGGCCGCGACCGGCGCGTTCATCGATGCGTACTACACGTTCCTGGCACCCGGCATCAACGCCGGGCAATCTTGCGTACAGCCGTTCGAGGGTTGCATCACCTTGAGCAGCATGCTGCCGAAGACGCCGCGCTGGAAGTACAGCCTGAGCCCCACTTACAAGAGCAACCTGCCGAACGGTGGTTCAATGCGCCTCGGGCTCGACTTCACGCACACCTCGGTCATTGCCAACGACGCGATCAACACGTCGCTGTTGATGCGGCCTGCCAGCAACATTTTGAACGCCTCGCTGACCTATGCATCGCCCGAGGATCGCTATGAGCTCACGGTTGGCGGCACCAACATCACCGATGACCGATTCCTGACCACCGGCAACCAGGATACGACTTCGAGCATCATCTATGGCACTTACAATCCGCCGGCGGAGTGGTACGTCACGGGCCGCGTAAAGTTTTGAGGGTCATGGTAGGTCTTCGCAATCGGCGGGGGAGCGTGCATGAATGTCGCTGACTTGATTGCCATCGACGTGCATACGCATGCGGAAGTCTCGTGCCGGCAACCGGCGGATGAGGTGTGGCAGGAGTACGAGGATGCCGCCTCGAAGTATTTCAAGGTCGGCAAGCGGCCGACGATCGCCGAAACGGTGGCCTATTATCGCGAGCGCAAGATCGGGCTCGTGATGTTCACGGTGGATTCCGAGCACGAGCTCGGCTCCAAGCGCATCGCCAACGAAGAGGTTTGCGATGCGGCCCGCGACAACAGCGACATCATGGTGGCCTTCGCGAGCATCGATCCGCACAAGGGCAAGTTGGGCGTGCGCGAGGCGCGCCGGCTCATCGAATCGGGCGCGATCAAGGGATTCAAGTTCCACCCGACGCTGCAGGGTTTCTTCCCGAACGACCGCATGGCGTACAAGCTGTACGAGGTGATAGCCGAGCACAAGTTGCCGGCCATTTTTCACAGCGGTCACTCAGGCATAGGCACAGGTATGCCGGGCGGCGGCGGCCTGCGGCTCAAATACTCGAATCCCATACATCTGGACGATGTGGCCGCTGACTTCCCCGATATGACGGTCATCATCGCGCACCCCTCCTGGCCGTGGCAGGATGAGGCCTTGTCGGTGTGCTTGCACAAGCCCAATGTGTACATCGATCTGTCGGGCTGGTCGCCGAAGTACTTTCCTCCGCAACTGGTGCAATATGCGAACACGCAGCTGAAGCGCAAGATGCTGTTCGGTTCCGACTTCCCGCTGATACCGCCGGATCGCTGGATCAAGGATTTTCGCGAAGCAGGGTTCAAACCCGAGGTGCATCAGCTGATTCTCAAGGACAATGCGATAGCCGCGCTGCGCCTAGCCTAGGAGGCGAAGTGTCCAAGATAGTCGGTAGAACCCTGGATTTCCTCGAGGTATTCGCAGAGCACAAACGGCCGCTTTCCGCATCCGAAATCGCGCGCCTTCTCGACATTCCGGCATCGAGTTGTCACGACGTGCTGCAGGCGCTGTACGAGCGCGGCTACATCTACGAGTTGACGCCGCGCGGCGGCTATTATCCGACGCTGCGCGTCTATGAAATCGCCAAGGTCATCGCCGACAACGACCCCGTCGTATTGAGAACCGACACCCTGCTGCGCTCCCTGCGCGACGCGCTCGATGAATCGGTGTTGCTGGCGAAGGTCAATGGCTTCGCGGCCACCTATCTGGCGGCGTTCGAGCCCTCGCATCCGCTGCGTTTTCTCGCGAACATCGGCGAGAACGTCAGAAGCATCCACGCGACATCCGCGGGTAAATGTTTGCTTGGCAGCTTGAGCGATGCAGACCTGCGGCAATTCTTGAAGTCGGCGCACTTGGGCGCGCTGACTCCCCAGACCATCACCACCAAGGCGGCGCTGCGCAAGGAAATCGAGATCGGCAATCAGCGCGGTTGGTTCGTGAATCGCGAGGAGAGCCAGCAAGGGGTCACCACGATCTCCGCCCGCTTTCGTTGGACATCGTCCATCTACATCGTCACGGTCGCGGGACCCACGTCGCGTGTTGCACCGAAGCTCGAGAAGGCCGCGGAACTGATCACCAATGTCTGTAACCTGCTCGGCACGACAAAGCAGACCGATCTTTAAACGTCAGGCGACGCCGCGCCGGGTCGCAACTCCGCGGTCGGTGCCGGCAGCAATCCGGTTGGCACCTTGATCATCATTTCCAAGGCCATCTGGCCATACGCCTTGCCTTGCGGGTCGATGCGCAGCGAGGCCATCCCGCCGCCGCCGAGTGCGTCTTGCAGTAAGAAATTGAAAGCATTCAGGCCGGGCGCCTCGAAGCGCACGATTGGCCCATTGACCAGATGTCGAAAGTGCTCGGCCATCCGCTCCACCGTCACTTCGCGCCGTATGACGTCCACGTAAGCCGGATCGCGCGCAATGATGGCAATGTTGGACGAATTGCCCTTGTCCCCGGAACGTGCGAGCGCGAGGCGGATCAGGGGAATGGCGACGCATTCTGCGGGCGCCGCGTCTGCGGGTAATTCCGGCGCCGCCGCCGGTGCATGCGCGTCCGACATGGCAAGGGCCGCGGGCGGTGCGCCCGGTGCCGGCAACGCCGGCAGCGTCACGATCATTTCCTCCTGGCCGATGCGCACCACAGGAGGCGGCAGAACCGTCTTGTCGATGAACAGCGTGAACAGGCGGATCTGCGGCGTCGCTTTGGGTCGGCCGCCGTAAATGCCCGTCGTGCCGGCTGCAAATGAGATGCCCACCGAGCCGAGTTCGCGTGCGAACAGATCCAGGCACTTGGGATCGGCGTGCACGACGACCAGACGCAGCAACACCTCCCGCGATTCGCGCGCTCGCGAATGCGGCCCGTAAGAGGCCTCCGCGCCGAGAACTTCGCTTCTGGTCGCGGAGAAATCTGGAAGGCCGCGCTCACTGAAGATCAGCCGCGCGCGCGCCAGCAGTGCATCCGCCGTGTGCTGGGCCTTCGCAGCCGCCTGGGGTCCGACGATCGAGATGGTGGCCACGGCACGATAGCCGTCCTGATAGGTGGCCGAGACCTTGTATTGCCGCGTCGGTGGCCGGCCGCGCGCACCGCTCACATGCACGCGGTGCGCTCCCGCCTGCCGCAGCCGCACTTGTGAGAAATCCGCGATCACGTCGGGAAGCACATAGGCGGCGGGATCGCCGATCTCATAGAGCACCTGCTCGGCCGCCGTTGCGGGGGTCACGAGTCCGCCCGTTGCCGCTGGCTTCGTGAGCACGAAGCAACCATCGGACTGACATTCCGCAATCGGATAGCCGATATTTTCCCAGTTCGGCACCAGTT
>Ga0116231_10011458_pt1 | contig 13611 bp, 5 predicted proteins | sample S1TSphgellanicum_2_FD_89695 | JGI IMG/M metagenome (GOLD analysis project Ga0116231, IMG submission 89695) | Host-associated microbial communities from peat moss isolated from Minnesota, USA - S1T2_Fd - Sphagnum magellanicum MG | ecosystem: Host-associated > Plants > Peat moss > Unclassified... | reverse complement strand
CTCTCTCTCTCTCTCTCTTCCCTCTGGTTCTTCATCATCACCAGAGTTCTGTTGTCAGCAAATGAAGTCAAGTTGAGAGCTGAGTGTTTTGTATTCCATGTGGCACTAGTTTGGGTGGGATTCAAGGAAACAGAAGATTGCATTATATGATGGGTGATCATTTCTTTCATTTGTTTCCCACACAATATGAGCTTCTTCTCTAGTGCCTATTAGCAGCTGTGTTTCTAGAATACCGCTACCTACATAACCTAATCAAGAACTTGATCATCAAATTTTATTGTTAACAACCGCGCAAGCACGCCCATTCTCAAAACAAACAAATCAGCAACCCACCAGCGCACCATACAGATCATGGATGATGCATGGACAGGAAACAATTTTTCATTCTATTCGTCTCCCATAGCTAAACTATGGTGATTAGTTTGTTAACTAGTGGCACTAACCATGCGTACGCATTTTCCTACCTAGTAGTCATCAAGTGCCTTTTCTACTAACCCACATCCATAGTACCCACTTACATTACCCACCAGCGCAGCATGCAGGATGGATGGTATGTGGACAGAAAAAAAAAAAAAAACTTTTCCATTGTATTCTTGTCCCGTAGCTAACCACAGTGGTTAGCTATGTCATTAGCCATCCACATGTCTCTACCAGTGTTGGCTGGTTATTGAGTTCTTCCCTAGTTAGCAAGTCGGTTATTATAACCTACCAAGTCAGTTATTATTTTTTTTTTTATAATTGATTAAATTGATAACCATCTAGTTTTGAATTTTCAAAGATCCAATATAACCTGCCTGGATGACCTGATTATCATATAGACAGGTTATCATTCTGTGAACACTGATACCAAACGAAATTTTAAACATTTAAAGAATTTTTAATTTACCAAAAACTTATAACCAGCTAGTTACGGGCAGTATAAACAGGCGATTTATCAACTAGTCATTTGATAACTTACCTTTATGCAGAACCAAAGGTTATTACCTAGTTTTTTTTTATATAACCTACCTAACAACCAAAATTTTATTTGATGTTGATATTGATAACATAAAAGTGCGATCCCAAAGAATATTCAAAAAATTAACATACCCAACAGTTTTTTTTTTTTTTAAAAGCAATAACCAGCCCAACACTGATCTCTACCTACCTACCTACCCACCAACCTACTTACCTACCTAGTAGCTACCAAGTGCCTAACCTAACTTACCTACCTACATGGTAATCATTTACATTCCCTTCCCTACTACCTACATGATAATTAGATACCAACTTCACATAGGTAGCCCTCCTATTTGCTTAGGTACCTAGAGTGAGGTGGAAGTAGGAAGATGTGCATGATATAGCTTAACAAGGCACTGGAAGGTACCTTCCCACCTTGTAAGGCTGTTGTGTGATTGGTTCACAACTGAGTCATAACTGATGCATTTCCAATGGATGGGTGCATTGGTGGCTGCTGCTGCTGCTGCTGCTGCTGGGTAGCATAATGCTTACTTAAATTTGATGGATGTGCTTCTGACCATACACAAATTCTTGCTTCAATTAATGCAAGCGTTATTTCCAGGCTCCAGAGGAGTTCTGTGTCATTGGATTGATACTGTTTCCATCTACTAGGTAGTACTACTTGCAACTTCCTTCCTCTCTGGATCTCTGTTGATTGTGGGAACACTCTCAATTTTGATGCTCTCATGACAGTCAGATCTTGCCAATTACTTCCTCTCACTCTCACTCATTGGATTGCACACCTTGAGGAGGAGTCCGCTGCCAGATTGCAGACTATTTGGAGAGCGTGTGTGTGTGTGTGTGTGTGTGTGTTTATATATATATATATGATGAGGGCAATGTGTGAAAGTTCTTATTTGAAACTCAAATTGGAACCAGTTTTTCTTTTCTTTTTTTCAATTTGAAGGATTAAACAATTAAAGAATCATGATTCGCTAATAAGACTACTGAGGGTATAACTCTGCAAAAATAGTCTGAGCTTTCATTGGAACTCCAAAAATGAGCTTTTGATGAATAAAGCAATTGATCAATGTTAAGATCCACTTAAATTGTTTTTTTGTAGATAGCAGGCTGAAACTGACTGTGTTCAAATTCACCAGTGGGTTTATGATAGATGTTCCACATAATACTTTCAACTTGGGTATCTGGACTACTAGTCATCCCCAAGTTGTGGGAGTATTAAGTGCAGGGTAAGCCCTCAATCCAATTGAGGGCATTACCAAAAGAAGAAGAAGAAGAAGAGGGCCCTGCAAGGTGGTGGTAGCTGAGTGTGGACCCACTTCTAGTAATGGCCCGTGAGTGTGGAGCTAGTGTGTGGAAGAGTTTTTCTTCTTCTAGAAAATGGTTTTCATAAGATATATTGTTGGGTTACTAGTGGAAAATTTTAAATAGTCGTATTTTTTTCAACCTTAGCAAAATGTCATTTTTAATTGCAAGCTTTAATCTCTAGATGTCAAACTTGGTGCACATGATATTTTGCATTGGTGATCAATTTTTTGAGGTTAATTGACAACTAAAACATTTTTTTTAAAGAATTCTTTTGAGATCATAAATATTGTTGGACAAAAGTTGGTTAAAAATTTCACTAAGTTATTGACAAAAGGTGACTTGGAAAAGAAAATTGTTGCATCTGTGAAGGATGAGGGGTATATTATGACTACATCACCTCAAAATTGTTGTAAGTTGTGGGATATTGGATTTGGAGGAAAGTTTGTAAAGAACTTGTATTGGCCATGCATTTTTTAAAACATGCCAATATGCTATGATGGATTAAAAAGTTTGCAAAGGTTTGAAATATGTCTTCAAGGATGCATAAGGGGGTTTGCAAAAGCATATCACTTGGCCCAAGAAATTAGGGAAAGGCAAACAAGAAGGTGTCAAAAATATGGTGTAATCAAGCAATTTTGGCAAAGGCAAAGTCCACACATGAATTCCCAATTTTTGCATTCCCTTTGTTTACCCTCACACAATTCCAAAAAACATAGTATTATGCTCATTTTTTTAATTCCATAACCTCTTTTTAAATGATTCAATCACTTTGAACTATTACTATTTTTTTCCCTATGTAAATATATTATAGTGGTTAATATGAACATGAATTTTTGCTTTCATTTCATTTATTTATTTATTTTTCTAATAGTAGTTATGTCTATATACAAAAATTGTTAAATGTTCATTGTGCCTTAAGCATAAGGAATAAGATCATTGGTTTTAGACCATTTTTCATATTGATAATACAAACATTTTTTTCCTATTTTTACATTTTTATGTTCTTTATGGACTTTCTAAAATATATATCTTTAGAACACCCAAATAAAAAAATATATATATGTTTCTCAATTTTTTATTTCCACATGTCGTTTATAATGTATTTGTTCAATTCATCTAATGAAATTTAAGAACATGAAATTTTTTCCCATGGGGAAAAAGTTCACATTCATATTTTAATTTATAACAAAAAAATATCTACAATTTTTTAAGTCCAAAGATACAATGTAATCAAATGCTAATTGCAAAAATGTTTCATATATTACATTACATATATAAATTATTATATTTGAGATTCAACCCGTAAAAAATTCACTACAATTGTCATGTAACCTAATATTCCATTTCATCACTTGTGGAAAATAGTGGCTGTAATGTCCATTTTGGTCCAAGGCATCATAATGGAATAAAACACACCTTAATTATGGTTTTTCACCAAGGAAATGGAATGTCATGAATAAATAAAAAATTATTGAAAATTTTATTTCCATTAAAGTTAACTTCTTGTAAAAAAACATAATTCAACCTTTTTTTTTCACCTTTGCAATTTTGTTAATAAATTTATCATTTAAAAAAATATTTGTAATTCAAGGAAGCCATTAATTATATTATGTTACATCAAGCAAAGTACTATGAGGATGATTGCATGAATGCCACCTTCTTTGACATTTCTCAAATTATTGTTGATCACCTTGCCCTTTGTTGTATATGCGCATTTAAAACCAATTTGGGGTCATTGGTTATTAAATGATGCACTGAATTTTTTCATATCCATTAATTTGAAGTTCAAGGATGAAATTGAAACTTTAACTTCCTTTGATAACATAATGAAAAAAGATGCAAGTGTTGCTTTTGAATTAACATATCTAGCCTCCAACATCAAAAAAAAGGTTTACGGGGTTTTGGATTCTTTTCTTTCCTTTTTTTTTAATATGAAAGGGAAAAAAAACCCATAATTAATATATTTTCCTTGATGTTATATTTATGTTTTAAAATCTTTGTTTAATATTCTCACTTATCAGTTGTGAATAAGGTAAGACCATTGTTGAACAATATGATAAAAGGTCCTTACACCTTATGTTCTTCAAATGTCATCATCATTTACACCTTTTGGTTGAATTTGAATGTGGCATTGTTGCCAAGGAGTTGATGAAGATTACAACTTAAATATCTTTGAGATGGTTATGAACACAAATGAATCAGCAAAGGAACTTGTCATTAGTAAGCTTTTGATCTTCAAGCAGTATGAAATGGATGTCAAAGACATCAAACATGTTTTTCAATGGTGAGAGAATCATGAGATGGAAAGGATTTTTTCTCTTGTTATAATATTTACAAATTTAAAGAGATGCCATGTGCAATCACAAAAATTAGACAATTTGATTTTTGTGAGCAAAAAATTGGTTCAATGACCCTAGGATTGGTTGCAAACCTCCCTTTAACATGGTAGAGTTTGATGAAATTGATGTAGATTCATTTAAGGAATTTGAAGAATTCAAACAAGCTTTTGAAAAGAATGAAGTTAATTAGAGGTATAGAATATAGATATATATAAAACATTGTTGCAAACTTTTTCGTTTTAATTTAATATCTTTTTAATGAATGAAAATTTGATAATCAAATTGTGAGAATTAACATGTTTGAAAATGAATAAAATAAGAAAAAAATGTAAATCTTAATACCTCGGCCAAATCTCTAACAAAAATAAATAAATAAACCAATCTACTTTTTACAAACCTACACAAGAACAAGAATCAACTAGTTTTCAAAAAATAATGAAAATTGCCTCATATTTCAAAATATGGGAAATTATGTTGGAAAATTGGGAGATACCTCCATAAAACAAAATGCCTAGTGATTTTTCAATGTACTTTTTTTTAAAAATAGTTCTTTACAACTTTTTGGTCTTTTTGTTGAAATAATTAAATAATGATATGTGTCTCGTTATGGTGGTTAAATATTGACTAGTGATTTAAATTTAACATTTCCCAAGTTAAACATTTAATAAACCAATAAAAGAGGCTTCACTCAAGAAGGTAAAAGTATTGATGTAAATGTTGACTCATTGCAACTAACCTATCACATGCTAATACTTCTTTGGCCACATTGAACCAACAATCATCATCGCACCATCCATTGAAACACCATGAATCAATTGTGGATCAACCCCCATTGAATTGACATTAAGTGTCACCTTGGTAACTTGTATTGTAACTTATAAGTCTAATAGGTAGGTATGTAAATAGGAGATATGAAAAACAATATGTGACTACTAAGTAAATATATTCATGTAGATAGTTAATACATAGGTAAATAAGGGTTATTAGGTTGTTGATTAGTATGTAGTAAAATCAACAACTAAGCTAAAAGTCCACCTTGGTTAGCTAAAGAATTGGGACCCAATGGAAGAATGTTTCTTCTCCACCTACCATTCATCCTTCATGGTTTTTTGGTGTTTGTTAGTTCATTTTGGCCCTACTTTGCTTCTTTAGGGGCTTCTTTAGGGGTGGGGTGGGGTGGGGTGGGGTTGCCCCCACAAGGGGCAAAGACTCTTGCACTTTTCTTCAACAAATGTTGGCTTAAGTTGTCCATTTCATTTTAGTGAAACATGTTTTTTGTGTTGGATGTGTTTAAACAAGGGAGTGGGTTTCATTTTGGATTTTTTAATAATTTACATAGTGCCAAATACAATTTAAGGTGTGGTTTAGGGGTGGTTTGAATAATGAGGTTAAGTTTGAAACTTGCCAAGGCTTACTAGGGTTGGATAAGTGTTTAAGAAGACGGATGTTTTGTTTAAGGTTGGGGTGTTTTGTTTGGAGATTGTTCTAGACATGGTGGACTTAGGTTTTGGCACTTGATGCAAAAGACTAGTTAGTTTGTTCTAGTTTGTAAAATAAGAATATATCGGTTTGTTGGTTTGGAACTATTTTATAAGTTGTGGTTATTGTAAGTTTTGTTGGTCAAGTTGTGATAAAATGACTCATTGCACATGTAACCATTTTTAAATATATATAACACACTCATAAATTTTCAACTCAACTTAGGTTTCAATATTTCTCATATAACCTATAACCTATATATTATGATGTAATATACACTCAAGAATGACATAAAAATATGAATCACTTTTGTCGACATTTGAAAGTAAAAAAAATGATGAACGCTTGTAACCACTCATGAGGTATTGAGTAGGTCAAATAAGAACTTTCAAAATTGATCTTCTTCTTTTTTTGGAATTTTTTCATATGAATGCAAATTGAATAATCATTACATTGTACTTGGTTTGGGATCATCATTTGGATTCATGTAAAATACATTACAAAATTCAAAGTCTTGCACATATTTCCCTTCCATAATCCTTGGGTAAATGTAAAAATAAATAGTATAACTCAAAATATAATTTTAAAAAAACTTTGTGCAATGGTTGCATGCCACATCATTCTCCAATGTGAATTCCATATTGATGTGCTTTTGCAAAAAGAGTTGAATGCGATTTATTTTCCCATGGATTTACCCTATTAGGTGTTTTCATGATGTGTTGTTGCTACAAATGTGAAAAGTGGAAGGTTAACATCATGTTAAGTTTTTTTTACTTTTATTTTTTATTTTTTATTTGATGTTTTTATGTTTGGTTGGTTTATTTGAGGCCTTGTTGTTTCATCGGTTTTTGTTATTAACATTTAAATGATTATTAAAATTTTGTGTAGTTTATTTTTTGCAATGTTATAGTTGTGAGTTGTTTGTGGAAGAAAGGCAAGGTGCATGGTTTTTTGTGTTACAAAAGTTATGTTTCATTTTGGTTGGGATTTTTTGGCGAGATCTTTTTAAGATGGTGTTGATTGGCTATTTTGGAACTAGATTTCTAACTAGTAGTTGGAGGTGTTAAAAGTGGTAAGTTCCTCTTAATAGAATGGTGTGCAATAAGTGTTTGATTTAGCACCTCTAACTTCCAGCTTTAAGTTTGGTTTAATTTCATTTGTAAATCTTTAAAGTAGAAATATGTACCTTATTTTGAAAGCTAGATGGAGTTTTTGTTTCTCATCATAGTGCTTATGGGTTCCTCTTGCTACAAATGAATGGATGTACTTGTCTTGTATATGCCTTTGGAGGTTTTGAATTATTTTTTATTCGATAGACATATATATTGAAGGAAAAAAATTGTGGAAATGTTGGTGCTTGGTGTTGAAAATATATTGCCATAGAAACATGGTTGGACTTGGGAAAATGCATCCAATAAGTAGTCTCTTCACTTTTGTGCATGTATTAAAACTTAGTTTTGTGAATGTTTCTTTGTTTTTCTCTTCATTTTCTATGGTATGTGTTTAAAGTATACATATATGTATGTGCAAGTTGGAGCCACTTTGCCCAATTCACCATTTTCGTTGTAAACAAATATTTTTAAAAATGGAAATACTTTGATAATATTGTTGTACAAATATTATGTAGAGAATGTTTATGGTTGGTTGTTAATGTTGTGGAGGACGGTGTTAGATTAGTTCTTGAAGGTTGTATTAACTAGTGCCTCAATTCAAAGTTATGATCCTTTTATACAAAGTTGAGGCCATTTTAGTTCACATATTGGATCAAATGGGCTTTCATTGGTCATGAAGACACCATGTTGTATTTTGTTGTTAAATATATGGTTCTATGTATGCTTATGCTTAGTAAGTATGCAACAAGCATAACTAGTTGAATTTTCTATAGAGTTGGAAATCTAGTGTCTAGCAAAGTATTTTAACACTAACTTAACAATAAGGTCATATGGGTTTTTTTTAAAGCTTATTTGTGATCATTGCATTTATATTGATTGTTGTGTGCATTTTAGAACCTCACCACGAAAAATTTCACAATTCAAAGTATTGCCCATGATATATATATATATATATATATTCACAATTCAAAGTATTGCCCATTATATATATATAATTTTGTATTTAAAAATGCATTCATTTTTCAAGTTTCTACTTAAGATTTTTTATGTTATACTCTTTGTGGAATGTCAAGTTTCTTACTAATTGACGAGGATCATAAATGCAATATACATGTTTCACAAAAAAAATTAAATGGAATAATTGGAGGAGGTTCATTTCAATCATGATGAAGTTTTCTTGTTACTTTCAGAAATGTGGTAGAAATTGTGGATACAATTTTGTATGTTGGGGAATATGATTTCATTTTGTTGTTATATGGTTATGCATATGTTTATTGGATATGCAATGTTTTTGTCACATTTTGTTTTTTGAATTGTATAGAATTCCCATGTTGGCATTTAGGAGGTTGTTTACTATGTATTGTTTGTGGGATGTCAACTTTCTTACCAATTGTTGCCAAGGGATTCAAATACATTACATAAGTTTTGCAAAAAAGATAATGACTAGGATTGGAAGAAATGCATTTAGATCAAGTGATGATTTTGTATTTTTGTTTCACCAAAATTTTGTTATTATTTTTTTCAATGCTACCTCACATCACACGGTAAAATTTTCTTGTTGATTCTAGAATGTGGTAGAAATTATGAATATATAGTTGCAAATGACAATCTTTCTTCTAATGTTGGCAGCCTTAAAATAGGAAGATAACAACATTAGTTAGTGTTGTAGGGAATAGATTTGAATATATACATTGTGACCTAATGAAGGTATCTAGGGTCATGATGATCAATTTGACTATATTAGGTTTAACTTTTGTTATTGTATTTTCCCCCCATCTCAATGTTGGGTCATACATATGGATCTAGAAATTCAATGTTACAATTAAAAACAAGATTGAGAAAAGAGATTAGTCCATTATTCAAATAGATGAAATAACCATTACAATTGAGCAAATTGATTCTTTTCTAGTTTCCTTACATTTTTTCTTTCTCGTTCCATCAAGACCATCTAAAAACAAGATTTAGAAAAACTTGGAACAATGGAAATGGTTGTTATTGAAATTTAAGGTGGGTTTGTTAATAGCTTCATCTTGGTTGTAATAGTGGATGGGTTAAGGCCTAATGACAGCCATGCACTACCTTTTTTTCATGAATCTTATGCATAGTATGTTCAACTTGTTGACATGTGTAGTATTGGCAGGGTTACAACTCTTATAATCAAAAACATTGGGAGTGATGTATTTGGAGAACAACAATTTTAAACTATTTTTTCAAGTATCTTTGTGATCATTATGTCTTGACCTTGCAATTGTTAAGAGTTTGAATCAAAAACAATAGAAAGATTTGAAAGCCAACTACTTGTAATCAACTTCAAGATATAATTAATTAAATTGATTTTTATTTTGTTTTGTGTGTTCATGATGAACTTATATATAAATACTTATCCATGAATTGTGTTGGTGCATGTTGTTGGGAAGTTGATTATTCTAACTAACACCTCTTGTTTCAAAAATGTTTGCACAAGATGTCACCTCCCATCTTTAACGAACATGTATGGTGATTACTACTGCTACATTTGCAAATACATAGTTCCAATTGACATTCAATCTTGGATTTCTTGCAGTGTTAAATAGGAAGGTGACGACAAATACAATTGTGCTTTTTGTGGTTCATGGATCAAGTCTTTGTTCAAACACAGTTTAATCAACCTCAAGAATTTCATAGTGAAGTAAAGTTTATTTTTGTGGTTGTTTAGAAAGAAAAATAAATAAATTGAAGGTAAATTTATCCTAAGTCCTACAACAAAAGTAGTTAGCCTTGGAAAAGATGTGATGTCAAAAAGTTCAAAAGAAAAAAATTGTAATTAATATTGATATTCATCCTTCTCGCTATTATTTTGAATAAAGTTTGGAACAAAGTTTTGAATTCAACCTCAAAGTTTTGAACATCTTACTTGAATAGATTCAATTTTTTTTACTCATACATATATTTTATGGTAGATCAAAGGAGACATTTTGGTGTTGGCAACTTGTAGATTACGTAATTTGAAATTTGAACCTACATATTGGGTAGACATGGTTTATTTATTTCAAGGTAACTAGACCTTACTATTGGGAAAGTTGAAATTGAATTTTGAACCTTACTATTTGGGAATTGAACTTAAATTTTGAACTTAAAACTTGGATAATGAATTCTCTTCCCACCTAAGGCTAAATGGATGGGTTCATTGGGTTACGCTTTTGAAAATATTTGCAACATTCAATAAATTAAAAAATTATCACATCAATTCTTATACATACTATGCAATTTTAACACTAAAAGACCTTATATTGAAATATTATTGTGTTCATATCATAAAATTACTTGATTTATAAAGAAATGCATTATATTATAAAATCAAGTTTTAAAAATAGATTTAGGTGATTAATAGGAAGCATAGACTTTTTAAAAATTAGTTAAAAGTTTCAAAAGTTTCAATATATTAGTATTAATAATACATATAGAAATAGTAAAACATAAATTATATTTTTAATTGAAGAAGTAAAGTATTTTAGATTTTAGATTCTAAATTTATTGAAATATATAATCTTAAGGGAAATATTTTTATTGAATTTAGTTAGATAAATATATTAATCACTCAAATTGTATATCAGATTTTAATTGCACCTTAGTCAAATAAATAATAAATTGAAATAAAAAATTCAGAAATTATCTAATAACATAAAGTTAATTTGAAAGCTAAACTCCAAAATCAAACTTAACCTACTATTTTAGGTTTCAATATGAACGTGGATATATTGAGTTAAATAAGATTTTTTGTAACGAATTACTAATTTTCATTACAATGGGATTGTAATGTGGGTGATTTTTTGTTCAATGTCATAGCATAATCATTGAAATAGTCAATAAGTTCTAAAATGATATGAAAAATCATTATGTCTCATCTACAACTATGTTTAACATTGGGCACACTACAAGTGTTAGAATGTCATAGATGTGAGTCAAATTTTGAGCTTTTACATGATTTGCATCACGAGCAAGCAAATAATGCAAAAAAAAATGCACAAAATGTCAATATCCAGTTTAGATTATTGATTGTGGGGGCAACTTCATTGTTGTGTATTAGATATTGGAATGCTTACAATGTTTCATTCATGTTTAGAATAAGAACAATGGTCAAATAATAGTGAAAGTTGAAAATGAAAATGTATATGGAACTTAAAACATAATATATCGAAATGGTCATTTTGAATCTTCTAATATTTATTGTGAAATTACAAATCCTTTAAATATTCATAATTATAATATAGAACATAGAACATAGAACATAGAACATCTAGTTAAAAAATTTCAATAAAAATAAATAATGAAAAAAATGTTAATGATAAACAAACCAAAAAAGTTAGAATTTAAAATTAGATAGTTGTTTGTTAGAAATCAAAAATAATTTTGAATGGATGCCACAAGAGATTGCATTAACATTCATAAAAATCCATATTTAGGTTTAAATGTGTTACAAATTAAACATCATTTTAAACATGTTCAATCTAAAGAACTTGTTTTATATTGGTAATTGATACTTTTCTTTTTTAAATGAACATGTTTATGATGACATAATCCACCACTTTTCAAATGAAGTTTACATTTTTTTGAAATAATTGATCATCAAACTAATATTTGTTGCTAGAAAAATGAAGACAAATTTTATAACAAGATGCAACATTCATCAAATGGATTGTTAAAAATTTACCAAAAAAAATCATGGTGAAGATGCCTTTATCATTTAAATGATATGAAATATGGAAATATTATCAATGTTGAATGCAACCATTTCCAAAACAATGATTAATTATATTTGAAATGACCATAATTTGTTCCATTTATTGCATCAAGTAACAAATGTGTAAATTTTTTTGTTGATAATACTTTTATTAAATATACAAAAGATATTTAAAACGTTATTAAATATGTTTGTAATTCTTGTTGAAGATTATGTTTTGCATATCAAATTTGTTATGTATCAAAATATATCAAAAGTTCCCCAACATTTTAAAAATGGAAAACTAGCAAATCATGTACTAATTTGTAAATCCTATCAAAAATATAATCTAAGAAAACATTTAGAATTAGCCTTATGGGATCATATCATCAACAACAAACTAGACATGAATTTTTTCAAAATAGATGTTTAATTACACCAAGTTTTACATTTGCACAGTTCTTCCAATTACAAGGATATGGACAATATGGAATGCATAGAAACATTTTAAACTCTAACAAACTTGAATCTTGTACAAAATGTATTACCTCAAATGCCATACAATGATTATTTAATCTCAATGTTACTTAAAAGAAAATTAGAATACAAATCTATATATATGTCAAGTTATGTTTGTCCTAACATAATGATGAAAGCATTATGAAAAATTTATAGAGAATTCCAAGTTGTATATAACTACAAATGTTTCAATAAAATCAAATTGACAAGGTTTAATGAATTGCAACAAGATAAATTTGAATTGTATTAATTATTTTAAAATAGTTCAAAGTATAAAACATTTTGGATAATGAACAAATAATTGATAAAGATGAAAGCACACTATTGGGGGGGAGGGGGAGACTTTAGGCATTTTCACAACATGTATATAAAGTATATTTTTACAAAACGTATTGCATTTAATTTTGGGCTTCACTTTTAATGTTTGGGTTTGATATTATGATTTTCACAAACTTAATGATATATAATATTATTTGAAAATAAAAATAAAAATTAAATGCTTAAATTCAAAGAATAATGAATATATTTATGGTATATACATTATACTAGAGCATGTTTCTATTTTTGAACTACACTAGGTTTGGGTTTGAATTAGTCAACCAAAAAATGTTCAAAATGAAAATTTTAAAAATGACCCAACTCACATATCTTGTCATCTTTCATTTGAAATTGATAGTTTGTCAAAATGTTAATTCACCACATACTTATGGTGATCACCCCCAAAAACACCCATTTGTGATATGACAATTATCAAACTCTTCAAATGGCTAGCAAACTTATTCTAATCATATGGAATCACAATGTTTAATATACATTACAAATTTCATAAAGATTAAAAATCATTTCAATCATTTTTTGAGTATATTTGCATTTGTAGTACATAGTGATGTAATTTTTTTTGCCACAAATATACTTCGAAATTGCACAATATAAGTTTGAAAAAAGGATTTTTTTTTGCAATTGAATTCTTTGTGTTATAATCTACCATATTATGCAAAAAATTTGGAAAAATATGCTCTAATATTACCATGGTTGAATTTCAAACATGGACACCCTTAGAAAACAATACAATGTGTGACAACATTTTTGACCCCCCCCCCCAACCAACACACCCCCCCCCACTCGCCCTCGCCCGCCCCCCTCCCATTTCCCCCCCATCGCTGTCTCCACCAACCTTCTTCTCACTATTAATAAT
>Ga0116231_10011457_pt1 | contig 13612 bp, 5 predicted proteins | sample S1TSphgellanicum_2_FD_89695 | JGI IMG/M metagenome (GOLD analysis project Ga0116231, IMG submission 89695) | Host-associated microbial communities from peat moss isolated from Minnesota, USA - S1T2_Fd - Sphagnum magellanicum MG | ecosystem: Host-associated > Plants > Peat moss > Unclassified... | reverse complement strand
TTTCGGGTATTAACAAAACCCAAAAGCAAAAAGCTTTTCACAGAAAGACCGGGAAAAACCCTTCTTTTAGGGGTTTTTTTTTTGGGGGGGGGGGGGGTCTTTTAGATGGTGGTGTTGCAAATATCAGAACCGGTTCTCTGATTTTCCAGGGAACAGTAGTTATGAAATCAAAGAACCGTCGTGATAACCACCAGGGGGTTTGCTGCCCATTTCTACAGCATTAGTTAAATCCTAGAACCAGGGATTTTTTTGTAATGATTTATTTATGAAGGTTGCCATTGTGGCTTTTATTGGCTACTAGTCAAAAAATGAAGGTTAGTTCTGGCTATCATTTTTTGTTGGCCACTTCAAACTTTGCCAGGTGGGAATTTTTGGTTACTTTGGAATTTTTAAGGGGGGTATTATTTGGCTACTTTGAAATTTTAAGGGGTGCTAAAAGTCTAATTGACTAGGCATGCTTCACCAGCTTGCAACTTGGCATTGTGTAATTTTATGCTAAAACAATTCACAAATTCGGGAGTCCAAGTTGCAAAGTTGAAACGTGTGAGGATTGATAGAAATTCTAAAGACCACACAAACTCCATACACACACAACTAAACTTCAAAGACCCACTTTCAAGCTTTAGCTATGTACATTGCATGCACCTCGTAACATCACACAAACATTTCCTAGGGATTTGAACTTCTACCCATAAGTGCATTGCCCATTGCAAAGCAAATGGCCTACACACAAACATACCCACATTAGACACACAAATGAAACATGTCAATCCACGCCCACCCATCCAAAAGTTTATCATGCTTCATTTGTGTTGTAAACACACACGTAACACACAATGCAATGTCATAGATAGCCAAGGCAAAAAAAACCCAAAGCCTCAAAGATGCATAAACCTCAATGCCCCACCTAGAATCCAACTCCAAGATAATGCAAATTTTTTACCAAATTTCATGTTTAATAACAAGTTGCAAACCTTGCAACAACAAAACATGAACCATGATGAATGAGCAACACATAAAACTAGGATTAAATACCTAATTCCCTAGGCCTCAACTACTTTAAAGGCTTTTTTCTTCTTCCAAGCTACAATGGCTTGATCATATGTGAAGTTCTCTAAAGTAAAAAAAGTATGTTCAAACATTCTAACACACAAATCTATGTGTGTTAAATTGATTACAAGCCTTGCTTTTCATAAAAGCAAATGTGCTAAAACAACATTCACCTTCTACAAACCCTAGAACCTAAACCATACATATTTCAACAAGTTTAAACCACTCAAACATTTTCAAGGTCAAAATCTCGCTAGCCCCAAATGGAAGCCACAATTGCTGAAGGGGCTTGCAGTCCTTCTTATCCATCTCTCTAATGTGTGCAACATTATTTTTCATGGTTTAAATGAACATATGTGCCTAATTGTTCAAGGCCATGCCATCCAACATAGCATCACACCATCTTTCTATGGACCAAATAGTCTTGGGCAAAGCAAAATGTTTTCTTAAAATGTTTAAGTGACATTTGAAATTTGTTTCATCATCATGCTTCACCTAATAGTGTGAGTACACAATTCCCATAGTTGTCATGAGTTGACAATCTAGGAATCAATGTTACACTTCATAAGAAAGTTAAAACACCTCAAAATATTTTGCCTCGATAGTTTTCACACTAGAAAAAATTCTATTGTTTGCAACCAATCATTATGCAATTGTATGCAACTAGTTGTTGTCTGTAACTAGATTGGTTATGCTTGCAATTACAAAATTGATATTATATAATTTTTGAGCAATATAATTAATGTTGTACAAAGTGAACATGTGTTATAAAACTAGCAACCTAAACAAATACATACCTAAAGTAATATACCCAATATATATACATAGGCTATATATTATAATATGATGCTTCTAGGACTAAAATTAAATCTATGCTAACTAAGGTTAAACTTAGGCTAATCAAGTTTAAACATCGACTAAACCTAGGATAAAGTAGCCTAGGCTAAACTAACCTAAAATAAGTTAATGATAAAAAAAACTAACTAGAAAGTTAAATTAATGATGCTTAAACTAACCTTGACTAAACTAAACATGGCTAAATTAACCTTAGGTAAATTAATCATGGTTAAACCAAGTAGGAGGCTAAATTAATGTGTTTAAATTAGCCCAAGTTAAACTAACCATGGCTAAACTAATTACAAGGATAAATTAATTAGAAGGTAACTAACTAGAAGGCTAAATTAATCATGCTAAACTATTTAGGACGTTAAACTAACTATGACTAAACTAACTAAATTTGGTTGAATTAAAAATGGTTAAATTAACTAGAAGGTTAAACTAATTAATTATTAATATTAAAGTAACGTTTTTATGGTTAGTAAGTTACACTACCTAGCCTTTAAATACCAATTCCCCAGCCTAAGTTAAGTGACTATATTATAATATTATTAATCTTATAGGTAATCATATATAGTTATCAAACAATTAGTATATTTTCATTATTTTTTTATTTTTTAAAATTAATTGTAATATATGTATTTTAACTAGTAGGTAAACTAGGTTAGTACATGGCATAGGTAACATATAGTATTTGCATGTAAGTTGCAACTACATTGGTTGCATTTGCAACTAAGTTTTTATCCCATATCTTTTGCCCTAGATTCCAAGTGTGCACACTATATAAGTAAGTGCATTTGTCTTATTCACATACCAAGTACCAAATGCCAAATTTGGGATGAACTAATGAAAGATATTCAACCCTAAAAGTTAAACCCAAACACAAAATTGGATAATTTAAAACCTATATAATCAATCTAATCCTACCATCCTTCCTCCCAAATTAATTAAAAATAAATAATTAACGAGCTTTTAAAATTGCCACATGTCACCATATAATTGACTTTTACAAATTGGACAAGTGTCAAATTTTGATTTGCATTTGATTAGATGATTAAAATATTATTAATTTATTAATAATGATGAATTTTTAAATAATTTTTAAATGCCACACATCACCATATAATTGGCCTTCACAAACAATATGAGAAATTGTGTCCATTGAAACCACACTACCCTACAATTAAAATTCATAAAACAACTCATATGCAACTATCCCGTGGGTATTATAACTATTATGCAACTATGCTTTGGGTATTACAACTATTATGCAATTATCCCCTTTAGAAATACGATGTATTAATAAATAAATTTTCACGTAAAAAAAATAATTAGTTGTATTATAATTGCAAGTTAATTGAAAATGTGTCTTCTATACAATAATTTATACACATTGTACATACATTGGTAATCAACCATGTTTGACTTTTTAAGGAGTTGCATGTGGCAACTACTTTAAAATTGTTGTAAATGTGCAACTAAAGAAACAACTATGTTGCAACTAATGTATAATGTACATACATGTGATTGTGCCATGTGTCCACATTTCCACCACTCATTATGGGTCGATACATTTGCAACTAGTTTTCAATTATGATTCCCATTGATATAATCAATACATCCATTAATGTGCCACTACTAAAATACTAATGTTCAACTTTGTTATGACTATAATATAACTACTTTTGACTTAATAAGGATATATATTCATCAATTATTTATATATTCATCATATGTGTTTCATTTTGAGTGATTTAAAATGTTATGGGAACTTTACCTCAAACTCCAAGAATCATCTTTGAAATGCAAAGGAAAAAGAACAATGAAAAAGTTATAAATAAGATAAATAAGTTTTCCAACTTACAAAACATGTTTTTTTTCCTTTTTTCTCTTTGGACCCCTCCTATTTTCAAACTTCATAATTTATTATTTCTTATTCATTTTAAATGATTTAAAGTGCTATAGGAACACCACCTAAAGTTCTACAAATCATTTTTGAACTTTAATATCAACATAACAATATACAAGGATTTTTTGAATGTTCAAAATTAGCCTTTATGGTGAAGTGGTTTTTTTAAAAATTCTTGACCCCTTCTACTTTGGGGGGCCACAACTTTTTCACTTTTATTATGATTTTAATGATTTTAATGTGTCAAATGTGCCAATAGGAGGGGTTCAATTTTTTTTTGAGACCAAAAACAATGGAACCTTCCCCTTGGATCCAACATGCCTTTAACATTTAAGTGTTGTAATTGCAACTCAATTATAATTCAATTTGCAACTAAGGAACAAATAAAAGATTTAACCCATATGTTTTGTTTTCAAATCCCATGTTACAAACTATATAAAGAAGGTTTGTTCTCTTAAGTTCTCAAATTAAGATACATGTGCCATTTTAGGACAAATTCAAAAAAGTTTAACCTAAAAGCAAAACATTAAATAGACAAATAAATTTTCATTTTTATTTTTTAATTCACTTAATCTTGTGTTTTCCTACTTGCCTACCTATGTAGGTAGGTTGGTAGGTAGGTCCTAGGTAAATATGTAAAGATGTAGGTCTTAAATCCTACCAATGTACTTTACCTATGGTTATGTACAATTTACCTAACTTTTTTTTTCTAAATTTCCAAAATACAATTAATATGTAACGTGGTAAATTTTGATTATGCCATGTGTCACAATCTCCGTCCATCATTAACAATCATAATGAATGATGGAGATTAATATTTTGAAAAAAAATTATGTTCAAAAATCTTCATAGTGCCACATGTCAAATTCTAATAGATGGATGACAATTAATGATGTCAGCATGACATCATGGGTGTAGTTATAATGAAGTTGCATAATAGTTGAAAATGAGTTGTTTTGATTGAGTTACAATTAAGTTGTAATGAGTTGCACCATATATATATAATGAATTGCAATTCTGCAATTCATGCAACTTGTATGTTAGCATTCACAACGTATAAATACAATGAATTACAAATGTTTTGTGCAACTCAAAAATTAAGTTGCAATGTTAATTGCAAAACACTTTTTTTTTTCATAGTGAAATGAACATGTGTCAAATTTTGATTGACATTTTATTCGATGGCCAAAATATTATTAATTTATTAATAATGATGAATATTGATATAATGTTCAAATGCCATGTGTCACCATGGGAAAACCCCATAGAGTAATACAAATGTATAAATTATAAATTTATGCCATATATATTGCCCACGTACATACTATTGCATGCAACTGCTAATCATATACAACTTGTCTTATGCAACTATGGGGTTTAATAATTACATGTGTCACATGTAACTAAAAATCAATTGCATACAACAATTATAAAATGACGATTTTTTTCTAATGCCTAATTTTGTTCCCACATTCTAACATAGATGAAGTTGTGATGTCTCGAGCTTTAGCCATCTTTATAAGCCCATTCAACAATTCAAGCAAAGGTATTAGACAATGGAAGCCAAGAAAAATTTGAACATCGAACAATGTAATGATATTGACATTTGCAACATCACATGCATTTCGATATGCCCACATTTGCATAATGAAAGGCTTGTATTCTACCAACACCCTTTTCACATGAAATAACATTAACAACCACTATGCCTTCACATTTTGAAAGCTCTTCAAACCCTTCACATCCAACAAAAAAGCCAACATTTCAAACTATCAAATTGAGAAAAGTAAGAATATACCCCAACAAGGAGTTTCTCAATGTTGTCCACCAATGACTAGGTGGATAAAGTTTTCACAACCAAGTATGTCTTGTGTGCAAGACAACGAATAGGCATAGAAAATGGAACCACATCATGTTCAATGATCTAAGTGGTGATGCCATTGCACACACAAGTAAACACAAAACCTCCATTAGTCCCAAATGACACCAATTTCCTACCCACAACTTTTTCATTCACACCCCCAAAACTCAACATAACACATAACAACATTTGGGTGAGATGTGTTGGAGTTGCACCTATTGTCACTTTTCAAGGGTGAATATAATGGGCAATCATTTCCATTTCTCAAGCACATAAACATGGAACCCACTCCAACTAATGTTGTCAATTATAGAAACCTCATCAACAAAGATGGAGATGTACCTAGCAACACCTAAAACTTTCTCATTTTGCACTCCACAATCACACAAAATCCTAGCCATCTCCCACACAAAAAAAATCATTTCAATACTTTTTGGGTTTGTTTTTTAACCTCAAAAAAAATGAACAAATCTTTCAAGCTTTCATACTTTATCATGGCCCAACCTTGACTCAAAACATGAAAGCAAGATGTAATTTGGGTTTTCTTGCATTTTTCCTCTCTTTCAATGCCAACACCTACCTATGGGAAGACATTCATTGACTGAAGTCTGAAATTAAAAGGCAAACAACTTTTTTTTTCTTTCTAGTGGATGTTGTTATTCTCAAAATAAATTGTGCCCTTAGGCCAACAACCAAAGGTATCCACCAAAGCCTTATTCCTACCACAATGCTTATACAACCCATCGAACTTAGGTGAAAAAAATTTGTCACACCTTTTTATTTGGTTACACATTCTATACTTGCCATAGATTTTGCCCATGGGAGCTTTGTAGCCCAAATGTCTTGGAAGGTCCTATTAACCTCATTTTTTATTTATTTGTATAGTTCTCTTGCTAGGAAGGTTCAAGTGGAAGAAAGGGAGGTGTGGCTTTAACAATTGTCACAATAATAAAGTGGTGGCTAGATGTTATAACATGAGAAGGAGCAAATCAACCAAAAATTAACTTCCATTTAAAATTGGAAAGCAAAATAAATGATGCCAATTTGGTACAAGTATATAAGGAAAAGCCTAGAGGATAGAAATAAGAAAAGCACAAAAGAAAGATCTTGAGGTCTAAATTACAATGCATAAGAACCAAACCTTCAAAAAACACACAAGTGTAAAAACTCACAAGACTTGGGAATTAACAAAACTTCAACATGAGTGGTGAAATTCAAACTTTAGAACTAAGGTGTAAAGCTTCAAAATTTACATACTCAAAAAAATGAAGTGCCTCATGACTCAAAAGTTCCATCACAATTACAATGTGGGAATCAAGGCTCAAGTAATGAACTTTATTGTGGGCTACCAAATGCGAATAGAAGTTACAATACAACTCTGTTAGATTTCTTGCACACATTATGATGCCAACCAACTCTATCAAAGCCACTGAGGTGTAAAGCTTCAAAATTTACATGCTCAAAAAAATGAAGTGTGTCATGATCCAAAAGTTCCATCACAATTACAATGTGGGAATTAAGGCTCAAGTAATGAACTTTATTGTGGGCTACCAAATGGGAATAGAAGTTATAATACAATCCCATTAGATTTCTTGCACACATTATGATGCCAACCAACTCTATCAAAGCCACCATTATTTTGGCCTCATGAATTTTTCAAGGCTTGCGACTTGAAATGCACAAATCCAACACACATTAAACTCCTAAACCTTCATAAAATGACTCCCCCTTTCTGTCCGTCATAATTGTTTAAAGGCTTAAAGTGCATCCATTTGAAGCCCACACATAAACCAGTATCCCAAATTTCCATAACTTGAAAGATTGTTGTCAATGTGAAAGTTACTAGACTACCAAAGAATTGAAGAAGAGATCAATGGCAAAGAGGAACATAAAGAAGGAACTAGAGTGGCAAGGAGGACAAAATAAAAATAGCACAATGATGGCAAATTGTTTGAAATAAGAGGGGAGGTGTTGGCTTCCCTAACCACGAATGCAAATGGGAGATGGCTACATCTCTCCTATTTAACAAATGAAATAGCGATTGTGCACACATAAGGTGATGATGGGTGTTTAGATGCCACTTTTTGTTGTCCCTTAAATTGGCAATTTGATAGTTATTATCCTTACTTGAATGGCAAAAATACTAGATTTTTTACAAGATTTTCTAAGGTGGGTTCACACAACCCTCTTGGAGGTCACCACTTGGTGATAAATCACCAATGAAAAAACACTACCAAAAACCCCATGGTTGGGGGTTAAAAGTTTGGATTAATTATAATGTCAAATCATAAATTCTATAAGTAAATAGTAGTCTTACTAGAGTGTTTAATGTTGATCAATTATATAATTATTTTAAAAATTTAAATGGAATGTCCTCCAATAGTTAAATTAATCTTTAAATTCTAATTTTATGATCATTTAACTTCACTTTGCAAGGGAAGTTTTCAAAGCACATGTGAGAAAGAGGTATATCATTTTTAGAGTTTTATGGAATGTATTTTAATATGTAATTAAATTAATTTTTAGTTTTATGGTCATTTAGGTAAAAATAATGGTGAAGGAGGTGGATATTTTAAAAGGGTATTTGAAAAACATTGTAAAAGTAAAAATAGTGATATAAATAAAATAAATGTGGTAAGGTTGGTAGGAAAAGGGAATCGGGTAATTAGCTTGAAATATTCATTTTTAAAGCGCAAAAGATAATGTCATGATGTCATGAATAACTTGAACCCATAGACTTTAGATAAATCTAGAGATCACACAATGGTTTGCAAAATCATTCTTCTTCAATTTTGGTGATTTTTGAATTTCCTCTTATCCAACAATTCAATTATGAAATATTCATATGTATGTATGTTATATATGATTAATTTACATGGTTAAAAAATATTTTGTTCTTGTTTTTAGTCAGCTAATTCCTAGTAGGTTTTGCATATTTTTTATTTTGAAAAACTTCTTATTTTGATATTTATTATAGTGTTGGGTAGATACTTGCTTTGGCTAATCATAACCACGAGTTGTAATTTGGTTTATGTGTAAACCACTATAATTGGACCTTTATATTACTATGCAACATTAGAACTGGAATACATGTCTTTAAAATACATGATTAAAATTGGGGTTAAACAAGGTTAACATGTAATCAATCATTAGTTCCAATTTGGGTTAGTCACTTGAAACAATATTGGAATCAAGTTTGATTTTTAGAACCAAAATTGGAATTAATATTTTCAAGAATTGGACCCAAATTTTGATTCATGATTCCATTTATGTGTGGAACTAGAACTAAAACCAAGTCAAATTTTATTTATTTTTTGAACTATAGTTGAAAGTTCTTCATTAAATTAAATAACCACCCAATATTGGTTTATTATACACCATCATTTGTTCCATTACATATAATAGACAAGTTAATGGATCCAATGATTATTATCAAAGTTATTGGACATCAATGGTATTTTTTAAGATAATGAACATTAATGGAAGAGATTAAGGAATGTAAAAAGTTATGGAAAATGTAAAACCAATGCACCTTGTGAAGTGTAGTTTGAGATGGTTGTATGTCAAATAGAAAAAGATACCATATAAGATGTATGGGTGAGTTTCGTTATCAATTATATTGTAAGCTTGTTAATCCAATGGGGGTTTGATATCATGTTTTGGTATACTAGTTTGATCTTGGTACAAAGGTTTCTCCAAAAATCCAATACCAATACAAAATTGGTATAAGGGGATCACTACAAATTTAATATCAATAAGGTTTATATATTAAATGTATTGCAAATTGGTGAGGTATTGGTATCAACATAAATAGTATTAGTATAATATTACATGAATGTACATAATGCATATTGGTATTTAAAAACATTCCAAAAAAATTATCAATTATGTTACATTTTTAAATTCATGTGTGATGTTGAAAAAAAACATGTGACAAGTCATGACCTAAGCAATTAGTGTAGAGTGCTTTGAAGTACTTTGTCACCAAAAATGGGGGAAAAGATAAGGACCTCCAATCATCATTCAATCTTATCCTTTTGTTGTTAAGGAGGGAACTTGTAATTTCACACATGACTTGAATTTTGTTTTGAAAGAAAGAACCAAAAAGAATCAAAAGGAGGAATAAAAGGGAAAGGTTCTAGTAAATACTAAATTTTATTTTGAAAATAATATAGTTACATAACTAAATTGTGCTTCCATCCAATACATTCTACAAACTAATATATAAACTACAAAAATCAACTCAAACTTTGTACTTCCAAAAACTAATTCTACACACATATATTCACAATACATGTGCAAAATACAAATCCCACATTTTTTTATATTCATTTCAAAATTCACATATATTTCATGAAGTTCGACCAAGCTCTAAATTCCTCCAATGTACAATGTACCAAAAACATAATGGGAGAGGAAGTCATTCAAAATCTTCCTGCCTAAAACATAATTCAAAACATAGTGTTAGATTTTTACTATTGATGACTACCACTACAATTGGTGTGTCCTATACTTTGGATTCCATCTTAAAAAATCCTCAAACCATGAATGTACAAAAAGCTATGAATTATGAACTATCCCGACATACTCTATTTTGGAACTACTTCGTGGGCTTATTGTTAATTTGCAATGGTTTATGATTATCAGTGTACCTCCTATTATTGGTCTACAGTCACATTTTGTTATCCCTAAGGGGTGAAAGCACATTAAACTCCCCCAAAATTGTAGTCACAAGTTTAATTTTTTTACAATTAATTTTTTTGGTAACATATGGTCACATCTTGGATTTTCGTTTGTTTGTTTTATATATATTTGATTAGCTTTAGAATTAACCTAATCAATTATTTTAAAAAATCCAACAAACATTGAAGAACTTGAGTGTATGGAGTATATTTGTGACAAAATAATACGTATTATCATAGGATTTGAAATTTTGTATATATATTTCAAAACTAGGGTTGTGGATGGAATTATTGGGTGTTTTTTTTTATGGTGTATGATATTCATATACATCAATTAAATTTAGGACAATTTAGAAATTTTAAAAAAATTGCATGAAATTCCTTTCAAAAAGTGTTTATTTTGCATTTGTTTAACAATAAATGCATAAGAATATTTTTTTAAAAGGAAAAAACCACTACCATATCAAAGATGAGGAGATTTATAAATGGGAATTGCATTATTTTTTCAATTTTTTTTGTTTGGTAATGTTTCATGAACCACAAACATGAGGCCTTATGGTCGTGAAAAAACTATAAGTTATATACTCTATGTACATTATTTTTATCCATTCTTCTTCATCTAACGATTGGATCAAGATTAATTTTGATTCCAAGTGAAATTTGAACTCCAATATGTTGTCATGTAAATTTTAAATTATTTTGTTTATGTTTTGGATAGTCAAAGGATGCCATCAATATTTTAGCTTATTACATATTATGATACTTGTTATACATCACCTTTTTTGGTGAAAAGTGGTTGACCCTTAGGGTGTTTTCACCCAAAGACATAATATGGATCTATGTATATCCATTGTTTTCCACTTCTTATGTTGAAAATATTGATTAGGATGTAATAACATATGCATCAAATTCATGTGTTTGAATCTTTTCTTATGTTTAGATTGCATGGATGTCCTATGGTTGTTGTTGTGCATGTGCTTTTGTTATAATCAATCTCTTTCCTTGAGTGCAAGCATCCATTGCCTCCTCAACTATTTTTGTATGTACACATTTTCCTCTCATGTTTAAAAATACTAGAATTGTATGTGCTTCAAGCTTTGGTGCTTCTCCAATGGGTCATGCTTCTTGCTCCTCTAACTTTAGGCTATTTGCTTTGTACTATGGACTTTGCAGTAGAGTTTGATATGTAAAGTATGGACAAATTTGCTTGTATGCCTTGATCATGATCTTTCTCAAGTACAACATTCATTTGCGTGATGTTTGGTAAAAATGTTATCTAGGTCCTTTGCAACCATGTTTTATATTAAATTGCACCAATTATCCACCCATTTTTCTACATTTCCATTATCTTTTACTTCTTCCAAAGTATGGTATAATTCATTTTTAGTTCACCATACTCCTATAATTTATTTTTTGAATAATATAAATCCAACATCTTCATTTTTCACTAATCGAAAAGTAATGTGCAATTTATAAGCTTAAATCACTATGGGACCTTAAAAGTGAAATAGGTGAACACTTGACCCTAATCATTTCACCTTACTTAAAGTTATGTCATTATAGGGTCACTATGTAATCATCATGTTTCATTACTAGTTGGCATAATTCATTATTAATTATGATATTTCACTACAATAAACAAGTTTTTTGAATTTTTGAATTTAAGTAAACCTAGGTTATTATACCTTAAACTATTTAAAAATATTATACGCTAGGTTATTTTAAGTTAAATAAGTTATACATTATAAGTTATATATATATATACCTTATAATAACTTAAGGAGTACCCTAGGGTTGTAATAAGTTAAGGTTACATAGTTTATAATAAAACATATTAAAATAACTTAGAACACCTTAAGCTAGAACAATTTAAAATAGTTAAAAATAATCGAAGGTGGAATAATTCAAAATAATTAAGAATAACCTAGAATACCACAACATAAAATAACCTAAAGTGGAATAGTTTTAAAAATTAAAAATAACATAAAGTAGAATAATTTAAAATAACTTAAAGTGGAATAGTTTAAAATAATTTAAAATATATCCTAGGGTAGAATAATTTAAAATAACTTAAAGTGGAATATTTTTAAATAATTAAGAATATATTTTAGGGTGGAATAATTTAAAATAACCTAAGGTGGAATAGTTTAAAATATCTAAGAATAGCTTAAGGTATATTAATTAAAAAAATCTAAGGTGGAATAACCTATATATAATAACCAAAAATGGCCTAGGGTATAATAATTTAAAATTAATGAGTATATCATCCTTTTTTTTTTTGGAAGAACAGCATGTGCACTTGGAGATTTTGTCAAGTTTGGGTTTACATAAACAAACGTTTGGAACTATGCATGTGTGTTTGTGCAATTTCAACAAACTTGGTTGTGGTGTCATTGATTTATTTATGTTTTTTATGGAATTTGGATTTATATTTTCCAACTATTTAGATAATAGATCTTGATTTAGGCTTACATATACATGTAATAGCAAAATGTAAGGTTCTTGTTACAAGATAAATCAAAATGAATTATTAGAGTAACACTAACTAATTAAAATAGACAAATAGAATAGTTGAAAAATATTTGGCATGGCCTATAATCATGCACATAATTAAAATGATTTATCAAATTGATCTACTAATTTTCAATTATTAGTGATAGGAAATGGATAATTATGGAACTAATAAAATATTTTCTTGCAACTAAGTTTATTAATTTGGCAAAAAATTGAATTTTTTTAAACAACTATCAATTGCATGATGGTATTATTTTGCAACTTATTACATAATTGGTAATGATAATATTATTTGCAAATTGGAACTTATGAAAAGTTAAAATGATATTCATTAATAACTTTGTAGGTATCATGATGTCATGTTACTATTCTTCATCATCATGTCCAATAGACTTTCACATGCATTATAATTGTCCAAATTGGATTACATTTGATGTAAAATAACATGAAATTGACTTGAAATTGTATGACATTCAAGGTTGGAAATACATTAAAGAACATTTTGAAAGATGCTCATTCCTAATGAAATACATTTTGACTATGAAGCTATAATATTATTTAACTACTTATAGCAAAGGTCCTCCTATTCCCACACAAAGGGTCAATAATCAAAGCATAAACAAGTTGGTGGTAAATATTCTATTTCATGCTAGAACGAATCATATCAAAATTCATTGCTATCATATCACATAGTGTGTGCAAGCTAGAGATTTGGAGGTTACTTTTGTGCCTATAGGCACTAAATAAACTAATTTGCTC
>Ga0116231_10011455_pt1 | contig 13614 bp, 13 predicted proteins | sample S1TSphgellanicum_2_FD_89695 | JGI IMG/M metagenome (GOLD analysis project Ga0116231, IMG submission 89695) | Host-associated microbial communities from peat moss isolated from Minnesota, USA - S1T2_Fd - Sphagnum magellanicum MG | ecosystem: Host-associated > Plants > Peat moss > Unclassified... | reverse complement strand
CGGCAAGCTCGTCAACATGTTCGAAGCCGGCATCGTGGAGCCGTTCAAGGTCACCCGCTCGGCGCTGCAAAACGCGGCCTCGATCGGCGCCCTGGTCCTCACGACCGAAACCCTCATCGCCGACAAACCCGAACCCAAGCAACCGGCAGGCGCAGGCGCAGGCGCCGGCATGGGCGGCATGGGCGGCGGCTACGACATGATGTAATCTTCGCCCCAAGCGAAGGTGCAATCAAAACGAGCCCCGCGGAGCAATCCGCGGGGCTCGTTTTTTTCCGCTCGATGAGAACTGTGCGCCGCGCACAGAGCTGCGCGCGGCGGTTCGTGATGCGCTCGACGAATGATTCGTGCAACGTGCAAAGAACAGGTTGCGCACGGCCGGGACGGCGGCCGCCCGTCCGCGGAGAGGGCTCAGCCCACCGGTTTTGACTGCATGTCGATTCAATCGACCTTTCCTGCTCGTCACGGACACCGGGCACGCTTAGGGAAGGTACTTCATGGCCGAACTCCCGGCCCGGCCCTCGATCGAGCATCTGCGCAAAGCGGCGAAGCGATTCGCCAAAGATCGCTCCCTCAAACTCGCCGATGCACAGCGCGCGCTGGCCGGCGAGTACGGCTTTCGGACCTGGGGAGAATTGCTCGGCCACGTCGCGCATCTGCGCGAGGAGCGACGCGCGGCACGTTCGTTCATCGCCGTCGTACGTAGCGGCGACGTCGCCGCCGTGCGGGCGTTGCTCGCCGTCGGTGCGAATCCGCGGCTTGGTGACGGACGCGAAGATCCGTTGCACGTTGCTGCGCGCCGTGGTCCGCTGGCGATGGTCGAACTCTTGATCGCGGGCGGTGCGCTTGGGTGGACGCCGGATCACGCGGGACGTCTGCCGCTCGACGTGGCGCGGCGCGGACGCTCATCGGACCGCGACGCCATCGTCGCGCTGCTCGATCGCACCGCCATCCCCGATCCCGCGTTTCGAGCGGCCGTCGGCGCGATTCGGACCGGCGACGTCGCGGAGCTCGAACGCATCCTCGATGCGCAGCCAGAGCTTCTGCACGACCGCAACTACGGACCGGAGGCGTACCGCCAAGCAACGCGCGGCGATTACTTTCGCGATCCGAAACTGTTCTGGTACGTTGCGTGGAACCCGACGCCGGACGAACCCGTCCCGAGTACCATCGTCGACATCGCACGCGTGATGATCGAGCGCGGTGCTGAGCGCGACGACCTCACCTACACGCTCGGTCTTGTGATGTCGGGGCGCCTCATTCGGGAAGCAGGATATCAGGTGGCGCTTGCGCGGCTGCTTCTCGCCGCCGGCGCCGAGCTCTCGCGCGATGCGATCCTCGTTGCCGCCGGCCATCGTGAACTCGATGTCTTGCGCGCGCTCGTCGCCGACGGCCACCGCGTCGATATCGTATTTGCCGCGGCGCTCGGCGACACGGCGGCGCTTGCGGATGCGATCGTCCACGCAAGCCCGGACGATATTCAGGCGGCCTTCGGTTTGGCCGTTATCAACGGCCACCTCGAAGCCGTGCGGATGACGCTGGATGCGGGAGCGGACGTGAATGCCTATCTGGTCGTGCATAGCCATAGCACGGCACTCCACACGGCCGCGATTGCCGAAGCGATCGAGATCGTCGATCTGCTCGCCGAGCGCGGCGCGCGTACGGATATCCGCGATCGGCTGTGGGAGGCGACGCCGCTCGAATGGACGATCCATCAGGGCCGTCCGAAGGGCCGAGCGGCGCTCGAGCGGATCGAACGAGAGAGAGAGCGCGGCACCCGGCGCATCACGAACTGAAACGACGCTGAGGCCGTACGAACCCTTCGGAGCCATCCGCGGGGTTCGGCACGTTTCCCGCCAAGGTTCGCGTTCATGGATCGTCCGACGTTCACGCTGGGTTTGCTCGCTGCGCCGTTCACGATCATGCGCCGCGGTGGCTTTACCGAAATCGAGCGCCGTTTTTCATGCCGCATCGGCGTGTTCGCGCAGGATCTTCAGACCAATCGCAGCGTGATGTACAATGCGGACGATCTCTTTCTGATGTGCAGCACGTTCAAACTTGCTCTTGCGATGGACGTGCTGGCCCGGGTGGATCGCGGGCACGAGCGCCTCGATCGGCCGGTTGCGTTCACGGCGCACGACATCATCGCGCACAGCCCTTCGCTCGAACCGCATGTGCGCGGCGGCGTGCTTTCGGTGGAAGCGCTGCTGACGTCTCTGATCACGCAGAGCGACAATGGCGCGGCCAATCTGCTCTTGCGCCGTGCCGGCGGACCGGCGGCCGTCACGCGCTTCGTGCGCGAGCTCGGGATCGTGCCGTTCCGGCTCGACCGCTACGAGCCGGGCCTCAACACCGCCGCACCCGGCGATCGCCGAGATACGGCGAGCCCGCGCGCGATGGTCGCGCTCGCAACGCGCCTGGTGCGGGATCCCGTGCTCTCGCCGGCGTCGAACGCGCGGCTGACGGGTTGGCTGCGGAAATCCGTCACCGGCGCAGAGCGCATCCGGTCCATCGCGCCGCCGACGTTCATCGTCGGCGACAAGACCGGCACCGGCAATCACAACGCAAACGACGTCGCGATTCTCTGGCGGCGTGCCGGTGCGCCGATCGTCATCGCGGTCTACGTGAGCGAACTCGCCCCGGCGGTGCCGTTCGACCGCGTCGTCGCCGCCGCGGGCCAATCGGCGCTACGGCAACTCGGGGTGTACGCGGCGCAGGCGTCGTGAGCGGCGCGGCAAAGCGTGCGGTCATGCGCCGTTTTGCGATCGCCGCCCCGGTTCTCGTTGCGCTCGCGCGTCCCGCGAACGCGGCCGACGTCGTTGCGCGGGCGTCGATCATCGCCAGTTTGCTCGGGCGCTGATCGTGCGCGCGTCCCCAGCGCAGCGCGATGCCGCTTGGGACATCATCGACGAGTATTGCCGCGCGCTCGAAATCGTCGTGCGCGACGAGCCGGCCGATGTGGACGGCTATTTCGAGGAGGGATCCGGCGTGTGGCTTGCGTGCGACGGCGATGCCGTCATCGGCTGCATCGCGCTGCGTCCGCTGCCCACGATCGCGCGCGATGCCGGTGAGGTCAAACGACTTTACGTGCGGCCAGAGGCGCGTGGGAAACGGGTTGCGGGCGCCCTGCTCGATGAACTCGAATCCTATGCCTCCGCGTTCTATCGCGGACTCTATCTCGATACGAAAGACGACCTACTGCCGGCGATTCGCTTCTACGAGCGCCGCGGCTACGTGCGCATCCCGCGCTACAACGATAACCCGCAGGCCACGATCTTCATGCGCCGGATGTTGCGCTGATGCACGCGCTGCTGCGGTGGTTGGGCGTGCTGTGCATGATCGCCGGCCTCGGCATCGACGCGGCCGGGTTCGCGATCAAGCCCGCGGTGCCGGCCCAGAACGCGACGCCGGCCCGAACCGTCGGGCCGTACGCGCCGTCGCTCTCCACCGCGCTCTACGCGCAGAACGCCTTCTATCACGCGACCGCGTCGCTCTCGGGACGAACGACGTTGCATTATGCCATCGATACGCGTTTCACCGAACGGCTGACGATCGGGTTCGATCGGCCGGTCGCAACGTGTCTTGCCGTACAAGGCGAACGCGGCCGCGCGCTGCACGTGTTTCCGATTGCGGGGGCGCCCGGGTATACGGCGGTGGCCTTCTTCACGACGGCCCAGCGGCTCGCGAGCCACGGTTCTTCGGTGGATTGCACGCTCGCGCAGCCCGTCTCGAGTGCGCGGACCGATGGAAACGCGCTCGCGCCGCTCGACGCGATCGTCGCGCATCATCGGCTTGAATACGCCGCGCACGCGCGCCTCGCGGGACTGCCGTCGGCGCTATATCCACCGCGCGATCCGGTGATGCGGCGCGTGCCGGTCGCGCTCGAAGGCACGCGGTGACTCAAACGCCGACCGGCAAACCGATGACGTTGCGCAAGTAGAGTTCCGCACCGGTGTGCTGCACGCCGTCGATCACGTAGCCGGCGTAGCCGTCGGGTCGCACGACGATCGTCGTCGCATGATCGGGATCTTCATCGTCGATGAGCACCTGCGGGTGATACGTGGCCGGCCGCGAGCCGCGCAGGCGCGCGCCCGCGATCGTCCCGTTGTGATGCGTGCGACCGTGAACGGAGAGCGGGCTTGTCGGATACGCCACGCGCAGATCGGCGATCGCCTCGCAGAGCCGGCGGTGGACGCCCGGGAGCCGCGTCGCAAGCGGTGCGATTCCGTCACGCAGCGTTCGGACGAACCGATTCGGCGTGAGCATCATCCGGTTACCGAAATCGGTCATGCGTAGCAGCCCGCGCGCGACCGGCTCGCGTTCTTGCGCGTACGTGTCGAGCAGTTTTGGATGGGCGCCGTCGAGCAGCACGAGCGCGAGCTTCCAGGCCAAATTCACGGCATCTTGAATCCCGGCGTTCATCCCTTGACCGCCGATCGGCGAGTGGATGTGCGCGGCATCGCCGAGGAAGAATGCGCGGTCGTCGCGGTAGTGCGAGATCTTGCGCTGGCTGATCGAATACTTCGAGGTCCACGTCGTGCGGATCGCCTGCGTTTTCGTGGAAAGACCGAAGACGTCGATTGCTGCTTGGAAATCTTCGAGCGTCGGCTCGGCTGGAATCTCGTGCGGCGACTCGCAGATCAGACGCCAGTTGGTGCCGTCGATTGGAATGAACGCGAGCACGCTCCCGTCGTCGCGCAAATGGATCGAGATGCGGTGCGGGTCCAGGGTTGTGTCGAGCACCAGATCCGCCAGCATGAACGACTCCGGGAGCGCGTGGCCCGTGAACGTAAGGTTGCGGAGTTTGCGCACGGTGCTGTGCGCACCGTCGCAGGCCGCGATGTAGCTGAAGCGGCCCTGCTCGGTACCGGCCGGCGTCTCGAGCGTGGCGATCGCACCGTCCGCATCGAACAGAAGCTCGGTCAGGCTGACGCGCCGTTCGAGTGCGCCGCCCATCGCGACGAGCCGCCGGTAGAGAACCGCTTCGGTCGTTTTCTGCGGGACGACGGCGACGTAATCGTACGCGGTCGGCAGCCCCGCAAAGTCGATGTTGACGACTGGCCGCGCACCGTCGTACACGCACAGGCCGTCGACGCGGTGGACGTTGCGCAGCAGTTCTTCGGTCGCGCCGCTGGGTTCGAGCAGTTCCAGCGTGCGCGCTTGGACGACAAGCGCCTGCGAGTAGTTCGACGGCTCCGGCGCACGGTCGATCAGGCGGAACGGCACGCCGAAGCGCGCACATTCCAGTGCTAAGACGAGCCCAGTCGGACCCGCACCACAGATGAGCACCGGTTCTTGCGCCATGCTCGGAGTGTACCCGCCTCCAGCCACAATCGCACGGCGAACTTCAGCCGATCGGTTGGGCTCCGGCTAGTGGGCGCACGTCCAACAACGCCGGATCGCGCGAGAGTGCCGTCCGCGCCGTCGTCGCGAGCTGCGCGCGGAGATTGGGAACGGCGTCGCGGCGCGCGAGCGCGAGGACGGCGCCGCCGCCGTCGGTGGCGGTCATCCGTGCCCCATAGACGCCGCGCACGCTGCGTGCGGCTGCGGCGAGCACATCCAACTCCGGCGCGCCGACCGCGAAATCGTCGCGCAGCGACTCATGCGAATCGTTCAAGTGTCGTCCGACGGCCGCGAAGTCGTTCGCGCGCAGCGCCGCGACGGCTTGGAGCACGCGCACGTTCTCGGTAACGATATGCCGCACGCGCGGCTGAAGCGCGGCGGGGAGTTTTTCCGCGTTGCGCACGAAGTCGGCGAGTGAAACGTCGCGCAGCGTGCGCACCTTGGGCAGAAACTCGCGCAGGATCGCCGCGGCTTCCTCGCAGCCGGCCAACCGCGCTGCCGCGCGCAGGCTCCGATCGTCGTCGCGCAGGTGCGGATCGCACAGCACGAGCGCGACCTCGCTGGTATCGAACGGCACGGGTGAGGCGACGGCCGTGCGGGCATCGATCAAGAGCGCGTTGTCGCGCTCGGCGTAGAGGCTCGTCGCGTGGGCCGGCCGGTGGGCCCGGCCGTTCCCGGCGGCCAAGGCCTGCGCGGCAAGGTCACGGTCCGCCAGCACGGCGAGGGCGACGCCGACCTCGTAGGCGGCGACGGTCGCGGTCCCCAGCCCCGCGGGGATCGTCCCGCGCATCGCGATGTCGGCCCCGGCCGGAGCGCCGAACGAACGGCCGAGATCGGCGTAGCGCTGCTCGGGGCGGCCGTCGATCAGCGCCTGGACGTCGTCGTCTGGGCGCGGCGCGTAGGCGACGACGACGGCCCGATCGCACGCGACCGTCAAGGCAAAGCCATCGGCCAGCGCCGTCTCGTCGCCCAGCAGCGTCACGCACCCCGGCACCCGGAAAAAACGCGCCGGAGCACCGGTCAGTGATGCCAGCGCATCGCGGACCCCGTTGAGTTCGATCATTGCCCGGCTATCCTACGAGGCGACCTCGCTTGGGCCTGCGAGTTCCGCGAACGTCGTCAGCGCCGACGCCACCGCTTGATCCATGTTGTAGTACCGGTACTCCGCCAAACGGCCGACGAATGTGACGCGCCGTTCGCGCGCGGCGAGGCGCCGGTAGCGTTCGTAGAGCGCGCGCGATTCGGGCATCGGGATCGGATAATACGGCTCGCCCTCGGCGCTCGGATATTCACGCGAGACCAGCGTCTTTGCGTGGGTCTGGCCGGTCAGGTATTTGTATTCGGTCGTGCGCGTATAGGCGACATCGGCACTCGGTTCGTTGATGCACGCTGCATCTTGCATGCGTTCGCGTTCGAACGTCTCGAACTCGAAGCGCAGCGAACGATACGGCAGACGGCCATAGCGATGATCGAAGAACTCGTCGATCGGGCCGGTGAAGATGATGTGCTCGAACGTGACGCGATCGGCCGCCTTGCGATAATCGACACCGAGCGCGAGATCGATACGCGGGTTTGCCAGCATCCGTTCGACCATCGCCGCGTACCCGTCGGCCGGCATCGCTTGGAACGAATCGGTGAAGTAGCGGTCGTCGTCGCTCGTGCGGGTCGGGATGCGGCCGCAGACGGACGCGTCGAGTTGCGCCGGGTCCAGACCCCACTGCTTGCGCGTATACTCGCGGAAAAAAAGTTCGTAGAGTTCGCGGCCGACGCGCGAGACGATCGCATCTTCGGAATTCGCGATCCGCGCCGCCGGGATCGCGCGCGCGGCGAGAAACGCCGCCGCACCCGCCGGGTCGAGATCGAGGCCGTAGAGCCGGTTGATCGTCGTGCGGTTGATCGGGATCGGGACCAGTTGGTCGCGCACGCGCGCGAGCACGCGGTGCTCGTACGGCCGCCACGCCGTGAAACGCGACAGATACGAAACGACGGCGGCCGAGTTCGTATGAAAGATATGCGGGCCGTAGCGGTGGTAGCGCAGCCCGTCGTCCGTGACCGGATCGAAACAATTGCCCGCGAGATGCTCGCGCTTGTCGATGACGAGCACGCGGGCCTCGAGTTCGTTCGCCAGGCGCTCGGCCAGCGTAGCGCCGGCGAGGCCCGCGCCTACCACCAAATAATCGTACACAGAGTTCGATCCGTTCCAGCGTCGAAGGACCGCCCGAAAGCAGCCTTCGGTTTCGACGCCGCCCGGAAACGGCCGGTTCTCCCGATCGGCCGTTTTGTTAAGGTCAGCGTAAGTTCCACACGCAAATGTGGATGGTGTGTATATGAAGCGCGATTTCCGCGTCCTGGCGATTTTCTTGATGAGCGCGCTCGGAATAGCCTCCGGGCCCGTGTCCGGTGCCGATTTCCGGCTGTGGACGCCTGGCTTTCGGGACGGTGCAACGATGCCGGTGGCCGCCGAATACCACGGCGACGGTTGTCTGGGCGGCAATATCTCGCCGGAATTGGGCTGGTCCGGCGTCCCGGCCGGGACGAAAAGCCTGGTCCTGACGGTCCACGACCCCGATGCCCCGGTCCCCGGCGGCTGGTGGCATTGGGTCCGATTCAACATCCCGGCCTCGCGCGACGGCCTCCCGGCGGGCGCACCCAGCTCGGCGGCCGGCGGCCGGGACGGGACGCAATCGTTCGGCGAGGTCCGCTACGGTGGACCCTGCCCGCCGCCCGGCGATCGGCCGCACCACTACCAGTTCGTCCTCCGGGCGCTGGATATCGCGGCCGTCCCGGCGGCAACGGCCGCGACCACCGGGCCCGAATTGGACCGGCTCGTCGCCGGTCACGTTTTGGGGGAGGCTCGGCTGACCGGGCGTTTCGGCCGTCCGAAGTAGGCGTTATCCACTGGGCCAAGTGACCGTGGAAGCGGAAGGCTGAACGATGGCGACAATGCAGCCGCTTCTCGAGCGCTACGCCCGCGTCGACTTTTTCGATGAGTTCGCCGACGAGGTCGGGGCGCCGCGGGCCCACTACGCGGGACTCGCCCAAACCCTTCGCTCGATCGACTGGAGCGATTTCCAGCACCGCGTGGAGCTCGTGAACAGCGTGCTCTTGCAGCGCGGCGTCACGTTCACCGTCTACGCTGACGCGCGCGGGACCGAACGCATCTTGCCGTTCGATCTGATTCCGCGAATCGTGCCGGCCAACGAGTGGTCGCTGATCCGGCGCGGGATCGCGCAGCGCGTACGCGCGCTCAACGCCTTTCTCGCCGACGTGTATCACGAACAGCGCATCCTCAAAGAAGGCGTGATCCCGTGGGAGCTCGTGTTCTCGTCGCGGTTCTACAACCGCGAGATGATCGGCGTGCGACTGTACAAGGATATCTACATCCACGTCTCGGGGATCGACCTGATCCGCGGCCGCGATGGCACGTATTACGTGCTCGAAGACAACCTGCGCACGCCCTCGGGGATCTCGTACGTGCTTGAAAATCGCGACATTCTCAAGCGCTCGTTCCCGCAGCTGTTCGCGCATTACCAGCCGCGGCCGGTCGACGATTATCCGCTGCGCTTACGCACGGCGCTGCTCGCTTCGGCGCCGCCGGGGCTCACCGATCCGACGATCGTCGTGCTCACCCCCGGTATCTACAACTCGGCCTATTTCGAGCACGCGCTGCTCGCGCGGCGGATGGGGGCGGAGCTCGTCGAGGGTCCCGACCTGCTCGTGCGCGACAACGTCGTCTACATGAAGACGACGAAGGGCTTGCAGCGGATCGACGTTATTTATCGCCGCGTCGACGACGATTTTCTGGACCCGCTCTATTTCAAATCCGACTCGTCGCTCGGCGTGGCCGGGTTGATGGACGCCTATCGGGCGGGCAACGTTTCGATCGCAAACGCCGTCGGCACCGGCGTCGCGGACGACAAGGCCGTCTACCCGCACGTTCCGGCGATGATCAAGTTCTATCTCGGTGAGGAGCCGGTCTTGCCCAACGTCCCGACCTTCGACTGCAACGATCCGGCGCAGATGCAGCACGTGCTCGGCCGGCTCGACGAACTCGTCGTGAAGAACACCAATCAGTCCGGCGGCTACGGGATGCTGATGGGCCCCTTCGCGACGGCCGACGAGCGCGAGAAATTCGCCGAGGCGATCCGCGCGAACCCGCGCGAGTTCATCGCGCAGCCGATCGTCCCGCTCTCGTGCCACCCGACGATCATCGGCGACGCGCTCGCGCCGCGCCACATCGACCTGCGCCCGTTCGTGCTCTACGGCGACGATATCGACGTGCCGCCTGCAGCGCTGACGCGCGTTGCCCTCAGCGACGGCTCGCTGGTCGTGAATTCGTCGCAAGGCGGCGGCAGCAAAGATACCTGGGTGCTCGAGGACTAACGATGCTCAGCCGCGTCGCCGAATCGCTCTACTGGCTCAGTCGCAACGTCGAACGCGCCGAGACGCTCGCGCGCGTGATCGACGTCGCCTTCAACCGCACCATCGATCGCAACGCCGCGGGCCGCGAACGTGCGCAGCGCATGTGGAAGCGCGTGCTCGAACTCGCCGGGCTCTTCGACGTGCCGGAGATCGACGGACCGAGCGCCGCGCAGGAAGCGTTTTCGCTCGGCTCGTTCGATTCGGACAATCGCAGCTCGCTGATCTCGTGCGTGCGCATCGCGCGCTCGAACGCACTCGGCGTGCGCGCCGAACTCACGACCGAGGTCTGGGAGTCGATCAATTCGATGTATCTCTTCGTCGAAGCGCAGTCGCCCGCGGCGATCGCGCGCGAGGGGCCGTCGGGATTCTTGCGCCGCATCCGCGATGCGGGCGTCGCTTTCGGCGGGATCGTCGATGCCACGATCACCCACGGCGATGAATGGAACTTCTTGCAGATCGGTCGCTACATCGAGCGCGCGCTGATGACGGTGCGCATCTTGCAAACGCACGACGTCGCCGACGATTCGGCCGCCGAGTGGCAGCGGCTGCTCGAGATGTGCTGCGCGAGCGAGCCGTTCGCGCGAGCGCAGCGCCATTCGGCCGAGCCGAGCGAGACGATCGCGTTTCTGCTGCTGCACGACGCGTTTCCGCGTTCGGTGCGGTTCTGCGTCGGCGAGGTCGACCGCGCGCTGCACCGGCTCTCGGAGACGCTGCCGGGAACCTACAGCAACGAGTGCGAGCGCGTGACCGGCCGCCTCCACGCGATGCTCGACTTCACCCAGCTGCAAGAGATCGTCGATGAGGGGCCGCTCAAGTACGCGGCGCGGATCTCCGACCGGCTCGCTTCGATCGGCGCGGCGATCGAGACCACCTACTTCCCGCGCGTCCCGGTAGCCTAAGCGATGAATTTTACGATCCTCCACCAGACGACGTATCGCTATCCGCAGAAGATCCACGAATCGTACACGATCTGCCACCTACAGCCGCGTAGCGATCTCACGCAGTACTGCACGAAGCACGACCTCGCGGTCGCGCCGCGCGTGCGCATCTTCACCTATCAAGACCGCTTCGGCAACGATGTCCAGCACTTCGCGTATCTGCCGGATCACGACGTGCTCTCGATCATCGCGCGCTCGAACGTGGCGACGATGCTGCCCGCGGATCCGCCGATGCCCGAGCCCGTGCACCGCGCAGCGATCGCCGCCGACCCGTCGCTCCCGCTGCTCTACGATTTTCTCCACGAGAGCACGTACGTGACGTTCGGCCCGGCGTTGCGTGGGCTCTCCGCCGATCTCGGGTCCCCCGAAGAAGATCTCGTCACGTACTATCTGCGGATCGGCCGTGCGATCAACACCTACTTCGCGTACGACAAGAGCGCGACGACCGTGCACGCAACGATCGCCGATTCGATTGCGGCGCGCGCCGGCGTATGTCAGGATTTCGCGCACATCCTGGTCGGCTTGTGTCGCCTCGCGGGGATTCCGGCGCGGTATGTCTCCGGCTATATCTTCAGCGGTCAGGAGGGCTCGATTCTCGGCGCCGAGGCCTCGCATGCGTGGTGTGAAGCGTATCTCCCGCCGCACGGCTGGGTCGGCTACGATCCGACCAACGCGAAGCTCATCAACGACGAGTTCGTGAAGATCGCGATCGGCCGCGACTACCGCGACGTGAGCCCCGTGCGCGGCGTGTACAAGGGCGCGAGCTCGGCGACGATGTCGGTCAACGTCGGGATGGAGGCGCTCGTCAACCAGTAGCGCGAACCGCGCGAGATGCGTTCGGTTCGAAGTGCCGACGGCACGCTGCTCAATGTCCTGGCTGATGGCGATCCGCGCAACCCGGCGCTCGTCTTCATCCACGGGTTCGCGCAATCGGCCGCGGCCTGGCAACGTCAGGCGGATGCGCTGAGCGACGACTTCTTCATCGTCCGCTTCGATTTGCGCGGTCACGGCGATTCCGGCAAACCGTCGGACGACGCATCCTATGTGGAGTCGCACCGCTGGGCCGACGATGTCGCGACCGTTCTGCACGAGCTCGCGTTGCGCGAACCGATCCTCATCGGCTGGTCGTACGGCGGGCGCGTCATCGCGGAGTATCTCTCCGTGTACGGCGCCGGCGCGATCGCCGGAATCGTGCTCGTGGGCGCGATCTCGCTCATGGGCGTGCCGCCCGCCGAGCAGTTCGGCAACCCGGCGATCCGCGCGACGTGGCGCGAGTTGCTCAGTGACGACGACACGGTCGCCCGCGCGGGCTTCGAACGCTTCAGCCGCTTATGCTTTGCGGCCCCGGTCCCCGATGCGGCAATCGCAGCGATGGCCGGCGTCAGCCTGCGGCTGCCCGCCCACGCGCGCGGGGTGTTGCTCAAGCGAACCCTCGATAGTGCGCCCATTTGGGCCGCCTACCACAAGCCCGCCCTGATCATCCACGGCGCTGCCGACGCGATCGTTCTCCCGGCCGCCGCCGACTGGCACGCATCCCAGCTCCCACAAGCCGTGTCCAAGCGGTATCCTGGTGTCGGCCACGTCGCCTTCGTCGAGGCGACGGAGGCGTTCAACGCCGACCTGCGCGCCTTTGCATCCACCGTCCTTGGCACTGTGTCTAGATGAGTGCTAACCATGAGGGACCACATCCATGCGGCATGATGACCTGACCGCGGACTTCGACCGGCTCTGTGCCGAGATCGTCCGGCGCACCCGCCATGCGCGGTTCGAGCCCAACGCCGACGTGTACGCCGACGAAGAAGCCGGCCGGATCGTCGTTCATGTGGAGCTGGCCGGAGCCGATGCGGAACATCTGCGCGTCGGCGTCGAGGAGCGCAGCCTCATCATTCTCGGCACCCGCGTGAACCGCACCGATGCGACGGGCGCGATCCACCAAAAAGAAATCCAATACGGCGAGTTCATCAAGCGCATCCACCTACCGTGGCCGGTGGATGAAGTCAACGCCGCCGCCGTTTACCGCGACGGGATCTTGACGATCACGCTCCCCGTCGCCGACCACGAATTTTTCCCGACGCGCCGGACCGAGATCCGGATGACCGTCAAAAGGATCCCCGTCTAAATGGCAACTCGTAAAGTCCAGCACTCGCCCGACATCCTCGGCATCCTGCCGCTGCAAGAAGCGGTGCTTTTCCCGAACACCGTGATTCCGCTTGCGGTCGTGAAGAAGCCGGGCATCGCGCTCGTCGAGGAAGCGCTGCGCGAAGGCAAGCCCATCGGTCTCGTCGTGCTCAAGGATAAAGACATCGACGATCCGGGTCCGGGCGACGTGCGCCTGGTCGGCACGATCGGCACCGTGCAAAAGATGCTCAAGGTTCCGGACGGCACGCTGCGCTGCATCGTCGCCGGCGGCAGCGTGTTCAAAATCGACGAGTTCGTCGGCACGCAGCCGTATATGGCCGCGACCTTCACCGAGTTGCCCGACATCACGCGCGAGACGGAAGAGCTCGTCGCGATGCAGCGCAATCTCGCGACGCTCTTCCAGAAGCTGCTCGGCTATCTGCCGCAAGCGCCGCGCGAGATGGAGATGGAAGTCCAGAACATCTCCGATCCGAATCTGCTGACGTACTTCGTCGCCTCGACGATGCGCCTCGACACGAACGATCGCCAAGCGATCCTCGAAGAGCGCAACACCGAGAAGCGGCTGCGCAAGCTGACGATGCTCATCACCAAGGAGCTGGAAGTCGTCGAGCTCGGTCACAAGATCCAGAGCGACATCCAGCGCGAGATGGAGAAGAATCAGCGCGAGTTCTACCTGCGCCAGCAACTGCGCGCGATTCAGGAAGAACTCGGCGAGACCGATCCGCAGCAAGCCGAAGCCAACGAGCTGCGCAAAAAGGTCGACGACGCGAAGATG
>Ga0116231_10011454_pt1 | contig 13615 bp, 13 predicted proteins | sample S1TSphgellanicum_2_FD_89695 | JGI IMG/M metagenome (GOLD analysis project Ga0116231, IMG submission 89695) | Host-associated microbial communities from peat moss isolated from Minnesota, USA - S1T2_Fd - Sphagnum magellanicum MG | ecosystem: Host-associated > Plants > Peat moss > Unclassified... | reverse complement strand
TTATGTTGTATGTAGTTCTTTTTTTTTTTTTTGGATCTTTTTGTTGCTTTTTTTTTTTTCTGTTTCTTTTGTTTCCCTCTTTGTTCGGGTTTTTTTTTTTTTTTTTTTGTGGGGCCAAGTTCAGTTTGCCAAATTGCCAAGTCGGCAATGCACATTGCTTATTTTTCTATTTTTGTCCACAATGCCCAATTACCCATATATTTCTATTTCACACATTTTACAAGTCCACTTTAATTTGCAAACTTATTAAGTCCACATTGCCTGATTTCATGTCCAAGGTGCCAAGTCTGCATTCCCAAATCACCAACTTTACATCACAATGTTGGTATTGCCCAATTGTCAAGTCCAAGTTGCCAAGTCCACAATGCACATTGCTATTTTTCTATTTTTGTCCATAGAAAAATAGAATCGCATGTCCTTAATGCCCAATTACCAACATATTTCTATTTCACACATTTTTCAAGTCCACTTTAATTTGTGAACTTATTAAGTCGACATTGCCCCAATTTTGTGACCAGCCTCTCCATTTCACTACCTATACGCCACAGTTCATGCCCCTGCTATTAGCCTAGGCTTAAAATGGTAAAGAACAAAGGTAGGCATAGAAATTCTTGGCAACCAATGAGGTGAGCCAGCATGTACCCAGGGGGCCCAATTTTTATTTTTCTTTTCGGGAGGGTGGGACATGGCAAAGCATGCTTCTATTTTGGGGAGGGAAGCAAATTTAGGCCTTTTATGTTGGAGAGTGCCCCCATGTTCCTAAAATATTGGTGATGGGCCAACCAAATGGCTCGTTCTGGGCCCCCAAAAAAAACAAAAAAAGAAACTGTGAGCACATCCGCTCACTAACTAATACAAGCATGAATAAGTGCCATCAGTTCTCTCTCTCTCTCTCTCTTTATTAAAACCCTTGTCTGTAGATACAGAGTTTGTATAAGAGAGAGAGAGAGAGAGATGGAAGGACAAGAGGAGGTGGGTGAGGGAAGGAGGGGTGCGAGGCAGCCTGTGAAAAAATCAATCCATGTACAGTCTGAGTTTTTGGGGCAGAAGTTTGGGCAGATTGGGAAAAACAAATCGGGCATTTTACAGCCCAGAAAATTTATATTAGTGGGCAGGTTGCAGCTCATTCGGGCAGTCCACAAGCTGAAGTGGACGTGACAGTTTGGCAATGGGAATGCAGACATGGCAATGTGGACTCATTTTATTTCATTTGTGAAATTTTGCCAAAAAGAGAAATTCAAAATTCAAAAATAAGTGATTTTAAAGGTTTTCAATTGCCAGAAGTGAGGGAAAAAAAATAGTAAAAATTGTTGGATTTCTATATTTGATTTTCAATGTATAGCCAAAAATATAGAAGGGTGGTTAAAGTCTTGTACAATGTTGTTTTGGTATCAGGTTTTGCAAATAACAGGAGGTTCTTGGTGTCAATTATTTATATTTTAAAATTTGGGTAGGGTTTTTTTTTTAATATATAAATTTAATTCAATTTTTTGGTACCACTGTGGTGTCCATAGCTTGCCCGCTGAAAATTGGCAACCTCAGTATCCATTGGCTATGTGGGTGTTGAACTTGGCGAAATAACAACTCAAGTATTGGTGTTTGGTTTAGGGTTTTTAATTGTTAATGTGTATGTTTCTACCTAGAAAAACGAAGTGCTAGGATCCTAGGAAGAATCACAAACAACTATGAAAACAAGCATTCAATGATTCAAGAGTCAATCAATAACATGCGCATGTTAAACTTGTGCAACAATATATTCAAAAAGCTATAATCAATAATATATATTAGCATTTGAAGGCAATATCAAAATGCATAAGCAACCCATCTAACATCCTCAAACACATGATTATGTCTCCTCAAAATAGCTTGCCTTTTCAAGTAACTCCTCATTTTCTTTTAGTAACGTCTCCTCTAGCACAAAAAAATTCTCCCAATCTATCTCCAACAACTAGCTTGCAATTGACCTTGACGCGCTCCCAAGTCCCAAGTTAGCCCCAAGTTGGGGCTAGGTCACTCAAATTGCGGAATTTCTAGGACTCGGGGCACGCTCCCAGCTTCTAGCACTAAAGGGGGTGAGAGGGGCATGCTGAAATCTCCGGGATAGACTAGGAAGAGGGACAAGCTTACTCAATTATACGATCTTGCATCCAAATCCAACCAACAAGTTGGTTAGAACTCATTCTGCACCCTTTTAGTGTTGGGACAAGCCACGGGTTACCTTGGACTCACTTGACTCATTATGGCTCGAACTCGGGGGAAGCCACCACCTTCCCCCATATAGTATTATCTGCAACTCTTCGCCGCACTTGCATCCAAATGCCTCTTTTTCCTGGGACTCCCAAAGTGGAATCCCGAAACTGTCCTGGTTTGAATTCCCGGGATTTTGGGTGCTCATAACTTCTCGCCCCGAACTCGGATCGGGACGAGGTCTGAACCAAAGTTGTAGCTCTCATCAAGAGCTTTCCAACAATGTGTCACGCTTCACTTGCACGCACTGGAATTGGGTCGATTCTCGACTTTTAGTGGTCGGGAGTCAAATTCCAAATTTCACTCCCGGCCCTTCTTTTGACCATAACTTGTGCTGCAGATGTCCAAATGGCTCGTGCGAGGCCATTTTGGACATGTACATTTGAAGACCTTTCCAATGGTATAAGGAACGTCTCAATGCGATGTGTTTTGACCCTTGCAATCACGCTTTGAGTTTTCGGAAGTCCCGGAGGACTCCCAAGTCCCATTTTCGGGAGTGTGAATGACGACGTCACAACTCCCTCAAAGTGGGGTTGCGACAGATTTGTGCATCAACAAGCCAATTTTTGCAAATCATAACAAGTTTGTCAAGATTCTCAATGTCAAGACAACACTGTCATAAACTAGTGAGCACATTTGCAATGGAGAAAATCCGTTCAATCTCAATTTGTGAATCTAGGATGCCTAAAATCTATCGTGCCAAAAGCCCGATATTTGGGAACTTAGATTCATTAATAGACCACCATATCAAAGGATCAAGGCCATCAACATCCTCCACATTCAACTTGCGAAATAAAGATAACTCAACTTTGAGAAGGTTTTCAGTTGTTTCTTGTGTTGAAGCTATTGACTCAAACAACATAATTGAAATCAAAGGTAGTTGGAGTGATGGAAGAATCGAGTTTGCAACTTGATTTGGATTCAAAAATCCCATTACAGCTTTCGACAAGGGCATCATATTGTTGTAGTAATATGGCAACTTGATCCCTACCAATGTAATCCATGATGCAATCCATGCCTTTGAAGCATGCATCTAGCATCAAAGCAACCATGTTGTGGGTTCTTTTTCGAAAGAAAGATAATGCAAAACTTTAAAAAGGACACAGCAATGACTTATGTAGCCATTCTACCATACAAAATCTCAATTTCTTGATCAAATTCACCACATTGAAATGGAGGAACAACATCAACTTGATGGTCATTTTATCTTTATTGTCCCCATGATTACCAAAACAACAAACAACACATTTGATAGTAACCAATACCCTATGTTTTGAACATTGACGAACAACTAGGTTTAGGGTTTCATTTACTACCTAAACAATTGCCCATGTGAGCCTATTGGGAATCCTAATTTGTAAATATGAACTTTGCAAAATGTAACATATGTTGATAACATTCGCATATTCCAAGATCTCTTTGAATAAAATCACTTTAGAAGCAAAACGAATTTTCATGAGGGATTTGAATTTTTTGTGCTGCAAACTAACCTCATGAAAAGCCTTCTCACATTCATGTTTGCCCTTTCCAAACTTCTTAATCCAAGTAACTGTCTTCTAGATAGCAACCTGCACATCTTTCAAACTGACTTCTTTCATGCCCGCACCCACCTTAACTTCATTCGTGGCATACTAACATGCCTTTGACATAACATGACCAAAACAAAAACCAACAAATAGTTGAAGCAACTATAAAGGCTCAAATGACACAATAAAAGTGAATACAGTCATGAAGGAATTTAGATTAGTTCTTTCATCTTTAACATACACGATGACATTACTTATCAAGATGAACTCAACCAATAAAACCTTCACTTGCTTTTTAAAAGCTACTTTAGAAATATTGAGTGCTTCAGATAATCTAACAATTATGTGACAAGGAACCCAACTCGAGCTAATGAAATTAATTACTAAGGCAAATGTGTCATACCCTGACCTTGACATCCATAGGTCAAATGTTGTTAACACAATTGCACATTGGCCAATGGCAGGAAGCACATAAACTTCCATGGTTTTTTGCATTAAAACAAGAAGGTGCTTAGGAACAAGTGAGAAGGAAACTGGACTTGACCATAAAAACACAACACCATTCACCTCAACCAGGGGCTTTCCATAATAAACAATCGCATTTAGCCCTTATCAATTATCAAAACAAGATCCTCAATGAACCCCATTTGAATTGTGTTAGATTTTTTGTAAGGCCTCACATCTCCAAAAAAATTAGTGATGGTTGTAAGTGTGACAGATGCCCTACTTCTACATTTATGTCTCTTATTATTATCTCTACCTTTTAGATCAATTTTGTGCATTATGTACTTCACCAAATATGGACCATGTTCATTTATAGCATGTTTTTTCATGGCTGTGGTGCCATGCTCAGGATTGTAAATTATGAAACCTTTTTGAGACTTGGTTGAACTCTGAAAACTTGCATTTCATTTTTTTAAAAAATGACACATCCCACACCTCATGAATTACATTCCTTGCACATCAACCTTGGTGTTGTTGTCAGGTAAAGTTAGGTACTCTTCATTTGGAAGTATGGAAACTGGGGGCATGAGCGAGGCCTTTTAGTGGCAATATTTAACCCAGGAATGTCACATGGACCATAGTGGTCAGGTGCCCACCCATTTCTCCTACCTACATATTCTCAACCTAAAATTTGATGACCATAGTGGACACATCATACTATGTTTCTCACCCTTTTGATCTCCTATTCACCTTTCTCAAGCCAAGGTGACACTTTTTTTCAAGATTGGGCAAATCTAATAACTCCAACTTCCAATTTTTTTTATCTACCCATGCAACAAAATAGTGGGAATGGAGGAGGGGCTGGGTCGAAAGAAGAGTTTTTCAAAAAATTGTCTTTGCTTCATTATGTGTGGATGCACTCTCTATGCATCTTTGACCATGCATTTCTTCCTCATCCAAAGCCCTTTTTGTGCAGGCTTTTTTCATCCAATTCATATGGATGCCTTGTATCTACCCATGAAATTTTTTCACCATTGAAGAGTGGTAGTAAGGTCGAAATCAAAAACTTGGAATTGTCAAGGCTACTCAAAATCAAAAAGATTCCACTTTCAATGTTGGGGATTTTCCATATTTCTATCAAATCTACTTTTTTTCACATGGAAAGATCTGGCTTGAAGTCACCTACAACAAGGATTTCTTTTGGATTTGAGTGAAAGAAAACTACATTGGATTTAAACTACATTTAACTAAAATGGACTTTTTTCACATGGAAAGATCCAGCTTGAAGTCACCTACAGATGGGACGTAACTCCCCAATGTGGTTGTCCTTTCACCCTGCCCATTAGAAGCAACCCAAAAAAAATCACGCCTTTTAGTAGGGTATTAGTATGCTGCAAGTTTCATTAAACCTGTTGAGAGGCTATTTGGCTATCACCAATAGTTGTATTGAAGAGGCTATTTGGCTATCACCAATAATTAGAATGCCTAAAAAAATGATAAATTGAAATTGAAATGATAGATGCTAGTTCACCCCAAGGCTGAAAAGGGTATCCAAAGTCCATCCAAATTCTAGTCATTATTCAACTTTGGAGATGAACTGATATTCCAATGGATTTGTAGCTTGCACTTGGTTTGTAAGTGAACTTTTTGCTGGAATTGAAATTTTGCGAAAGCTTGGAGCTCCTTACACTAGCTACTAGTGGTAGCCTATCCTCTTGTCTCCTCTATATCCAGTTGGGAATCTTAGTAGTTGTACAGTTTACAAGCTACAGTTTGGTGAGTCTGTCTCTCTTGCACTCACTTCATTCCACTTTCTACGTTCCATTGTTTTGATTGATTGATTTGTTCCTTGTATTTGGAACATTGAGATTTAATTCACTTTTCCCCATTGTTTTGATTGATTGATTTGTTGCTTGTATTTGGAACATTGGGATTTAATTCACTTTTCCCAAGAGGTGTGGGGTAGAGTTGAGTGCTTTTTGAAATGATCAGAAAATGGAGCAATAGACCCTTGTCTTGTTGGATTATGTGAACCAGCACCCACCCACCACTAGAAACCAGTCACTTATCACTCACTTCAGTTCTGCTTCATTTACAAACTAAGTTGCCAAAGTTCCACCTTGGTAACCTATACAGCAAACCCTCCTAGTTCCCATGCTGCCTTGGGTGAACCAGCACCTATACTGTTACCATGGAAAAAATCCTGAATACTGTATTTTTTAGGTTGTTTCTAACCATGGTAAAGGGTAACCCCTCCAAAGATTAAATCAGGGTTTCTAAGTCCACATTTTACATTCCATGGGTTGAATCTATCTATGAAGGACGCCAGTTTGTTTTGTTTTGTTTGTTTGTCATGTTGAGATCTCCCAAACCATGGCACCTGTTGTTGCTGTACTCTTGGTACCATTGAAAAGCCCTTCTTGATGAGCAGGGGTGCAATACAATGCAGGTAGAAGATGCATGTTGATGGTAAGTACATAGCCAACCATAGTGGTTAGCTTTTCACAGGAATATAATGAAAAATTGTTCCTGTTCACACACATTCATCCATCCTGCAGGGTGCTGTGCTGGGTGCTAGTTCACTCTGGCTGCCTTTTTTGCAACACTCAATATCGGTACTATCTGTTATAGTCATCCTGCTCATTGCTTTCACAATCTTGGGCTTGTATTGGGCAACATTCATGTGCTCATTCATTGCATCAATCCCCTGGGTAACGTACTTAGGTGATCACATTCTTTGGAAAGGAATTTCTAGACCTTGTGTCTTGCACTACTAGTATGCCACTCTTGAGTCTTCTCAACTACAAAATTCAAGTGAACATGTTTTGTCTTTTTTTTGACAATTAAAGCAAGAAATAGGTATTGGGCAGGTGTAAGCAAGACAAAACCAGCCACATTATGCATGTGCATTGTGGACTAGATGCAGAAGACTGGACTTTGGCATGTGGTCTGTCTATATCACTTGGGTTTCAATCAATAGCTCTTATTTGTAATAACTTTTTGGAAATGCGATTTTTAAAGATTTTTTTTTTAATGGAGAATAGGCATATATGGAATTGCAAAATGTTTCATCAAATATTTAAACATTTAACAAAAGTTTGAATTGAAGGCAATGGATGATCACCAATGTGTCAGATTTACATTGGATGTTGAGCATTTCTTCCTCTCCGGGTCAAAGTCATGGTTCAACTTTTCCATTGAGAAATTGACGTCAACCCCATCAACATGGTATTTTTTTTGCCATTTTGCAAAACATATTTGTAAAAAAAGAATATTTTGTTGCAAATCCCCTGCTTTTTAAAATAAAAAACTCCCAAAAAAAAAAGATTCTTAAATTTCATGCAAAATCATCACAACTGCCTACAACATGAACATGTGTTCAAGATTTTTCTTCTTTCAATTCTTCTTAAAATTTTTCTAAAAATTCTTATGGATGATAACCACTTGAGCAACATCAAAAAAATGGGAAAAAAAAAAAAAAAAAAAAACTGCATCAACTTTAGCCAATGAAATTTAATGGGTTTTCTGTTCACGATGTCATCATCTATATTTATATTGATTCCAAGAGGAGGTAGGCTTTATGTTGTTTAGCATTGGATGCTATGATGGGTCGACTGTATTCATTTGGTTTTGCATCCTGCTGTCAGAATCTTTAGCAAAAGGTTTCTACTTGCCAAAGGCTCCAAAAGCACTTCAGTCAATACTCTTCAGTGAAAAGAAGGAGGAGACCATCTCCATGATTGCTCATCTCTACTCAATCCACCTAAGTTCCAGAGAGAACAAAGAGAACCAACCCCTGCCGGGAGGAAAGCCCTTTCACTGATCAAATGTAACTGTGATGCATTTTTTGAGGGGCATTACCAAAGAAGAGGGTACAGAGGGATTTCATGTCTACCCAATAGACCCAGGATTCAACAAAAGTTTGCATCAAAGATCTGTTGGTGCTACACAATTGATGTAATCTGCCCAGCTTCATTACAATGAAAGCAAGAAGACAAGGGAAGCAGAAGGGACAAACACGACATGCAGGAGCCTGGATTAAACAGTAATGCAAACTATCCTAACTAGCCTGAGCAGACATTGAGGAATAATTGAGGAAATACTTATTGAGGAAACAATTCCTCTCTCTGATCCCAGTGACAATCCTGTCCAACAAGCAAATTTTGATGCAGTAGGAAACAGGAAAGAGTTGACAGAAAGAAACTTATGAGTTCATATGCTGAGTTCATTTGATGGATGATTGGAGACAATTTTTAAGGTGTTTCAAATAGTAGAAATTCCATGCAAGAATCAGCTACCCATGTTCAATGTGTTTTCAAATGTTGCTTCCACTGGGCCATGCCTTCGACAAAACACCAACCTATGATCACAAGTTCCACATTGGCCAATACCATAGTTACCTTGGTGGCTTTGGCACAAATTATCTTCTTTTACAAATGCAAAAAAAATTCAAAAGATATTTTTCTCGTTGAAATTTTGTGTGTGAAGGAAGATGAAGAATCTTTTAGAATATTCTAGAGTATTCTGTTTTCAAAATGGAATCTTCAAAATTAATTAATTATTCAGCAGACATGTGCTGAAGCTGTGAAGGTATTGCAATATTTCAATTTCAATGTTGACAATAGTGTATATACATTCATATTGGGTGTAGTAATTTACATTGGTGAAATCAGTGTATCAACTACTACTTCAGTTGTCTACCAAAAAGTAAACTTGGTTTTTAATGTACATTGCATATGTACCATGTGCACTCAAACACACTATTAAATGATAATGTAAGCTGATATCAAGTATATATTCATGTATGCCAAGGAGACCAGGTGCGCTAGGTGTAGGAGAGGGGCTCCCATAGAAGGATTGTGACCATTAGGGTTGATGAAACCCTAAGTGGATGAAACAATATCATCAACTATCGAAAGTAGAAGGCAACAAAACTTTCTGCACTTGATGGTGATGGGTGGAGAGGTATTGTGAATGGTGAGCTTTGCATTTTGTGACTTTGTTTTCTTGCAGGTTAAGAGTGATGATGTTGTTATGTTGATTGTCGGTTTTGACTATGCTTGGCATTGGATGGTGTCTTCTTATTTTTTATTTCTAGTGTTTGTGAATTATTTTTTCAATGTGGTTTCGAAGATGAGCATGATGGAGCACATGGGAGCAATTCTATATGAAGGAGATCCATGAGCTTTGAGAAAAACATAGAGCTAAATTCCTTTTCATGTTTTTTTTGTTTTTGGTCTATGGATTCGATTGCCATTGAATTATAATAGAATTTTTAGTCTAGAGTTTTTATGTTGTGTTGGTTGGGGAAGAATGCCCTACTACCAAAAATTGCCTTCTTTCTTAAGTTATGTAATTCTACTATGCCATGAGCTTCAAAAGAAAAGATGTAGGTTTAGAAGTAGATCTTAGGGGCCATATCAAGGAAGCAGATGAAATAATGTAAGGATTTTGTTAGTGGTCAGAGTGGCAAGTTGCTATTGGGTTTGGAGGTATTGGGAATTTGTGAAAGACATGTTTGGGTTTCATGTTTTTGGAAGATAATACTTGCATTTTTGTGGGAGTTTTAGAAAGGAAATGGGGATGTTGTAAATGGATCATGGTGTGATAGGACATATTTTGTTAATGATTTGTTTTAAATTGCCCTTTTTCTTTGTTCAACCTCTTGGGGTTGAATTTTGTTGTGGGAAAGAGCATTTCATTCACTATTGCAATAATCCAATTGGTGATGGGATATGTTTTATGACACATGAATTGCCACAAAGATGATTATTGGGCTCTTGAGAAAGAAATTGAAGTGTTTTGATTCCTTAAGGCCCATAGAATAAAATTGGTATGTTGTACAGGTTGGTTAGAGATTTGGATAATGACTCTATGGGTTCCATTACTTTGACAACCTCATTGTTATTCCTGAACCTTCAACATGCAATTATATGTCATCAGATTTTGCATATGGAGATAATAAATACCCCCCAATTTTTTTTTGGTTTTAAGATGAAGTTTCATCTTTTAATCAATATTTTATGTATAAGAGAAGGGCTTGCATATAAGCCCTTTCAAATTTGCAATCCCATCTTGAGGTTGGTAGGCCAAAGGGAGGGACTAAAAATGTGGAAACGTCTATATGTAAACCATTCACATGTGTAAAGAAATGTAACTTTTTTTTCCAACTTTGTTATTTATTTCCATGTTTTTTTAAAAACCTAAAGCATATTTTATGAGATGGCAAGCTATTATGTTTATCATCATCATTTTATGTGTCTCTAGATTTTGGATTCCTTTCTACTTTTGGTCTTTTTTAAATCGTACATGTCCATGTTTGTTTGATTCTACCTTCTTTCTTGGTGTTTGTTGATCACAAACATGTGTGTCCATCTTTTGCATTATTGTGCAACCGTTGTTTCTAGACTTTTTCCTTGATCTGTAGTTAGTTTTCCTTTTTTTTTTGGGTTTTGTTTTGTTACAGTGCATTGATGTTGCAAAAAAATTTCATATCAAAAGAAGATGGGGTGTAGAACAGACAAGATCATATGATGTTTGTAAATAATGAACTTATATGAATAACCTAAATTAAATAGAACTAGAATTGAAAATGAATTAATGTCATGCTTGTACATGGCCTCATACATGATGGCTAGTTACAAGCATGCCCATCATGCCTTTTAGGGTTAATGTACGGTCTTAAATGACTGTACGCTATTAGGTACTTAGGGTTTCAATTTGTTGGCGATTATATAAAAGGTCAAGCCCTTCTTTTTTCTTTTTAGTTTTTCTAGAATTTTTTTGTTAGGAAAGTTTCCTCCATAGTCAGATTGGATTTCTAGATGTTCACGGCAACCATTACACACCCACCATTTATATACTTTACATCTTCATTCCTTCTTTGCAATTCAATTTTAGAAAAACTCTACTCTTTATTACTTAATGTTGAAAGTGATAGATTTCTTTTGGCTTTGAGTTCTTGAATTTATTTTTGTTGCTCGTGTTGTTGCTATTAGTGTTGCAACTACTGGATGGAACTTGTGTTGTTACACCTCTGCCAACCAATTGACAACACTAGGATCAAAAGAACTGCAAAAAGCGAGACCAAACAGGGAGTAGGTTTCAAAGCTCTATCTTTCTCTTTTTCTTTTTTGTTTTTTCTTTCTTTTTCGCAAAGACACATGAGGAGGCGGTCTTGAAGTTGCTGAGTAAAAAAACACAAAAATTTGTGCGACGTTGTTCGCCATTGTTACAACACAACGAACATCGTTCACCATCAATACAACACAACGAGCGCCACCCGCCATCGCTACAACACAACGAACGCCACTCGCCATCGCTACAACACAACGAATGCCACCCACCATTGTTGCAAAGCAGCAAGCATCGTTGCCCTCCATTGTTGCAGTGCAACAAGTTGCAACAGTGCGAGCATCGCCGCCCACCATCACTGCAATGCAACGAGTTGCAATGGGGTGAGCGTCACCATCCGCCATTGTTGTAGTGCACCGAGTGTAGCTACCCGCCATTGCTGTAGTAGTGCCGTTATGTCCATCGGACTGTCATTGGACATCCGTCCGACTTTCGTCCAACTTTCATCGAATGTCTGTCCAACTTTTGTCGAATTTTTGTCCAACTATCGTCATGTGTCCTATCATCTGCATCCTATCATTTTGTCGTCCTACATCTTACCATTATGTCGTCTTGCCTTTGCGTCTGACTCTCGTTTGACCTTTGTTTGGCCTCTGTTCGACGTCTATTTGACCTTCGTTCAACGTCCGTCTATTGCCGATCATTCCCGGTGACGCACCATATTCTTCAAACCGTACATTGTGTTAAAACTTTGTAGCTAGTGTTCTATATTATTACAAAATTTTGGGGCATGGGACAACACCATGTCCTCGAATGATGAAAGCATTACCGTTCAACCAGAACTTAGGTATTAGCTACGAAATAACACATAATCATTTGAGCTGATTTTTTTTAATTCACGATCTTCACAACGGTACCATTAAGCACCTACAACACCACTGTCACTTAGTACAACTCCTACCAGGAATTTAGGTTCAGATTACACTACATCAATAGTACATCAAAGTCCATTTGGAAGGGCTCATCAATGGGGTACGTCTATTGCCACACAGACCATCACCCTTTCACACCATCACCATATATTCCATTTCAAGCCGTTACCTCTACACCCATATACACCACAGAGGTTAGTAGTTCTTTTGGGAAAATTGAGAAGTTCAACGGAAGGCCAGGTATTATTTCTTTGAAGGAGTTCAAGGTAACTTTTGCAACTATGGTCTGTGAATTGGAGCTTAAGTATGGCGCTAATTACACTGAGGCATTCACATTCAAACAACTAGCCTGTTATGTGTATTATGAAACATTAGATGTTGTAACCCTACTTTGTTAACAAATAGGAGATCTACTCAAGTGCAAACATAAATGTTTATTGAAAGGAAACTACAACATGATGTTCACAACAGAAACATAACATCAAAAACTGGTCAAGGTTCTTGTCACATGAAAAACACAAACTTGTGTAGTGAAAAAAAAAAAACCAAACCATCAACATTAAGGTATTTAACCTAAAGACCAAACCACAAATAACCAAACTAATATAAGTAAAGAAAGTAATTTAACCTTGTGAAAGTAACCTAATTACTTTCCTACTCTAATAACTAATGAAACTTAACTAGTTGAGCTTGAATTCTCAACACTACCCCTCAAGCTCAAATCCACTTCCAGTACACCAAACATTTTTCTAAACTTCCTTAGCTTGTCTGTACCTAAAGCCTTTGTGAAAATGTCAGTAACTTAACCTTTAGTACCGACATGAATAAGGTCAATTTCTTTTGCTAAAATTTTTTCTTTAATAAAATGGTAGTGCATCTCAATGTGCTTTGTCCTAGCATGATAGACCAGGTTGTTAACAAGTAGTATGCTACTGATGTTATCACAATAAATGACAACATGAACATCCACTAATTACCCCAAATCTAATAGTAGTTTTTGTAACCAAACTACTTCACATGCAACAATTGATGCACCTTTATATTCTGCTTTCGTGCTTGATAGTGCAATTGTTGGTTGTTTTTCACTGCTCCAACTGACATAACCACTTCCAAAAAAAACATGAAACCTTGGTCGATCTTCTATTTGAAACATTGCCAGCCCAATTAGCATCCGTGTATCCATGTACTTGTAACTAGCTCTTAGCTTCATAAAAAATTCCACACTCCAAAGTATGTTTTATGTACCTCAGTATGCGCCTCACTGCATCCAAATGTGGCTTTTGTGGTGTTTGCATGAATTGACTCGCCACTCCAACTGCATAACTCAAATCTGGCCTTGTGATGGTCATGTAAATCAAACTCCCCACTATGCATCTATACATAGTGGTATCT
>Ga0116231_10011453_pt1 | contig 13616 bp, 2 predicted proteins | sample S1TSphgellanicum_2_FD_89695 | JGI IMG/M metagenome (GOLD analysis project Ga0116231, IMG submission 89695) | Host-associated microbial communities from peat moss isolated from Minnesota, USA - S1T2_Fd - Sphagnum magellanicum MG | ecosystem: Host-associated > Plants > Peat moss > Unclassified... | reverse complement strand
TTTTTATTCATAACCAAAATAAGATTTGCCTCATTTTCCACTAGGTTTTCCCCCCACATTTTTATATACCTAAAACCCCCCCCCCCCCCCCCCCCCTTAGTCTAGTTAAGTTCTCGCATGCTTTAAAATCAAGACTCAATTCTAGTTAGGTTCTTAAGAATTGAAATTGGAAGTGTTAGCTCTTACATGATCAATCGGGTATTCGATCAACATTGGTGCACACCATCCCCCTCCCCAAAGGAAGAAAGTTGTGTGAGGCTAATCCCCCCAATAAGAGGATGAAATTTGGGAAGGATTTATAGTGAAAAAGTTGGGGTTGTAGATTATTGTATTACCTTAACAACTTCAATATTAATTAAAATATTAAAAAATTATTGAAAAAACATTTCAAACATTGATACTAGCAAGCAAGTCCAAATCTCATTCACCTTCAAATTAGATTTGTCAGACAATGCAAACTAAAAAAAAATTATCCATTTGGTGAAGTATTTTGATTTTGAGAATTATTATTTCCTAATTCCTTTAGGGAAATGGTTGATTATCCTCTTCATTATCCTCATTTAACCACTAGCTCTAGAGAAACTTTTGTGAAAATTTCCAATTGGTAATTCAAGGGTAAACCTTGTTTCTTTTCTATTGCTACAAAAAGAGTAATCAAATCGTGAAAAAAAAACAATATTATTCACAAGTTGGAGATGACATGTAAATTTGTTACTACTTCATAGAATCATGGGAACAATTTTCTCTCAATGGCATATTGGACCTTATTGGCAAACAAAAGTTCATGTAAAGGCAAATGCATGCAAACAAGAACCAAAAAATGTAGCAAATGATTTGTGTTAGGGTTTTGTTTTCCAAATTCCTCAAGTAAGTCCATTGGTGAGGATCTCTAGCATTAAATGGCAATTGTCCTAGGTGGGTTGTAGAATGTTTGCAAAAGTGTTGTTACAAGTGACAACCTATGAAGTGCCTAGGTCTAGATGAGGTTAATTTAATTTTTTATTTTCAAAAATGGAGAAAAACCCTTAAAAATGACAAAAGCTCATTTTTTTTCATTTTCTGAAATAAAATTCGCCACCAAAAAAAATAAAATAAAATTGATTAGTGTGCATGAAAATTTATGAAAAATGATTCTTTCTTTCATTCATGTTGAAAATATTAATAATTTTATGAAGGGGGCCAAAGACATTAAAAATAATGCCAAAGTGCATTTTTAAAAAAATTTCCAATGATGAATAATTGAAATTGGGGGATTTTTTTGAAATCCTTCATACAGTTGTCGTCCATGGACCATTCCAAAAACAATTTCAAAAAAATAAATATCTCATTTTCTAGCCTACTACTTCACTTCTTTCTTAATAACTACTTTCTTTTTTGATTAACTTTCTTGATAACTATCTCCCACCTTTCTTAATAATTACCTCCATTTTATAACTACCTTACCCTAAGGTCAGTTTTGTCATTAAATAATCCTGAAAATAGTGAAATGAAAATTTGTGAAAATATGAAGTTAACATGTTGAAAATCATCATAATTATCATAGGCTACACTCTGAATAATTTCATCACTCATATCACAATACTATAGTAGATGATGGAAAAAATATATAATTTCAAATGTTAAAAACGAATTCATTTTTTGAAAAAAAATAAAAATTATTCATTTTGTCAACATGAAAACTGACCCTAGGCTATGGTACTTCACTCTCTTTCCCTATCCACCAACATGGATATGAAAAAAAATAAATTATCATGTGTCTTTTCATGTCCATGAAATGTATGGTAATTTAAATGAAGTTTTACGATGACATAAATAATTTAAAAATTACTGAAAATCATATGAAAACATAAGAAAAAAAAAGAGTTGATTAGCACTGGTAGCGCGGCAACTCAGAGCTCAAATAAAGAATTCACCAGTGAGGTGCTGAATCCATTCGGGTATGGTAGTCGAGCTTTTGCTGTGCCAACTTACTCAAACCCAATGTCATCAATTAGAAGTTTTCTTTCAGTCTTTTTTCTTACTCAAGTAATGTGGTGTGCTTAAAAATCATATTGGCAGTGCAGGAGGCCCCAACCATCAAAAGAATGAATGAAGAAAGAAAAAATGAAGCACTTGAGAAGAACAACTGGTTGATTTTTCTGGAGAGAGAAAAGAACACACATTAAAGTTATCTGTAAAGTCAGGCGATTAGGGAAGAGTGAGAACGGCCAGTTTCTGCATAATAGGGCATCAAATGTGAAACTGGGAATGAAATTTTACAAAATGAAACAACTGGGACCCGAACTAGTTTTTCCACCAATTTTGGTGGTAAACTGAATTTCATCCCTTCTTTCCTTTTTCCTGAGCGCCTCCACTGCTGCTACATATATTTTCACCGCCCCCACCTGTACAACTACTATAATTACTCTCGAACCTTGTGCATTGAATGCAGAGTTTCAGTATTTCATACAGAGATTTAATAAACTTCCCTTACTTTACCACAGAAAGAGGGTATAGGGGTGAAAGAGAGGGTGACTTTCTGGGTAACTTTATTAAGTAGGAACTTCAAAACACAAGATTCACTCTATTAATACGGGGAGGCCTCCTTAACCAAAAGAGTGAAAAATGAACAACAATTGAATAATTGGAAAAAACAAATAAAGTGATTTGAACCCATCCAAAGGACTTGCAGTGAGGAACCCAGTAATTGAATCTTACAAGAGAAATATGTGAAGTGATTTGACCCAAGGATCTGAAGAACCCAGCCTAGAAGAGCCTATCTTGTCTCAATGTGTCCATGCCAGAAGGAATACTAGGTTGGTTGGATTGCTAGAGAAAGAAAAGCCATGCCTCCACATTTGGAGACTTCCAGTATGCAATGTGATAGAAACAGGCCCCCTAGAATGCTGAACAGAGGGAACAGAATCATCTTTCCAAAGAGAGTTACTTCACATGGTCTGGGGGAGTCTTTAGATTACAAACATCAAGAAAGGAGACATGGAAAAAAATCAGTAGTATCCCCTCTTCTCTCCTAATTGGCTATGAGCTAAACCTGGTAAGTACACTTCTTTCATGAATTTGTGTGCAGTAATCATAGCCTCTTCCCACTCCATAATTATGGAAGAAAGAAAGGGAAAAAAAGGGAGGAGCACCTTTGTGTGCCATTTCAAGGAGTCACTGTCCCTGATTCACTCTCTGCCAAAGTAAAATTGCAAAGCCAAATTTAGCTGCCATCCACTACCTAGGCTAGTTAAGCTACCCATCTCAAAGGGACAAATCTCTATAATTCAAGGTTTTAATACTCAGAATGTTTGAAAAGCTCTGCCCAGTAGGCAATAGATCATAGGCAGTACTCATCTGGTGCTTGCTTGCAATTTGTTGTAACAGCCCTTCCCCTACAGCATAATAAAGCCACAAAATACCCATGAGGAATTTTTTTTTGTAGCTCCAGTCTTGACAAGAAATCCAACTTGGTGTTAACTCTAGGGTCAACTCTTGTATACCTCCAATTTACATGTATGGCATTTCTTTCAACTAGAGACCGAACATCTATGGAGGAGTCAATTCACAAAAGTCAAAGAAACTAAAGCCACTTCCAATAATCTTCAGCAGTGAGTGGCCAATACTCATTGCATGGAACTAAAGAACATTTTTCAGATTGAGTTCACAACCGAGTCAACAACTGAATACCCCTTGTTTGTTCTTACTAAACAACAGCTCCTCATAGAGAGTTGCAGACTTCTGAGGATTAAGCAGTGAGAAGAGGTAACATATGCAAACTATATCTTTTGTCATATGTCAAGAAGCTATTTAGAGGCTAATGCCAGTTCTTCATTAATGGCATTGACCTGCATAGCCTACTTTCCTCTTCTTCCATTTTAAACCTGTAGAATGACTTACCGGAGTCAAGAAAAGAACCCGCCCAGTTTCTTTGCAAAATCTTCATCTTCATCATCAAGACCAAAATCTTCATCATCATCCTCTTCAAAAACAACGTCCCTGTCTCTGGTGTCTGCCTCAGAACTCTCCTTCCCTGCATTGAAAAATTCATCCCCAGCAGCCCTAACTGAATCCAATTCTTCCACATTGCTGTCATTCCTCGTGGTGTCTGCTGAATCAAACAACTCATCATCCCGCATCATTGGGCTCCCTGACTCGAGCCTCCTTTCTTTGTAGCTGATGGGCTGGTCCTCAACATCTGGATGCTCTGATGCCAATCCTGTATCTTCTGCCCTAGTGGTCACTCCAGGAATAGGAGCATCCATCACTGCTGCTTTAGTGGGATTAGAAACAGGAGATGTGACACCCTCAGCTAACCTCTGCCTGTGGTTCTGGCCCAAAGTTGCAATATCTGGGTTCCCTACAGTCTCTGACCCTCCCTTGCGTTTAGCTTGCAAAATAGCACTCAATGATTTTGGGCCAGCAAAGTTTGGAGCTTCTGGGCGGCCCTGTAATGACTTTGCTGAAATTCTCTTCTTATCTTCAGATACAGTGTCACCAGGAGGGTGTCCAGATGAGGATGTAGCAGCTGCTTGAACTTGGATTTTTGTTACTTGTGCACCCATTTTGCCTTCATGAGCTCCAGGTTGTAGAGCCAGCTTATTGAAGTCACTGGGCACATCCTGATGCTGTGAAACTACAACATTACTCTGATTTTGTGAATAATTTTCTATGGGCCCATCAACCTTTCCTAAATCACCAGACACCTCTTTTGCTTTGCTGCTATCATCCCTTGCTCCTCCTTTCCTCTTTTCAGCAAGAATCTGAGCTAAGGTTTTTGGCCCTGCAAAATTAGAGGGCTGTTCCTTCCTGCCTTCACTTCCCCGGACTGCTGTTGAGTTCACTCCTGCAGGCAGTATTTCTGCCTCTGTCATAGTTTCCACCTTGGAAGCTGGCCTAGGTCTGCCATTGTCTCTTCTCAATGCTGACCGCCCTGCATCTCTCCTCAGATAAGCCAGGTCAACATCACCAATAGCACCAGAGCCTTTTCCTTCCCCTGCACTCTCCCGACCATTTGGCAAGCTCCTCACAACAAGTTCTCCCTTTGTATTCAGGGATGATGCATGTCGTGCAACCCCAGCAGATTCTCCAGCTGATCTTTCAGTTGTTCGCCGTGAAGTGCTATTACTAGATTTATTGATACCTTGTTGCTGGACAAAAAGCTGCTGCCGCAAGTGAAGCTCATGCAGTTTTTGTGGATCCTCCCTGTGAGACCACACTTCATCAATCACACCATGTCCAGACTCTGTCCGTTGCCGGGAACGATTCTCCAGAATATGGTATGGAGGGCCATCCCCTCTTGGCCGCTTTAACTCTCGAGAAGCTCGATGGTTGGTGCCAAGGCCAGGTTCTCCATCCCTGCTAGAGATCATCCTATCTCTCTCCCTCCCATACATCTCCTCAATCCCCCTCCCAACATACACACCACTCCTTGGGTGGCCCCTTTGCTCATATGCAGGTGCATGCTCGTAACCTTGCTGCTCATAAGACTCATAACCCCTATGATTGTATAGTCCAGTAGCATCATATGCTGCTGGCTCAAACACACCTTGGTACTCATAGTCATACTGGTCAATCTCATCAGCTCCATGCAGACCCCTACCTCTTCTTTGAACAGCTGGGCCTGGTCGTCCAGCCTCCAATCCTTCATAATTGCCTTGAAGGTCAGGATCTTCACTGTAGTGGGACCTCTCTGGACCAGCATCTACAAGGACATCAAATCCAGGTGAAGATTCTTCCCACCACTCATCAGGCTCCAGTCCATTCTGTGGCCGCTCATCTCCACTGGGTTGCCGGACACGGAGGCGATTGTTGCTACCCAGCACTGCAGTAGATGTGGCTAGTTGGACATCTGCCCTCCCTATCCCTGCACCATTTTGCAACCCTGGAGTTTGGCCTTCTTTTCTTGGGCTACCTTGGGAGGTACTTTTACCAGCAATTGGTGTCGAGAGCCTTGCTTCTATGGGGCGTCGAGGGGGGTTCACAAGGCCCTCTGCAGTCTGTGGTTTCTCAGGAGCTGGGGCACTTCCAGTTTTTTTTTCAGTAACCTCAGGTGCAATTGCCTTTGCAGGCTTCTGAAGAGCAGCAGCTACCTGTGGTAAGCTTGATGTGGATGTTGCAGGGCCATGCAAGAAAGGACACTTATCACCTTTTGCACAATAACCTTGTGAGAAAAAGTAGCAGGGAGTCCTTGCCTTGTTCACACCTGCAGCTCCTGGAACAGGTGGCCCTGCTGTAGCTCCTCCAGCTGTTCTGCCTTCTAAAGGCTGTGGTCACCACATGTACCACAACAAAACAATATTCAAGAACACATTTCACCAATCATCAAACACAATGCAAAAGAACATTCTAAAGAAAAAACACAACAGAAAAGCACAAAAGGAGGGCAGCAGATGGAAAGTACCGGATGGCGAAATGGGCAATCAGGCATGAGACATGTTCCCGCCAGCCAATACCAACAATCCCTAGGGTTCACTCTTGCACTCTCACTGTGCCGAAACTCACAGTCGTTACCCTGGACGATTAAACAAAGCATACAACTTTGTTTCAGTGACTGCTAAAAGAGAAACTCACATCTTCAGCAGATTTGAGAAAACCAGAAATCAGAAGCCCAGAATCTTGAAAAGAAGAACCTGAAAACGCCTGAGCTAATGATGTGCCCAACACATCTTCAAACCCTACATACCACCTAACTCCACTCCATGCCCTGAAAACCACAGTACTGAAAACTGCACCAAGGAGCACAAGAGCTCAAAGAACTTTTGCTCATGCTGATTTCCATTATATCATCAGGCATCATATCTTATTCCTTTGAGAAATATTTCCAAGCTCTCCAAGGCACAGGGAAAAAACACTAGAAACCAAAAACAACAGAAGGAAGACCAAAGGAAACGAGACTAACAAGAATGCTAGAAATGCCCCTTTCCAAAATAGCAGATTCATCCCACATACCATTATTATTCCTTTTCCAAGTTACCCCAAAATCCCCATGCCAACACAAAAATCCACAGAAACGACATAGCCACTAGAGGAGGAAAAGTCCTCGAAAAAAACCAGTGCTTCTTGAACTTCAATCCTTTGCAGAAAGCCAAACCGAAACCCTAGAGCCAATGAGCACCAAACCCTAAGGAAAAAAAACCTTCGTTACGCACCAGGAAAAAAAGAAGCATAGGAACGACAAGAAGAAGAAGAAGAAGAAAAAGAGAGGCAATGAAAATTTGAAAAAGGGATTTTGGGGGATGGGAGCCAAAAGCATGCCAGAGATTGATAGACGGTGGTTTTTCTAACTCTGCAAACACACATCGGTACATACATAGATACATACCTTCTTGCACGTCAAAGGAGACGCAAGGAAGTAGACGCAGTCGGTTTTCTTCTTCAAAGCGTCATCATCCCTACTGGTCTGAGCTTGCGCCATATCTTTCTCTTTCGCTCTATCTCTGCCTCTCTGGGTGTCTCTGGCGTGTCGTCGTTCCCGTCTCCCTCCCTCGCTCCCTCGCTCCCTCCCTCCCTCCCTCCTCCGGAATTGAGAAACGGCGAGTACAAAGGAAAGCCAAGAGAAGATAAACGTAAACGTGCAGCAGAGGATTCAGGATCTGCTTATTAGGGTTTGGTCAGGGGACGGAGAACAAGGGGGGCGGGGGTGTGGGAGCTTGTGTTTACGACGCCGGAAAGAACCAGCGAGGGGGGAGGGGGTTTACTAGATTCTTGTAATACCCTCCGGTTCCGTTCCCTCGAGCCCGCCACGGTCAAAGAACCTCCGGGTCCGGGTATCTGAACCGAACTTCTCAGATTAGAGAGCTAGCGTCCCGGCATTTGACGGAAATCCGGATTCAAAGAGCTGCCGGGTCCGGGTATTTCAAAAAAAGCTCCAAAGAGCCGTCAGTTCTGGGCATTTCAAAAAGTTCAAAGAACTGACGGGTTTCATGAAAGAATGGGCAAAAACCCAACAGTTTTTAGGTGGTTATTTGATTTTTTTGAGAACCATGGTTATATGTAGTGACACAAAAGGTATTTTATTTTGTTGATACCCAGGAGGGGTAGGTACATAATTTCTCATACTTGCCCCGCTCGGAAAGAACAAGGACAAAATTTCATTTGTTTTTCTTACAAAGGCCCAAGTTATTATTGTTGTTGTGTAGCTTGTAGTAGATGTTTTTTTGGATTTCGTGCGAACACATCTCCACTCGTGTGCAAGTCTAGGGGTTGGCTCTTAGTTATTAACTCGTCCTACCACATCAGCATTTTGTTTATTATCAACCCATTTTTTTATAGCACAATGTACTCATTTTGACATGTCACATCCTACATTGCACACCTTTCAGAGTGTTAGTGTGGTCATACCATTGATGATTTAGGTACCCATTTGTATCCATGTCCTTGTGGGAATGAGCATACAATAACCCACAACCCATTTCAGAACATTGTTGCAACTATTTCTTTGGAAAGTGAAACACACATTCAAAGAGAGGTTTCCCACCTTTTCCTTCACCACACCTGACAATGAGTGGATATTCTTATCACTAGAAATGACTTTTGAACTTTGGTGTAGGTGGTCACTGTTAACCTGATTCACACGAATATGGTGTAGCGAGCATCGATGACAACAATACATGTAACGATGATGGATGTTTAGGAGAAAACATGATCTTACATTGAATGAACACTAGGCAATGATTTCATTCCCCTTGCTATTGAGATGTATGAGTATCTTCATTTTTGTTTTGATTCATTTTTTATCGCTTGTGCATAGACCACTATTGCGCACCATCAATGGTTTTCTTTAATCCCTTTGATGCTTATTTCTCATTATTGACAACGTGTGTCCATAGCCATGCAGCATGCCAAGCCATAGCGATTTTTTAACAGGCTACTGCACTTGGTCAGGGTTTCTCATCCTTTCCACACATCATAAATAATGCACCTCCATCATTGACCAATTTGTGGCAAACGACAACTTTCTTGTTTTAGGTTTTCTTTGTTATTGTTGATCGTCATTTCATAGCCATGGGTCCTATTTGCATAGGTGTTTTCCTTATTTTTTTTGTTGATTATTAACTTTCGTTTTTCCTTTGGGTTGTGTCTATTCATGCTTTCTTTTCCCTTGTACTTTTGATGGATGGGTTCCCATCCTTGATTTTATATATATAGGGTTTTTCTTGTTTTAAAACTTTCACACCAGTTTGGTAGTACGAGCAAATGCAATAATACCATAGGTACTAGTCTAACTTTGGCGCCTTTAGGTCTTTTTTTAATTTATTTTTCAATTTTGTGATTTCCTAAGTTTTGCAAGATTTTTCAAAATTTTATCCTTTTTTCCCCCAATCTACATTTTAAAAACAATTCTCTAAAATTTTCCAACCTTTTTTTTGTTGCCACAAAATGAAAATTCACCCCCCAAAAAAACCTAAGTTGGCCGCTTTGACATTTATTACTATACTACCTTGGTTATTTCAACACATGTTTGCCAATTAATTAATTAATTTTGAGGATTCCATTTTGACAAATGATATATTTTCAAATATTCCATCAGATTTTTTATTTTCCTTCAGATTTTTTAAATAAAAAATACAGCATTTCTAAAAATAATATAATTAATGTTGAACTAACCAAGGTACCAACTTGAGATATATTATTTTCAAAAATGTTAAAATTTTCAAAAATGGATTTTTTCAAAGGAAATTTTTTTTGCAAAGGAAAATATTGAATCTTCAAGAATATGTCGAGATGAAAAATTAATTAATTATTCAACTTGGACATTTTTCCTTTGCTTTCTTGTTTTTTGTTTTGTTTTTGTGAATATAGGCCCTAACAATGTTACTTTAAATTGTGACCAATGAAATAGTTCAAATTAATACCTTGAATTGTTTTCAAAAATTGAGTTAGTGAACTACCTAATATCTACATGTTGGCATGCAAATGACATGCAATTTTTTGTTTTTGTTTTTTTTTATGCTCCCAATGTGTTCCCAATGGGTTCTCATGAAGTTTTCCAAGTTTTCCTTTAGACATTCTCATTAGCACCTCAATTTTATCTCACCCCTTCTAATTAATACAAAGAGGAATAAATATTCTTTTATATTGAGGTCCATATATGCTTCCCTTTGGCATACCCTTTACATTTTATATACATGGGAGTTGAATTGTGACTAAACAATATGGGAGAAAATTGAAGTGTTATTTGGGAATGTCTTAGGGAACACATTGGGAATAGAAAACAAAAAATCTCGTACCTTCACCCCAAAACCCAAAAGAAAAAAACTACACACCTCTCACTACATGTTAAACATTCACATTCGTTGCATGAAATTTCTATTTTCAAAATTGTTTCACCATTTTCAACATGTGTTAATACCTTCATGTTATAAATTTGGGGTACTTATTGGTTGAATTTAATATATTCTCCCTTATTATGGTCTTAAACAAGGACTCTTGCCATATGTCAAATGAACTATGTATCTTAAACATGTCACTTTTATGTATAATAACACAAATTATGTTATATGATATGTACACCAAATTAACTCACAAGTCGTTTCATGTATTGTTGTATGTTGCATATTACATGTTAGTCAAAACTACACTTGCATGGACTTAAATTTTGAATTCACTTATGACTTGTGACTATAGTTATTAAATTATAATCTAAAAATTAAAATGGAGTTTTTAAAAGGGCAATAGTATGCACGGATTATCTCTACATCCCAAAAAAAATTAGACTTTGAAAAAAGTGTATGAACAAGAGGGTCATCAAATAAAGAAACCTAATTTTTAAAAAATTGACATGCACCAACTTATCCTTGGTTCTAAGGCAAAATCTTCAATTAAGTTTTTTATAAAGGGAAAAATTTAAACATGATTGTTTTGTTTAGGATTGTTGAAAAGACCAAGGAAAGGTATGTATTAGTGTTGTGCGGGTATATAGGGGTAGACCGGGGTATCAACTTTGGTATGAGCCTTGGTATTAAAAACCATAACAATTTGGTACAAGGTTTTACCAATACCCAAGTTCATAACATACATGTTGGTCTTTATACATGTTATATCCTGACTCGTAACAAACCATATTGGTCTTTTCATCTATAATATTATGATTCATGCTCAGGATTTAGGGTTTTTTTAGTGTTTCACCAAGGTCTTGGTAGTGTGTTTGACACTAGGAGCTTCAATCTATATGGACAACTAGGTCATGGGTATGACACTTTAGGTTTAGGTAATGAATAATAAGAAGGGATGGAGGTAGCAAAATGTTGTACCCCAATAATGAGGAAGGGGATTGGAGCTACAGAGTGAAGATATTTTGGGAGGTGTGTTTCACAACAATAACATCACATGGTGCTCAAGAAAATTAGTAAACCCTTCTAAAACATTGAATGAATTGAGAAGGGTTGTGCACTCTTGGAAAAATCTTTGTTGTCTTTGCATAAAATCAATTGTGATCTATGCTTCCAAAGATTATTTGCCCAATTTGTGAGTTGTTGCCTTGACACCCAACTATCTTCATTAGTTCCAAATTATGGGTGGGTGTAGATGAAATAAATGATGGTGTGGCTAATATATATTGTTGCCTTTGTGTTCTTGTACAAAAATGAAAGGGAGGAGGAAGGATATTAAGTTACAATTATTTGATAAGATTATATCGTTGTTTCAAGATTTTGGCTGTGGCATTGCATTTAGCCCTTGTGCTTCCATTTAAGTAGTTGCAACAAGAGGAGTTAAAATTGTCTCTACCTATTACTATTTTGTTGCAACCCTAGCCCTAAGCTTGTGACCAAAGTGAGGGCTTGGGACCAAGGTGAGGGTTTGCGACCAAGGCTAGGGCTTGCAAAGGTGTGAGCCAAGAGTGAAGCCCGAGAGTCACATTTCATGCTCTTGGGAATGTAGGAAAGTGTGAGGGAATGAACCACACACTCCCAAATGGGCTCCCACTTTGGGAGTTGGAGTTCCGATCGATTTTTGAATTTTTAGAAACATGGGTCAAAATTCATTAGATTGAGAAATTCTTTATACCATTGAAAAGTTCTTGGAACATAAATGTCTAAAAAGGGTTTGCATGACCCATTTGAGTACTTAAAACATAAGTTATGGTCAAAACAAGGGCTAGGAATTAAATTGTCAAATTGATTCCTAACCATTAAAAGTTGAAAATCGCCCTGATTTACTTGCGTTCAGGTGGAGTGCCACATATCATTGGAAAGCTCTCAATGGGGGTTACAACTTTCTTTCATACCTCACCTCAATCGAAGGTTTGCACAAGAAGTTATGAGCTTCCAAAGTTGTGAAATCCTAATTTTGAGAATTTTGAGACTCCCAACTTGGGAGTCCCGCGACAAAATGACATTTGGGTGGAGGCCCTGTGGCCAGGCACAAAGAATATTATAAGGGGGAAGGTGGTGGCTTCCCCCAAGTTTGGGTTGTGTTAAGTCTTGTGAGTTTGTGTTTAGCTGTGGTTTGTTTATGCATCAAAAGCGTTCCAACTCCCCACTAACCAACTTGTTGTGTGGTTTGTGTAGGTTTGTGTGAATAATTGACCTGTTTGTCACATGTTTTAATCCCCATCCTGAAGCTTTAGCATGCCCCTCTACCCCCAAAATGCTATGAACTAAAGAATGTACCCCAACTCTTTATCCTTTCGTTATTTTCACCTTTGGATTCGTAGTTGAGTATATCAAGGAGTTTGGGGGTGCGCCAATTTTTTTCAATGTTGCAATTTTAATTTTGTGGTTTTCATCCCGCTAAAGTTTAATTTTGTTTCTAAAGAAAGAAAAAAAAAAAAAATCTCTAATAAACATAAGGTTGATGATAGAAAACAAAAAACTATTGATTTCAAGTAAGGAGGTTTTGTTGTGTTTTGATCTATTGTGAAATCTCTTTTAAGGTTTAAGGGTCATGGAAGGAACTAGGTTATTTGATCATGAACCTGTCATGGCCTAAGATATTTTGGGATACTTTGGGCAATGTCATGGCCTAGGATATTTTGAGATACTTTGGGCAATGTCATGGCCTAGGATATTTTGAGATACTTTGGGCAATGTCATGGCCTAGGATATTTTGAGATACTTTTGGCAATATCATGGCTTAAGATATTTTGGGATACTTGGGATACTTTTGGCAATGTCATGTCCTAGGATATTTTTGGATACTTTTGGCAATATCATGGCCTAGGATATTTTTGGATACTTTTGGCAATATCATGGCTTAGGATATTTTGGGACTAGTATGGTTCAGGGTTATAAAAGGAGATAGTCTGGGGAACAACCCTTCAGCAGATCAACACTAGTTGATGGATCAATAAAGCTTGTTTTGTCTTGTAATTCTCCACTTGTTTGTAGTCGGTCCATAACAGTTTGATCTGCTCCTTCTTCTTGTTTGTTTGTTTTGTTGTTTCAGTAAGTAGCTAGAGGTATCTTGGGGTGGAACTTGGAAAGGTTATAGAAGACTATAGGACGCTTCTACTCTCAAAGTTTCAAAAGAAAAGGATATGTTTTATGAGAGTTAAGAGCTTTTGAAAACTATGTGTCAGATCTGGTTTTTTGGTCATATCTCCTTTGTTTAAGCTTTTTTGGGTCTGTAACTTTGTGATTTTATAGATCATATAGGAATATATGTGTGAGAGAAATTTCATGTCATTTGGACTT
>Ga0116231_10011452_pt1 | contig 13617 bp, 12 predicted proteins | sample S1TSphgellanicum_2_FD_89695 | JGI IMG/M metagenome (GOLD analysis project Ga0116231, IMG submission 89695) | Host-associated microbial communities from peat moss isolated from Minnesota, USA - S1T2_Fd - Sphagnum magellanicum MG | ecosystem: Host-associated > Plants > Peat moss > Unclassified... | reverse complement strand
GAAATCCCCCAATCCCCCCCCCCCCTCTTTTTTTCTTTAGTTTTAAAAATGTTTTTGTTACATTCTTTCTTCCCCCCAAAAAAAAAAAAAACCAAAAAAAAAAAAAAAAAAACAAAAACAAAAAAAAAAGGTCCGAACAATGCCTGGAAACTGCCTGGAAACTACCCGGACAGACAGACACTGTAACTTTAATATATAAGATGGTTGTTTTGAACCTCTTAGGAATATTTTATTTTCAATCAACTTTAACTTACCAAGTTGTTGTTGTTTATTTTTATTTATTTTAAAATTATTATTTTTGGTTTGGGGGATAAACAAATGGAAAGAAATCCATTGCACAAAAGATGAAAACAACAAACAACTTACCAAGTTTGTTGTTGACCACCCTTGAAAGCATCCTCTAAGTCCCCAAATCCCAACACCGAAGAGTCAAGTTTCAAAGCCCTATTCCCAACTAATATAAAGTCCCAACAACCCATGGTTTAGGGTTTAGGGTTACACATAGAAAAGTTTCACATGATCAAGGGTAGGATTACTATGGTTGAGTCTATTGAGCTTTTGGACAAACTCTTTAGCAAAAATTGTTTGAACTTGTAAAAATTCAATGGTGGCATGATGGGGCTAACTTTGGACTTTTAATGTTATTTTTGATGGAAAGAAAAAAAGGACTCCTCTTCCTCCTCTTTTACTCCAAATAAAGCCAAAAAAGTGGCCTTTAAGACAACAATATTATGGACATGGGGGGGGGGGATGGGGTGGGGGGTGTGTTAATTCTCCTACTAAAGTTCTGGTCATCTACCTATCTTAAAATCCAAACCCCACACAATTAATTCTTTGAATGGTTGGGCTCATGCAACTTTTGTGCATTCCTTTTGCAAAATGCTCCAACCTTCGAAGAAATGATTTCTCATAATTTATGTTCCCTTTTTGCAAAATAAAAACATGCATTCTTCTCACAACCACCACTATCCCTTGGAGTATACCCTAAACCCTAAACTTACTTACAACCCCGATCAAGGTTGTAAACCTAAACCCTAAATTGCACAAATTCTCTAAGGCTCTTTTGAAGCTACCAAGCACTATTTTTAATTTTTTTTCAATTTTCTGATGTTGCCACCAGGGTTGTTGTTGTTTATTTGTTTGGTTTTTTTAAAATTATATTTTTTAATTAAATTTTTTTTTTTTGTGGTAGGCTTGGTGGACTAGCAAGCATCCACAAGAGGACCTGGATGTAGCATTGAATGGCAACCGATCTTTAGGACTTGTTTAAGAAATGTGAGAAACTGAGTCAAGATTGTCCCTTTTTTTTGGCGATTTTTTTTCTTGGAAAAACAAGAATCTTATGACCAAAAAAATTCATTTTTTCCAAAAAGAATTTCAAACAATGAAAAATATTGCACCCACAAAAAAAACACTGGTAGAAACATGGCAATTTTTTTTAATTAAATAATAAATATTGGCATTCTTTTATGAATAAATGGGAATGTCTATTTTTATTTATTTTTGGGCCTAGTGGCGAAAATTCGCCACAAAAAAAATAAAATCCAATGCCACAAATGCAAACTGCAAAAATAAAAGTTGCATGTGTAAGCAAAGCAACCCATTACATAACACAATAAATAGTAGACACAACATTTGTGGAGTTTTGGTTAGATATATAATTATGAAAAATTATTAATTTAAAAATAAAAGTAGAAGAGAGGCTTTTCTTCAAATTTTTGTTTATTTTTAAAAAAATCAAGTAGAATAAATATATGTAATATATATATATATATATATATCTATATATATATATACATACATACACACTTTGACTCATGACACATGTGAGTAAAAACTATGTGGTTTCATCCATTTCAATGTACATATTCATCCTAGTAACTACTGGGTAGGTAGATGATTTATAGTTGTTTATACATAGGTAAAGGCTGTTTTTACTACCTACCTACTAACAACCTGCTTCTGGGTTGTTAGTAGGTAGGTAGTAAACAGAAAGCAACTGAGGTAACCACCATGGTTTGAGAAATGACATACGTATAGTGTTTAACAAGCACTGCCGAAATAACTTTGGGGTTTTATTTAAACCATGGTGGAACCAGTGTTATGTGTCAGGTCAGCCAAGGTGATGAATTGGTACCATGGTTCTAAATATATATATATATATATATATAAATGAAAAGAAAATAATTTTGGGTTGTTTGAAAACATTCTAATTATTTTTTTTAAATTAAAAAAATTCTTGGACTAAATTAGGGTTTCTATAGAATGCTTCTGAGTTCCAAGGTTCTATTTTATGTGTGAAACTGGAAATTGGGATTAATTAAATAATTAAATAAAAATTAATTAATATTTATTTTCTGAAAAAACCGGGTCCTGGAACGAATAGTGTTGAATAGTGTTGAATTAAGCTAAATCAAAAATTCAAAAATTAAGTGAATTTGGTGGTTTTTTAGTTGCCAGAAGTGAGTGAAACACAAAAAATAAAATAAAATTTTAATCATCAGATTTGTATACTTGGTTTTCATTTCATTGTGTAGCCAAAAATGTAGAAGGATGATTAAAGATTTATAGTTTATTTTTGGTTTATGGCCAGCCAGATTTGGCTAAATCTTCGGAAGGATGATTGCCACTTTGGCTACAAAAAAACTCTGCTTGAATGCAATGGAGAGAGGGGGGAGGCTAGTACAGACAGACTTTCTCTTCTCCAGAGAGTGTAGAGAGAGAGAGAGAGAGAGAGAGTTACGTGGTCGATAATCTTTGTGGTCTTGGGGTTTGGGAAATTGGGAAGTAAAAAATCAAAAGAATTGTAATTTATTATTTTGTTCTCTCTCTTGTGGACTTGATAGAAGAAAGAAGAAGGCTGACTTGAAAGAAGAAAGAAGAAGAAGAAGAAGAAGACTGACGACTGACTGTGGACTCTGAACATGGTTTTTTTGTTTTTGTCTGTTTTGTGCTCTCTTGCAGTTTGGTTTGCTTCAACAGATCTCTCTCTCTCTCTCTCTCTCTCTCAAATCTCTCTTTCCTTCTTCAGATCTTTGCATCATTGGCAATAGCTGAATTTGCTTCCCCCCTCCCCCCCCAGTTATGCAAATATGTGATGAATTTGTGCCACAAAGTATGTAGCTGAATTTTGTTGTGTACAGCAAAGTGGAGAAAGAGAAGGCTGCACAGACAGACAGACAGACAGACAGAGAAGTGAGAGATTCTTTTGTTGTTGCTGAATTGTCTCAAAGCAAGGAAGCAAAGTAGTAGTAGTAGTAGTAGTAGTAGTAGTAGAAGAGAGAAACAGAAGAAGAGAGCTTGCTTCCACGCCTTTGCTCTTCAGCTTCCTTTGCTGAAGTAAGAAGAAGAGGAAGAGATGGGTTTTTGGAGTTTTGGTTTTCTTGTGATCAGCTTGGATAGTTGATCTGTAGTCACAGTTTGTTGAATTTCTGAGAGACACAGACACAGACATAGAGATTTGGAGAGAGAGAGAGAGAGTTATGGACCGGATTACTGTTTGGGGAGGGAGAGAGGGAGGGTACAGAAGAGATTTTGGAGCTGCTGCTTCTTCTTCTTCTCTTCTAGGCAATGTGCAGAAGATCCTTGGAGATTGTCATGTTGCTCCTGTGAGAAATTCTGAAGCTGGAGAGCTTACAAGAAGGAACCTTCTCCTCCTCCGGAAGCAGCAGAGCAGAACAGATCAGATCAGCCAGTGATGAAGCACGAGACGACGACCCCAATGGCATCTCCACATCACTGATGGACTACCACCAGCTGCAAAGCATCAGACAGAGCCACAGAGAGAGAGGACAGGGGATTTCAGAAAGAAACTGCAGCAGATTTCGTCCTCTCACAGACAGAGCTAGCAGTAGCAGCAGCAATCTGTGATGCTGCAAAGCAGCTCCCAAGAGATTTCAATAGTTGAGAAGAACTCTAGAACTTCATCATCATCAGCATCATCCTCATGGCCTCTGTGAGGAATTACCCCCCACCATTTGTGTCAATGGGAAACGCATTCTTCAGCAGCAGCTACCAAGAAGGCGACATGATGAGCAACAACAACAACAACAACCACCATAGTTCGCAGCAGCAGCAGGAGGAATCCAGCCAGCTCGTGAAGAGCAAGATCATGGTGGTGGCAGTTGCAGTGCTGTTTGCAGCAGTGGTGTTCATCATTTGCCTGCACATCTACGCCAAATGGTTCTGGCGTCACCAAGGCGCCGTTCTGGGCATGACCAGGTCAAGCTCCTCCTGGAGAAGAAGAAGAAGACAAGTAGCTTCTCGTCCTCCTCAGAGCATCATTCTCGACCCTCTCGCTGCTGCTGATCACGACCCACAGCAGCAACATCTCTTCCTTCTCCACAGCATGGGTCTGGACAAGACGGTGGTGGAATCCCTGCCCACTTTCGTTTACAAGAAAGCTGTTTTCCCGCAAGAGATTGCAGACATGTCTGAGTCTTTGTCTCAGCTGCAACAGCAGGAGCTGGAGTGTGCTGTTTGTCTAGAGGAGTTCGAGGAGAATGAGATGGTTCGCACTCTCCCCAAGTGTGCTCACTGTTATCATGTGGAGTGCATCGACATGTGGCTGTACTCTCATTCCAATTGCCCTCTCTGTCGAGCCTCAGCTCGACCCAATGGCCCAGCAGGAGCAGCCCAGAAAGAACGACACTCATCTGCTGCGCTTGGTGCCGCTGTAGAAGACGAAGCAGCTGCTGATCCAGAGAATGCTGCGGTTGCTGCAACACCACAAGGTGATCAGCAGCTTCAAAGCAGCTCAAGAACCCTGGATCTCAACTTGGGTCTTTCAGGATCATCTCTTGCTAGAGCTTCTTCAACGACTCCTCATGAAGACGAAACCCTTGCAGCTGCTGCTGCTGTTACTGCTGCAGGAGGAGGATCCGCACCCACAACAACGGATCCATCAGCAACAACAACAGGGACTGCCAAGTCTTTGCGGAACATCATTCCGTCCAATGTGTTGCTGCTCTTCTGGGGTAGTGGCATGGTGGATTCGACCACCTCAATGCAGCGGGAAGGTGCAAGCCAGCAGCAATTAGGAGGAGGAGCAGGAGTTGTTGCAGTTGCTGCAACTGCAAGCGGCAGAAGATCATTATCATCAGCTGCTGCTGCAGCAACAACCACTACCGGAGTGCAAGCTCCTTTCCATGTAGTCATAGACATACCTAGAAGAGGAGGAGGTGGTGGTGGTGGCTCCTCCTCAAGTGCAGAGCCTCCTCTTCTTCCTCCTTCAAGCTCTCCTTTCTCCTCTTCGTCCACTCCCAAGTCCGCCATGGCTCGCTTCCCCAGCTTGAGACGCCTTCTCAACCGAGGCAAGACTGTTGCAGCACCACCACCATCACCACCAAGCTCCTCTTCTTCCTCCCCACCTTCTTCTGATTTCCCTACAGATTTAGAACAAGCTCCAGCTCCATCTCCATCACCAACTGCACAGTCCTAACTTAAACCATAATTTGCAGCAAGCAAGCAAATTAGGTCAAAGTATGAGGATCATCCTGTTGCAATTCCCTTGGAGCTTCTTCTTGATGGAACACATGAAGAGCCAGATCTAAATCCAGATTGAATTCATTTGAGGAAGGAAGCCAGGAGGAGTGGGTGCAGTCAGAACTGAGCTCTGGATCATGAGGAGGAGGAAATTCGGATCAATAAATGAAGATTGCATTCAAGGGGTCTAGCAGCTTTTGCTGGAGGAAGGAGCTTGGTGAATGAATGAATTTTGTTGTGTGCGCTTGCATGCATGATGGTTTCAAGCAAGCTCAAGTCATGGACAAGAAGGCAGAGCTGTGGTGGGTAAGGACCTGAGTTCATTTGACTGTTTTCCTAGAGAGCCCTCTTGCACTCTTTTTTGTGGAGATTCTATAATGACGGAAATGTGCTGAGCAGATCTGAAGGTAGCCAAAGGTGAATGTTGCTCTCGTCCAACAAATGGTTTGCTGTGTCTTTCAGAGGTCAAGCTCAGCTTAGATTTCTGGAACATGATCAAAGTGGGAGCAGCTAATCAGTCACTAATCAGTGATGATTTTCAGAGTTTCCAAGCTTGACTTTTTGTTTTTTGGAGGTCAAAATGCTGCTGGGTCTTGTCTGGTGAGAGAGAGAGCACTCTTGATTCTTGATTCAAACAATGGGTTCTTCTGTAGTAAAATTCCAATCTCATGGTGGTCTGTTTGACACCCGAGTGTTTTGACATTATAGGGTGAGTCTCTCATCAAACAGGTGGATTCTTCAGCAATGGGAAAAAGGGTGGCAGTCATACAAAACTTTGAAGAGATCCATGGCTGAACCTCTATTGAAAGAGGTTTAGTGATTCTACAGCTTCTACTAGTTTTCTGTGGTGAAGCATTTTTTTTTCCTTGCAAAATCATGGATACTCTTTCTTTACGGAATCAATGATTGGCTGAAGTACACAAAATGTACAGGGTTAGATAGATGGATAGAGAATGTACAATAATTCAAATGAGGGCAGATCATGTGGTGTTGGTAGCCATCCATCATTCTGATGATGGCAAAGCCCAGAATTGTCCACTTGTATGAAATTCTTTTTGGGCTTCAAGGTTTTTTGCATCTTCAAAGCAAGAGATGTTTTATTACTCTGCGTCAATGTGCATTTGGTGAATGCAACCAAGTAACACAAAATATGAGAAACTAGTAACTACTACTTGTTGGAATACTTGTGGTGCTGGGTTGCATTGACCCGATACATGTTCCATTTGTATGAATGAAACCTTCTATGAATATCCTTTTTCCAAGATTGCTGGATCCTGGCATTTCCAAGATGGTTGGATTTCTTGGCTGTGCTAGCTTTGTGTAGAAGGCAAAGGAGTTTGGGTGATGCTATGGATGGCCTTTGAACCATAGAGTTAGTTGTTCAATTGCCAAAATGTTCCTTGTGTTTTTGTTTCACTTGGAATCCTTCCAGGTTGGAGTATGTGCACCTTTTTGTTCAATTCCCTATTCAAGCATGTTATTTCATGTCCATGAGATGCATGATTCCTGATCTGTGAGTAGATAGAACTATGATGGAGTGAATTGTGAATTCCTTTTATGATGGGTATGGATGTCTCCTGAAAGTCTATGCCTTATTGTTGTTTGAAATTGGGTACCACCCATTTGGCACTAAGTGTGTTTTGAGTTCATGTTGTTTTCCTTCACAATAGCCCAATAGATGGTTGGTTGTCATTTTCATCTTGTGTTGAGATAGTCTTTTCTTCATTGAAATTGAAGGCATTTCTTTTGGAACTTTTGGTTCTAGTTCCCTTTTGCTGTTCATCATATAATGCATAGAAGCAGAGAATGAAATGTTTTAAAATCTAGTTTCTTGTTTTGTTCAATAGAATCAACATGGGCAAATACATACCTTCCATCCAAAGGCTTTGAAATGGTTGAAGTTGGGCTTCATATGGAGATGTCTGCCTTTTGTGTTTGTTGCATTTGTGAGCAACAACTAATTTTGCAATGATAAACTATTGCCTTCAAATATAATTGGGACTTGGTTCTCACGCAAAAAGACTATTTCCTATTTCTATTATTGCTTAGTTGTTTCCTTTCGAAACTTTGTTTTGTCATGGAGTCCTTGCCTTAAGAAGTTGCTCTCTTATGCTTTTCACAAAAGTGTGTCAATGATGAAGACATGATTCTCTTGTTTTGCTTCTCTTGTTTTCCATGGTAGCCTTGAACTTGAAGACTAAGATTTGTCTAGTGTCTATTTCTTTATTTTGAAGAGGAAAGCATAAACTCTTCTATCGAAGTACAAATGAAAAAAAAAAAAAAAAAGATATTGCCTTTTGCTTGAAGAAGGTTTGGTTGATTTGATATTAGAGCTTCCTCTACCTACTATTGATTCTTCGTTATGTTGTGGTTTGATTACAATTGTAATTGACATTTATTTGTCCAATGTTGCTATCTTTGTTTTGCATTCTTATTTGTAGTGTCGAATTAAAAGGATTGTATCAACATTGATGGCCATTTCAACTTTTTTTCTTTTCAGTCAATTCAATCTCCATGTATGTAATGAAATGTTAGCCATTCTTGGGTTGATGTCAATTGTGGTTTCTCTATTAGAGTAATAATAGAGTTTCGTTATCTAGCTATGATTCGTATTTGAATTCCTTTCAATTTTGTGTTTATGAAAGTTTTATCAATTTTGTGAGAAGGAGGCCTTAAGTCTTAACCATAAATGGTTTGAATAAAAAGTTTATAGTAGGGTGTGTAAGATTATCAAGATAGGTTTGGATTCTAGGACAACTTTTTAAACATCCTTACCATTGAAGAAAGATGCCCTTCTTTTTTCTTTCACAAAATTTGTGATGGTGGAGTTTTCTTGATCACGAGAGTATGCAAATTGGGTTTTCAAATAAAATTTACAAATATTGAATAATGCTTTTGTTTCAAATGGTTATTAGAGTTTTTTTCAACAAGTTGTGGGTCGCAAATGTCCAAATGTCCATGATGAAGGGAACAATTTTTAAAATTTTGATTTCATTTGCAAATGGTTATTAGAGACTCAATATCCCTTGCGGCAAATCAACACAAATCTGAAAATGAAATCCTTTCAAATTATTATTATTACTCTAGTGTTGAACTTTTAAAAGAGTTTAAATTGATGCATTTTAGAAAAAAAGGTTCATGTCATTTTTTAAGAATGTGTTTGATGTTGAATTTTATGAACATGTACAACAACTTTTGGTTTGGGTGAAATTTAGCCAAAAATCGAAATTAAATTAAAATTTGAAAATGAAATGATTCTAAAAGGTTTCAATTGTTGTAAATGAAAAAAAATCAAGAAATTTTTGTAATCATAAATATTTAAAGATTTTTATTTCATATTTAATTTATAGCCAATTTGGCTAAGTCTTCGTAGGGTTTATTGCCATTTTTTCTACATCTTCCTATGAAAGATAACCATTGAGGCTACATAAAAATTCTTTAAAAAATGATGATGTACAAAATAATGATCTATGTTTGTGCCCAAACATAAATGGAATTTTTTTCTTGGAATTGATGGACTGTTATGAAACTTTTTAAATATTTAATTATACCAAGGCTTGAAAAAAAAAACAAAGAAAATGGATTTATGCAAATATCATCATTTGCCATTTTTGGGTCCACTCATTCATTCATTCACCCAAATACTTATTTACGTCCTCAAATACGAACCTCTTTCCTTCCCTACCAGGTAGGCCTACATATACATCCTTGAGTCCAAATTAACCTTCAAAAGTTTAGTCTGAAGATCTTGCATGTAAATATTTTAATAACATGTGTAAAATGCTATGAAAGATATTTGCCAAATTTTAATGTAATTACAAAGAAAATCCTTCAACCTAATCAATAGTGCAAACTTCTTAGTGGAACTTGTAAATGTTGAAAGTATGCATAGAAACTTAATTTTAAAAACTTCTAGTGTTTTTCACATACTAGTCTTAAAAGAACTTTTCATAATTAAACATTAAGTGTGAACATTGACAACTACTACCTAGGTAGTAGTAGCCCACCATTTTTTTTATCATCCACAATTTTAAGTTCATGGTTTGTGACATTTGTTAAACATGGCATGCCATTTTGGGATACCACAATTGATCACATAAACGAAACATAGAAAGCAAATGGTTTGTGATATTGTGAGTTTGCTTTTCAAAGAATTGTTCAAATAAGCTTGAATTTAACTATGAAAAGAAGAAGTGATACAATTGATTTGGGACAAGTCTAGGATTACTTAAATGGAGCATTAATTAAATCTTCAATATATGATACAATTGTGATATTTGGTCAACTTGATAATATAATAATTTTACTCCAGTTCAATGTTGACTAATTATGATCAATTTCACATCATTTTAATTTTTTGCCACTCTTTGGCATTGCACCAAAAACACAAAGGCTGATTTTATTTTTATTTTTATGTTTTCATTTTGTCTTTTTCTTGATATTGAAAACTTGACGAAACTGAACCCCAAAAAAAATTAGCAAAATTAATTGAATTTACACTAGGGAAAAAAATAAAATACCATTTCTTTGTCAAAAAATGGCAAATTTTCACCAGCAAAAAAAACACTGCATAAGAGATATTTACTTGCAGAATCGGCCTCAAGGCCCTTCTTTGGCTGGAATCCCAGTGACCACTTGCCTGGCAGAATCAGCTTCAGCCTGTCGGGTTCACCTTGTGACTGATTACATAGCAGAATCAGCCACCAGGGGCCAATTTTCTCATAGAACCATAGCTTTTAATTTGAGTGCTCAACTAAACATCTAGGGTTTGTTAATCTAGGGTTTAAAATCTTTGGATTCAAAGCTTTGAACCAGTGTGGGTGGACGGGTATCAACTTTTTTAACATACCCGCCTGGTCCTGGTTATAATTGGGGTCCAAGAGTGATTTTTGCCTTGCATGAGGCCAGCATAAAGCATAAACCTGGAATTAAAATTGATATATAAGCGAGGTATATAAATGGTATTATTACCCCATATCCCAACCTAGCATCCGGGGACCTAGGCAAGCACCACAAGGTCCATATATACCACCAGTCCATTAACACTGGACTTCACTAATTAATTTACCATAGTTGAATAACAGGTCTTGTCAGGTCTCTGCCGAATACTAATTTAATTTTGAAAATTCCAATTTTGACAAATAAAATATTCCCAAATATTCCACAAAATGTTTCATTTTCTATAACCCAAAAAAAAAAAAAAAAGAGGTCTTTGAGAAAAATATTTTTTAGGGTTTCGTTCAAACACATGCCTGTAAGGGTTTAGGGTTAAGGGGTGTTTAGGGTTTAGTTCAAATGCTTGCCTGTAAGGGATGCGCTGCACAATTTTTTCCTTATTGCAGCATAAGAAAATACAATTTTTCAATCTTGGGTATTTCTCAGAGTTCGACAACGCAATGTATTCCCTTGTTTGCTTGTTGCGTGCTGCAAGAAAGCTCAAGCTCAAATCATGAATCACAAACTAAGGAGTGGAACCTGTAACACTATTGGAAGAACTAGACAAGCACATACATGTACATGCTTGTCCTTAATAGAAAAAACATGAATTGGCAGCTCCATGACAAGGTACCTGCAGCTACAAATGTCAACCAACTGATCAATACTTGATACATGGGTTTAAGAACACACTTCAAGGACCAACCATGAATTGGATTTAAGAGCACTCTTTCAATCATGTTTGGTTTTGATCAGGCCCAAAATACACTTGATCAACATCCAAGAATGGAATGAATTGAAATCCAATGTAAACTGTTTTAGACATCAGTTTTTTACTGAGAATGTCATAACATGATTGGTATACCAACACTAGGAGAAAAGCCATTCATGCAAATCATCAACCTTAATCACCAAAAACAAGATGATATGAATAAATGATCATCCATGATGCTTGTTCAACAAATTTTTACTAAAAAGTTGTCAAGTCTAAGTGTACTACTTTTGATGAAACATTTTGTATAGGGGAAGGGTCTAGGTTTAAACCCTTCCCCTATGTAAAGTGCCTTAACTTTTTTGGCCTTTTTTTTCTTTTGGAGCTTCTTTCCATGTCCTTTAGGTTAAACATAATGTATATATGGAAGCAGCTCGTCCAATCAAATTCTTTTTCATTGTTTGTTTCTCTCATGGCTCGTTTGTCTTCATTTCAATTCTTGTTTCTTTGCAACAGCTTCTCCTTTGCTCGGTCCTCTCCATTTTGTTTTTGCAACAACTTCTCTCATCATTTGGTCGCCTTCATTTTTTTTTGCAGCAACTTCTCTCCTCTCTTGGTCTTCATTTTTTTTGTAGCAATAGCTTTTCTCCTCAACTGATCATATTCAATTTTTTTGCAGTAGCTTCTCTTCTCATTCGGTCATCTTTTTTGTAGCAACTTTTCTCCTTGCTCAATCATCTTCATTTTTTTTTGTAGCAACTTTTCTACTCATTCACTTATTTTCAATGCATATTTATTGCAATAGCTATGCTTCTTCTTCTTATCAACTTCTATAGTTATTTGGGCTTCTCCAAAAAAAATTGGTGCAATTCTTGTGCTTTGGCGGCAATGTTTTTATTTTAGTGCATTCCAATTTTGCATGATTCTATGAACACCTCCTCTCCTTCCACATGCTTTTCCTTTCTTACTTTGGTTTAATTCCTTTTTTTTAATGTGTTAAATTCTTTTTTGTGTGTGTTTTTTGAGACATTTTTTTCCTACATCTCTTTTATTTGTCATTAATGTTAGGGCATCATGGCGTCTTTCGCATCAAAGCTATTCTTGCATCTTTCATCGCAATTATTGTTTTGCAACAATTTCTATCTTTCATTATCCCCCCCTCCCCTAATTCCACAACAAGTTTTTTTCCTTTGTTTTTTTTTAAAATTATTGTTTGGTGTGTGCATGTGTTCTTTGGCTATGTTTTTTTTTTTGCAGATTTTTTTTATGCAAGTTCTTCTGTGCTTGCAATTCTCAATTGCATCTTGCATCTTCACACAATGTAATGTAATTTTCTTGCTTTTCTACTTTTTTCCCTTTCCATGTCTCTTCCTTTTCTTTTATTAGTTTTGCAATGTCTATTGCTAATGAAGTAGTTGGGAAGAAGTTTTGTAATGAAGGCTTTGTAAGAGGAAATGATTTTGAAATTTTGAAGGAAAGATTACTTGCATCTTTTTCTCTGCCCAATGACCTTTTTGACCTATATATATATATATATATATTTGTCTTGCTACACATTTTATTACACCAACATTGACTATTTATAGTGTCTTTGATGAATTGTTGCGGTCCACTAATGAAGATAACATCTATGTGTAGTGCCTTGAAATTCATAACTTTTATGTTAACAAAACCTTTTATTGATTCTACTTAATTGCATTTTGGAACTAGTAAGCCTCCTCTTCATTCTACTTTATTGTATGTTGAAACAAATGGTGATTTGTGTGGGCATTTTTCCAACCCTTACATCACTTTACATTTGGAAGACTTTGATTTCTTTCCCAATGCTTTTACATCTACATTTGTTGTTGATGTTAACAATGAGGTTGTTTCTTCTATACCTATTCATGTACCTACTATTGTAACTAATCCAATTTTTCATTCTACTTTTGATGATGTTGCTTCTACATCTAGTCCTATTTTTTATTTTAGTCTTGATGATGTTACTTTTACATCTAATCCTTTTATTCAAGTTATGGCTTTTGGATTTAATGTTGTTGAAAGGACTAATTGTGAGTATCTTATTATGGAGCTAATTCTGAAATCTTGGTTTCTTGAAATTGATTATAAGGAGATGGAAAATGTTAACAAGGGAGGTCGAAAAATGAGCAAGCATGCCAAACTTTGGGTGAAGAATGCATTTGATGAATGGAAATTGTTTTGTTGTTTTGACATAATAAAATCTATTGCCGATCTTTTAAAAAATAAAGGGTTGATTAAAGGTCTTGTGGATATGTTGTCATCTTTTATTTTACAAGTCACCAAAAAAAATTGGCAGCTTATATCCTCCAACCAAGTACATTTTGTGTACATTTTTATAATAAGGTTTTTTTTTTTTTTTTTTTTTTTTTTTTTTTTTTTTTTTTTTTTTTTTTTTTTTTTTTTTTTTTTTTTTTTTTTTTTTTTTTTTTTTTTTTTTTTTTTTTTTTTTTTTTTTTTTTTTTTTT
>Ga0116231_10011451_pt1 | contig 13617 bp, 13 predicted proteins | sample S1TSphgellanicum_2_FD_89695 | JGI IMG/M metagenome (GOLD analysis project Ga0116231, IMG submission 89695) | Host-associated microbial communities from peat moss isolated from Minnesota, USA - S1T2_Fd - Sphagnum magellanicum MG | ecosystem: Host-associated > Plants > Peat moss > Unclassified... | reverse complement strand
GCATGCGCATTCTGCTGCCGCGGCATGAGGCGGCGGCTCCCTGGCAGCAGCCGGCAGCCCCGGTTGTCGAAATCAAGGCGGAGGTTCCGGCGGGCCAGGGCGAAATTCTGCTGGTCGAGGATGAGGCGCCGGTGCGCCGCCTGGCCGAGCGCACCCTCACCCGCCGCGGCTGGCACGTGATTGCGGCGGCCTGCGCCCAGGATGCGCTGGAGCTTTTGGAGGATGCGCAAAACCTGCAACTGGCCTGCGTGGTGTCGGACGTGGTCATGCCCGGCATGGACGGCCCGGCGCTCGTCCGGGCGTTGCGGGAGAGGCGGCCGTCGCTGCCGGCGATCCTGGTCTCGGGCTACGCCGACGCGCCATTGCGCGCGCAACTGGCCAGCGAGCGGGTGCGCTTTCTCTCCAAACCTTTTGCCATGGACGATCTGGCGAGTGCGGTGGCGGCGGCCGTGGAAGCGTAACCCTGGCCATGCGGGCCGCGCACCCTTATTTGCCGTGCATGACCCCTGTCTTTCTCGATACCGACCGCCCTCCTGTGCCGGACATCGTCGTGCCGCGCGGCGTCGTCCCTTTCCATCTGCCTGGCCGGCCGGTGCGCGGCCGGCTGGTGCGCCTGGGCGCCCTCGCCGACGCGCTGCTGACCCGCCACGACAACCATCCCTCCGTGGTGCGCCTGACCGGCGAGGCGCTGGCGCTGGCGGCGGGCCTGTCCTCGGCGCTCAAATACCGCGGCTCGTTCAGCCTGCAGGCGAAGGGGGATGGTCCGGTCCCCATGCTGCTGGCCGACTGCACCCAGGCCGGCGCCTTGCGCGGCTATGCGCGGGCCGACACCGCGGCGCTGGCATCGCTGCTCGCGGCCTCGCCTGAGCCGAGTGCCGCTGAGCTGCTCGGCAGCGGCTATCTGGCGTTCACGGTCGATCAGGGCGATGACACTGACCGGTATCAGGGCATTGTCTCACTGGAGGGGCAGACCCTTGCCGACATGGCGCTGCATTATTTCGCGACCAGCGAGCAGGTGCAGTATGCCGTGCATCTCGGCGCCGGCCACACGCCGGATGGCTGGCGCGCGGCGGCCCTGATCCTGGAGCGCGTGGCGGGCGAAGGCGGCGTTGATCCCGAAGCGGATCAGGCGGCAGGCGACGAAGCCTGGCGCACGGCCACGATCCTGGCCGACACCTTGACCGAAGCCGAATTGCTCGACGACAGGCTTGCACCCGAAGCGCTGATCTGGCGCCTGTTCGGCACCGAGGGCGTGGTGCTGGACCAGCCCCGCGCGCTCGCCTACGGCTGCCGCTGCTCGCGCGCCAAACTTTTTGGGATTTTGCAGAGTTTTGGCACAGAGGATCTGGATGACATGGTGGTGGATGGGTCCATCGTCATGACCTGCGAGTTCTGCCGCTACGATTTTGCCTTTGCGCGCGATGAGGTGAAGAGCCAGGCGGACGCAGGCGGGTGATGAGAGTGGACGGGCAGGGCAAAACCGAAATCACATACGAGCAGGCGAGAGACACCGTCATAGCAGTAGTCGCCATAGCACTCGTCGGGTATCTTCGTAGGGTGGGCTTCAGCCCACCGTCGCCCGCGTCGCCCTTGTGTGGTGGGCTGAAGCCCACCCTACGGCGGCTGTGGATAAATGATGCTTCAGCGCTCACCGACTTCAATGATAGGGAGCCTCACTATGGTCAGGGCGTTGCGATTTGATCGGGTGAGCGCATGACCGAGGCCGCCTGCCATTGCGGCGCGGTGCGTTTTCGCGTGGCCCTGTCGGACGGATTGAAAACCGCCCGGCGCTGCACCTGCTCCTTTTGCCGCATGCGCGGCGCCATTGCGGTCTCGGCCGAACTCGGCGGCATCAGCTTTATCGCCGGCGAGGACAGGCTGAGCTGCTATCAGTTCAATACGGGCACAGCGAAACATTATTTCTGCTCCGTGTGCGGCATTTACACGCACCATCAGCGGCGCTCCAACCCCAATCAGTACGGCGTCAATGTCGCGTGCCTGGAAGGCGTCAGCCCGTTCGATTTTGCCGACGTCGTGGTTTATGACGGCGAGCGGCATCCGTCCGACGACGTGGCCGGCGCTGGGCCGCGCATCGCAGGGATGTTGCGTTACGAGCGGAACGATCCGTAGCACCCGCCTATGCGCTGGGTTCGGGAATACCAAAAGCTTCCCGAAACCGGTTGGCGTAGTCTATGCGCGTGGCGAGACCTTCCAACGCGCCGTCGTTGACGATGCGGGTGATGTCGGTCAGGCGCCAGGCGTCGGCCAGTGGCAGGCAGCCGCCGTTGCTGAAATACCAGCATGCCGACAGGGCCGCCCCTTCCGGCGTTGCCACATAGTCCGGCACGCGGTCGATCTCCATGCCGATGGCCGTCGCAAACGCCTGGTAATTGCTGCGGCCGGTGAGTTGCGTCAGGCCGCCGCCGCGGAATTTGTAGCCGTCGCCGGAGGCCACGTCGCCGTTGCCGTTCCGCCGCGCATAGACCAGGTTGCCGATGGCCTGCGCATTGCCGGCATATCGCTCGGCCGTGGCCTGGTCAGGGACTTCGTGCGGAAATATTTTCAGGAGCTCGGCCGCCGTGTAGTTCAGGTTTTCCCGCAATGCGGTGAAGCCTGAATCGGCTTCGGCCACGAACTGGCCCATGGCGGCGGATATGCGCAGCGGCGTATTGATGTCATATTTCGCAAAGGCGCTGGTCAGCGCAGGGAGCCATAGAGCCGAATTCACCGCGGGCAGAACCGTGTGCAGTGCGCTTGCAACATCGGGCAACGCCGGTTCCGCAGGTGCTGCGGGCTGCGGTGCCGCCTTGGCAAATATGGCGCTGAAGATTCCACGCAGGCGTGCGACCAGAAGGCTGATCCATCCGCCGCCAGAAAAAGCGTCAGCCAGCGTGCCCATAGGTGCAAACCCTTTTTCCCACATCATGAAACGATTGGAGATGTAGGTCAACAGGTAAAACGGTTCAGTGAAACCGCAGGGTGAATGAAACCCACCTACCCGCGCGCCGGTCCCGCCGGGGTTGGTGGGCTGCGTCCGCCCTACGAGGCCGCGGGATGACGCGCCATCCAATGCCGGGCGATATCGATACGCCGGCAAATCCACACCTCCGGCCGCGCCTGCACATGATCCAGAAACCGCACCAGCGAAGCAAACCGCCCCGGCCGCCCGACAACCCGGCAATGCAGCCCGATGGACATCATCTTGGGCGTCGTCGCACCTTCATTATAGAGCACATCGAAACTATCGCGCAAATATTCATAGAAATCCCCAACGCCCCCAAACCCGGGCGAAGCGACGCATTTCATATCGTTGGTATCCAGCGCGTAGGGCACGATGAGTTGCGGGCGGCCAAAACTCCTGTCCCAATAAGGCAGGTCATCGGCATAGCTGTCGGCATCATAGACAAAACCGCCTTCCTCGGCCACCAGGCGCCGCGTGTTCGGGCTGCAACGGCCGAGATACCAGCCCAGCGGCCGCTGCCCGGTAATGGCCGTATGTTCGGCAATGGCATCGAGCATGTCCTGGCGCTCGGTGGCTTCATCGACATGCTGATAGTCGATCCAGCGGCGGCCGTGGGTCGCGATTTCATGGCCGGCATCGAGCATCGCGCGCGCCGCGTCCGGATTGCGGCCGAGCGCCATGGAGACGGCGAAGCAGGTCAGCGGGAGGTTGCGCTCACGGAACAGCCGCAGCAGGCGCCAGAAGCCGGCGCGGCTGCCATATTCGTACATGCTCTCCATATTCATGTGGCGCATGCCGGGAATGGGCTGCGCGCCGGAAATGTCGGAGAGGAAGGCTTCGGATTCCGCGTCGCCGTGCAGGATGCAGCGCTCGCCGCCCTCTTCGTAATTCAGCACGAATTGAACGGCAATGCGCGCACCTCCCGGCCAGTCCGCGTGCGGTAAATGGGCGCCGTAGCCTATGAGATCGCGAGGGTAAACCATGATAGGACCTTAAGGAAGAAAGGACTTCTTTTTTGAAAAAAAGAAGCAAAAAACTTTTGGATATTTGACCGAGCCTCTCCAGCGGCGTGCGCAAACAAGTAAAAGTTTTTTGGTTCTTTTTTTCAAAAAAGAACATTCTTACACCCTCGGCGAGAATTGCCGCCCAAGCATCGCCGGCCGGTTCAACCGTATCCGCCGCTTATCACGCGAAATAAACACCAACATAACAATCGTCCCGAGATAGGGCAACGCCGAGAGCAGCGGCGTCGGCACATGAAGCCCGGTCGCCTGCACATAGAGCGCCAGATACATCAATGCCCCAAAAAGCCACGCGCCGATCAGCAGCCAGAACGGCCGCCAGGCCGCAAACGTCACCAGCGCCACCGCCACCCAACCGCGCCCCGCGGTCAAATCCTGTGCCCACAGCGGCGTATAGGCCAGCGACATATAGGCCCCGGCCAGCCCCGCCATCGCGCCGCCAAACGCAATCGCCGCATAACGGATCGGCACCACGCGATAGCCCAGCGAATGCGCCGCCTCATGCTGATCACCAACCGCCCGCAGCACCAGCCCTGCATGGGTGTTGCGAATTACCCAGGCCAGAGCAGCCAGCATGGCAAGAGCGAAATACACCAGCACATCCTGGCCCAGAAATACCGGGCCGAGCAGCGGAATGTCGGACAGCAGCGGAATATGCAGTTTTGTCAATGTGGGTGCTGCAATACCTACGTAGCCGGCACCCAGCAGAGCACTGAAACCGCGGCCGAAAATGGTCAGTGCGAGCCCGGTCGCCGTCTGGTTGGCCTGCAACGTCAATGTCAGCACACCGAACACCAGCGACAGGGCAATACCTGCGAGCAGTGCCGCAACAAGCCCGGTCATGGGCGATCCGGTGGCGTGTGCCGCCGCAAATCCGGCAATGGCGCCGGCGAGCATCATGCCCTCCACACCAAGATTGAGCACGCCGGATTTTTCCACCACCAGCTCCCCGGTGGCGGCCAGCAGCAGTGGCGTGGAGGCGGCCATGACGCTGACAAGAAAACTGGTGATCAGGTGAAGCATCATGCCGCCTTGGGGGACGCGGCGGTCCAGCGGATGCGATGCAGGATCAAAACGTCGCAGCCAAGCAGTGCGAACAGCAGAATGCCCTGGAAAATTCCTGTCACTGCATTGGGCAAACCCATGCTGATCTGCGCCGCGTCGCCGCCGAGGTCGGTGAGCGCCAGAAGCAGGCCGGCCGGAATGGCGCCGAGCGGGCTGAGGCGGCCCAGGAAGGCGACGATAATGGCCGTAAAGCCGTAGCCGGGCGAAATGGAGGTGGTCAGTTGGCCGACCGTCCCCGTGGCCTCGAACATGCCGGCGATCCCGGCCAGGCCGCCGCTGACCAGCATGGCCACCCACACCAGGCGGCTTTCGTAAAAGCCGGCGAAGCGCGCCGCGCGCGGCGACTGGCCATAGACGCGGAACTGAAATCCGATAAAGGTTTTTTCCAGCATGAACCACAGACCGATGGCGAACAGCGGTGCCAGCAGCACGCCGATATGCACGCCGGTGCCGGGAATATGCGGTGCCGCAACGGCGTCTGAAAACAGCGCGGTTTGCGGGAAGCCGAAGCCTTGCGGATCGCGCCAGGGGCCGGTGACCAGATAGACCAGCAGGAATTGGATGATGTAGGTCAGCATCAGGCTGGTGAGAATTTCATTGGCATTGAATTGCAGCCGCAACCATGCCACCAGCCCGCCACCTGCCATGCCGCCTGCCGTGCCCGCCACGAACATGGCTGGAAATATCAGCCAGCCTGGCGCGTTCGGCAAAGCGAGCGCCAGCCCGCCGGCGCACATGGCGCCGAGCGTGAACTGGCCCTCCGCGCCGATATTCCAGACATTGGCGCGGTACGCGAGCGACAATCCGACGCCCATCATGATGAGCGGCGCTGCCTTGAGCGCGAGCGACGCGAGCCCGTCCTGCGCCGTGAGCGGTGAGATCAGAAACACATAGACCGTACGCCCAGGTGGCTTTCCCATGGCAGCGAAAATGACGGCCGATGCGATGCCGGTGATGATCAGCGCCAGAACCGGAGAAGCATACTGCCAGAATTGCGACTCTGCCGCCCTGGGCTCAATTTTTATCATAAGGACTACACCGTAGCGTGGGTCTTGACCCGCGACTTTGTGCCGACAAGCACCTCAGGAGCGTAGGGCGGAAAAGCGAAGCGTCTTCCGCCATGACGGTCGCGCGACAGGCTCGGCGACCATCGTGCGGTCGGGAGGTCGTGGTGGCGGAAGGCGCTTCGCTTTTCCGCCCTACGGCCCTGGGCTCGATCTTAATCATTTTGCCGGATCCATTGGCCACTCATTAAGCGCCCGATCGATTCGATCGTGGCCTGGTGGGTCGGAACGGGCGCGGAAAGACGGCCGCCGGCGATGACGGCGATGCGGTCGGCGATGGTAAAAATCTCGTCCAGGTCTTGCGAGATGATGATCACGGCCGCACCTGCGGCGGCCAGAGCCATGATCGCTTCGTGAATGGCAAGTGCCGCTCCGGCGTCCACGCCCCAGGTGGGCTGGTTGATCACGAGCACACTCGGGTCCTGCAAAATCTCCCGCCCGACCAGGAATTTTTGCAAATTGCCGCCGGAGAGCGAGCGCGCCTGGGCGGCGGGCCCTGTCGTGCGCACGTCGAATCTGGCGATGATGTCTTCGGCAAATGCGCTCGTTTTTCGGCTGTTGATGACGCCGAACTGCACCAGTGCGGCACGAAAAAAACCGGAGAGAAACGCATTTTCCGCCAGTGACATGGTGGTGACCGCGCCATGGCCGTTGCGTTCCTCGGGCACGAAGCAGCCGCGCAGGCGCCGGCGTTCGCGCGGCCCCATATGGCCGGCCGCCACACCATCAATCAAAATATTCTCAGGCCGGCCCGAGGGAATTTCGCCAGACAGCGCATCCATCAGCTCACCCTGGCCGTTACCGGCAATACCGGCAATGCCAAGAATCTGGCCAGCACCAAGAGTGAGAGAAATATCTTTCAGGTCAGTACCAAACTGGTTCGGCGAACGTATGGTCAGCCGGTCCAGCACCAGGCGCGGCGCCGTGTGGGTTACAGATGACGGGCGCGCCGTCGGTGCGCGGAGTTCGGCACTGATCATGATTTCCGCCAGTTGCTTGACGGTTTTTTCTGCCGGCACACAATGCGCCACGGTGCGGCCGAGGCGCATGATGGTGGCGGCCGAACAGAGCGCGCGCACCTCCTCCAGCTTGTGGCTGATGTAGAGGATCGAGCAGCCCTCGCGCGCCAACCGGCGCAATGTCACGAACAGAACATCCACTTCCTGCGGCGTCAGTACCGAAGTCGGCTCGTCCATGATCAGCAATCTTGGCGACTGCAGCAGGCAACGAACGATTTCGATTCGTTGGCGAACACCCACGGAAAGGTCATGCACCACGTCATCGGGATTGAGTGGCAACCCGTAGTCGGTGGAGACCGCGACAATCCGGTCGCGCAAACCCGCGCGCTCGCTTGCACCGAGGCCGAGCGCGATATTGTCGGCAACCGTCAGCGCCTCGAACAGGGAAAAATGCTGGAACACCATGCCCACGCCCAGGCGCTGCGCATCGCCCGGCTTTTCGATGCTGACCTGCTCGCCGTTCCAGATAATGCTTCCCTCATCAGGCCGCGTCACGCCATAGAGGATTTTGACCAGCGTGCTCTTGCCGGCACCATTTTCGCCGAGCAAAGCGTGTATCTGGTTTTGCTCGATCGTGAGCGAGACATGGTCATTGGCCAGGCATCCCGGATAGCGCTTGGTAATGCCGGACGCAGCAAGCAGCGGCGCCGCCTGGCTCACGACAGCGTGCCATCCACGCCTTGCACAAGCCATTGCAGGCTGGAGATTGTTGCGTCATCCATCACTACGCCGGCCGGCAGCTTGACCACGCCCGTCTGATCGCTGATCGGGCCCACAAAAACCGGGTTTTTGTGCGCTGCGATGTTCGCAATCGTGGTTCTGGCGAAGGCAGCGACGTCGTCCGGCATATTGCGGAACGGCGCCATTTCCAGCATGCCGCTATCGAAACCGCCCCAGGTGTCCGTACTCTTCCAGGTGCCCGCAAGCACGTCGCCGATACGCTTGATATAGTAGGGTGCCCAATTGTCCAGCGACGCGGAGAGTTCGGCCGTCGGGCCGAACTTGATCATGTCGGTTGCCTCGCCGAACGCTTTCACGCCGCGGCTGGCCGCCGCCTGGATGGCCGCCGGCGAATCGGTGTGCTGGGTAATGATGTCGCACCCCTGATCCATCAACGCCTTCGCCGCATCGCCCTCCTTCGGCGGATCGTACCAGCTGTTCACCATGACGAATTTCAGCCGCGCCTTCGGATTTACCGACCGCATGCCAAGCGTGAAAGCATTCAGCCCCTGGATCACTTCGGGCACCGGCACCGAGGCAATGTAACCGGCAAGCCCGCTGCGGCTGAGTTTCCCCGCAATCGCACCTTCGACAAAGCGCGCCTGATAAAATCTTATATCGTAGGTCGAAACGTTAGCCGCGCGCCGATAGCCTGTCGCATGCTCGAAGAACACCGAAGGATGCTTGCGGGCCACCTTCAGCGTCGGGTTCATATAACCGAAGGAGGTGGCAAAAATCAGCTGGTGCCCGGTATTGGCCAGATCATTGAGCACACGCTCGGCATCCGGCCCTTCGGGCACGCTCTCCACATAATTGGTCTCGATGGCGCCGCCGAAATGCGCCGCCGCCGCCTGGCGGCCGAGGTCATGATCGTAGGTCCAGCCGAAATCCCCCACCGGCCCGACATAGACAAACCCCACCTTGAGCGGCGCCGCCGCCCGCGCCGGACGCAGGGCGGAGGCCGCGGCCGCCGCCCCCAACAATGCGGTGAATGTGCGTCTTTGCATGAACCCTCCGCGCTTCGAAGAAGCAAGAGCCAGGCCAGATCTACGCGCTGACGGAGGCAGCCTTGGGCGCGCGCCAATAGGCGCGGAGCAGGAAGACGCTCCAGCCGATATAATAGCCGGCAACCGCGCCCGAAAACAGGCTGGTTGCGAGGTCCAACTGCGCCCGCCGGTCCGGATGCAGGGCGGTGACGACAGCCAGGCCATAGCGTACCACGAAAATCACCAGCAGCCGCAGCGGCATCAGAATGGAGCCGGGGATCAGCAGCCGGCCCGTCCCGCGGTCGATGGAGAGCGGATGCGGCGCGGTGAGAAATCCTGCCGGAAAGAGAAGGGCCGCCGTCGCCACCCATCCCCCCGCATCAAGCGCCGAGCGCGCATACAGGCCAGCCAGCCCCAGCACGATGAACAGCCCGGCCTGGATGAGCAGCCCGGTGAGCGACACCCAGCGCTGCCGCATGCCCCGCCACATGCGGTAGAAAATCAGCGCCAGCACCACCCACACGGCGGGTGGCGTATGGGCAATCACGTCGGCGGCAAACTGCATCGTATCATTCCACACATCGCTGCCGCACTCTGACGCAGCGCGGCAGCGGTGGGAAATGTTTTCTTGCACCCGCCGCGCTGGCGCGACAGGGGTTGAACCAAAATTTCCCCCTATTTCCAAAAAAGGGCCGCGCTTGCCGCGGCATCGCTTCATGACCCGCTAACACCTTCCCGCTACCCTCATCGTGTTAGCGCCATCGGTCGCAGCGGGAGGGTGAATGTCGCGGTTGCCTGGGTTGCCGTCATGGATGGCGGCGCCCGCTGCCAACGGGGAGCTGGCGCGCTATCAATTCCAGGCGTTTTCCAAGCAGCTTCCGGTGGCTTACGCTATTCTCGTGGTCAATGCAGTGGCCCTGGCGGCCACACACTACAGATCCGCGCCCTGGCTGCTGGTCCTGGGACCGCCTTGCGTGCTGTGCCCCATTTGCCTGGTGCGGCTGGTGTTTTGGGTGAAAAACGCAAAAATCCAAGTGTCGGCGGAACATGCGGTGCGGCGGCTGCGCATGACCGCGCCGTTCGTCTGCATGTTCGGTGCCGCGTTCACTGCCTGGGGGCTCAGCCTCTATGCGTATGGCGATGATTACGCCCGCGACCATGTCACCTACTATATCTCGAACACCTCTCTCAGTTGCATCTTTTGCCTGATGCATGTGCGCCAGGCGGCGATGCTTCTGACCTTCATCGTCGTCACGCCGGTCACGCTGTTCTTCTGCCTGACCGGCCAGCCGGTGCTGATCGTCGTTGCGGTGAATTTCCTGCTTGTCGCCTGTGCCATGGCGTTCATCCTGCAGCGCAACTACCGCGATTTCACCACCATGGTGCTGTCGCAGCAGGAGCTGCTGGTGCGCCAGGCGGACATGCTGCGGCTGAATGACGAGAATTTCCGCCTCGCCACGATGGATTCGCTGACCGGCCTGCCGAACCGCCGTCGCTTCCTCTCCCAGCTCGACCATGTGCTGAGCCAGAGCCGCGCGCATGGTCAGCGCTTTGCCGTGGCGCTGATCGACCTGGACGGTTTCAAAGGGGTCAATGACGTGTACGGCCATGCCGCCGGCGACCGGCTGCTCGTCGAAGTGGGGCAGCGGCTGACGAGCCTTGCCGGCCCTGACGTATTTTTCTCGCGCCTCGGCGGCGACGAGTTCGGCGCCATCCTGCAAGCCAGCGTCGATACGGGCGGGAAGCTCCCGGATGAGCAGATCAAGGCTTTCGGCAACCGCCTCTGCACGACGCTGCAAGGCCCCTATCTCATCGGAGACGCCGTGGCCGACGTCAGCGGTTCGGCCGGCCTCGTCGCGTACCCGGAGGGCGGCGACAGTGCCCAGGTGCTGTTCGAGCGGGCGGATTACGCGCTCTACCACGCCAAACAGCATAAGGTTGGCGAGGCGGTCATGTTCAGCCAGGCGCATGAGACCATGATCCGCGATTCCGGGCGGATCGAGCAGGCGCTGCGGCGGGCCGATCTGGGAGCCGAGCTGTGGCCGGCGTTTCAGCCCATCGTCGATGGGCAGACCGGGCGCACCCTGGGTTTCGAGGCACTGGCGCGCTGGACCAGCCCCGAGCTGGGCCGCATCGCACCCGATGTGTTCATTCCCGTTGCAGAACGGGCGCACCTGGTCAGCCGCGTCACCGAGACGGTGTTCGCCAAGGCGCTGGCCGCGGCCGCTACCTGGCCCGGCGATTTGCGGGTTTCGCTCAACCTCTCGGCCCAGGATATCAGCTCGCCGGCGACGATGGCGGCCGTGAGGGAGATTGTCGGCCGCAGCGGCGTTGCCTCGGCCCGGATCGATATCGAGGTTACCGAGACCGCGGTGATGCGCGACTTCGACCAGGCGGCCGACGCGATCGGCGGATTGCGCAAGCTCGGCCTGCACATATCGCTCGATGATTTCGGCACCGGATTTTCGAGCCTGAGCCACGTCCACAGGCTGCCGCTGGACAAGATCAAGATCGACCGGAGTTTTGTTGCCGACATTAACGCGAATCAGAAATCCGCCGATATCGTCAAGACGATTGTCGATCTGTGCCGCAACCTCAATCTGGTGTGCATCGTCGAAGGGGTGGAGACGGAGGCGCAACGCTGGCAACTGATGGCGCTTGGGTGCCGGATCATGCAGGGCTATCTGTTCGCCAAGCCGATCCCGCAGGCGGGGATTGCCAAATATATTGCGTGCGAGGCGCCGCTGCTGGCGATGGCGTAGGGCGGATTTTTGGTCCGCCCCGCCACCGCCACCGTCACCGTTCGAAGAGGCGGGCCCAGTTGGGGCCGGTGGGGCGGGGCGGGTCGGTTGCCCTTGGGTGCGGCGGTGGCGGGGTCCAGGCCGGTTGAGCCGGCGCCGGTGGCGGCGGTGAGGGGCTTGGGGGTGTTGCGGCCGGCTGCGCCTTGGGTTCGGCGGTGGGCGGCTCGGCCGGTTTGGGTTGGGCATATTGCGGGAGGAAGGGCCACTCGGTAGCCGGCGGCTCCGGGTAGGTTTCGGGCGGCGGCGGCATTGGGCGCTTTGGTTCGGGCTGGGGCGCCGCGGGGCGGCGGGTGCGGGGGGCCTGGGGCGGGGCGGTGAGTTTTGCCTCCAGCTTGATCGCCTGGTGGATGGTGCCGGCGATGCGGGCGAAGGTGGGGCCCATATCCTTGGATTTTTCCGCCGACGGCTTTGCCTGATCCCGCATCGCTGTGCGGGCGGCGGCTTCGGCCAGCTTCATGCCGAGTTCGGCCATGCGCCGGCACTGGCGCACCTGGCGCTCGGTGCGTTGCTCCGGTGTCTCGGGTTCGGATGGGATGGCGTTCAGGGCGGGCGGCCTTGCGCTCGAGGTTCCGAACGAAAGAAGAACACAAGGCACGTCCCCGGTCAAGTGTTTTTTTGGCCGAAACGATCCCGTTGCTCCACTGCCTCGGGCGCACGCAGGGCATTGCTCACAGCGAATATGAGGGCGGATTTCTTATCCGCCTCCTGGGCCGCGCGCGGGCGACGTAGCGGATAAGAAATCTGCCCTACGGCTTGCTGGCGGATGTCGCCAAATTGTCACGCTTGCGGTGGGCCGCGGCGGGCGGATTTGGTTTGACGGCGCCGGCGGGAAGCCTCAGAGTGTGTGAATTGGTCGGATCGGTATTTAATACATGAGCAGGGACGGGGTTTGCGATATCTTTCTTTCCGCCACCGGCCCGGTTTCGGGCGAGTTCCCTGGGGTGGCGTGGCCTAAGCGGCTGCGGGCCGCGGTACTTCTCAATCCCGGCGGCCCGGTGACTCCCGACACGACGTCACACAACAGGGAGTCGCGTTTCTATAACATGCGCGGCTTCAACTCCGGCGCTTCGCCAGGCACCACTGGCGGGACCATCAATTACGCCGCCATCGACATCAACACCCAGAGCACCACCGGCGGCGTGTCGGGCATGGACGATGTCGGCTTCGACAACGTCGAGCTTTTTGGCAACCATGGTACGGGCATCATCCTGCACGCCTCGCACAGCAGCAGCGGCACATTGGGTGCGATCGGTTTCGTAAACTTTACCGGGCGCGTCAGGGTTGAAGGACTGGCCCCGGACGGGACGACGCTGTCGGGTGCTCTGATCCAGGTCGGAGATACAGATCCCAACATGGATGGCTTTGTGCACGACATCTCCTTCCCGGCCGGCATGCAACTCGTTGATCCCTACCTCGGTTCGGCTGGCATACTGGTGACTTCAACAGGATCGATGAGCGCCGCTCCTCCCTACAATATCACCACCGGTCCGGGAACGACCATTAGCGGCGGCGCGCCTTATGGCAACGGGCTGGACATCGAGTATTGCACGAACTGCACGTTCAATATTCAGTCCATTTCGACCGACGGAATTGATTACACTCAGGGCCTCGGCACCGATACTGCGAACTTGACGTTGCTGCTGCCAGCAGGTGCGACAGGTGTTCCCGGCGCGGCAAGCGCCTGGAGCACCAAGATCAACCCGACTGCGGTGATATACCAGGGAGAGTTGCTTTCCAGCACAGGCTCTATAACCCCGCAGCCATCTCTTTCTTCTGCGGCTCCGCCTTCGGGGATCGACGTACGGGAGAACCCGCCGAGTCCCCTCAAACTTCCAGCGAAGAAATTGCCTCATGCGGAATAACGTCTCGATTTGTTAAGGTTCCGAGGGTTGAGGCGCTTCGATAATGACGGCGAGTAAGGCTTTCGATGGGGCAATGGCCCGTTCGTCGCCAAGTGACAAAATGGAGGACGCAAATG
>Ga0116231_10011450_pt1 | contig 13617 bp, 14 predicted proteins | sample S1TSphgellanicum_2_FD_89695 | JGI IMG/M metagenome (GOLD analysis project Ga0116231, IMG submission 89695) | Host-associated microbial communities from peat moss isolated from Minnesota, USA - S1T2_Fd - Sphagnum magellanicum MG | ecosystem: Host-associated > Plants > Peat moss > Unclassified... | reverse complement strand
ATCGCTGCCCAGCACGATCCGTCGCTCGCGCCGATGGCGCACTACTCCGACGCCGGTCTCATCCTCGATCCGCACGTGGCAGCCGCGTCGCTCTCACACGAGTGCGCGATCGTGGAAGACGAGACGATGGTCGATCCGCGCGCGCTCGTCGCTCCGCGCCTCGCCGGCGTCCGGCTCGTCGTCTGGCACGCGTCACTGAGCAGCGCCTGGACCGTGGCGTTCGCGCGCACGCGCGCGGCCGAGCTGCGCTGCTACGTCGTTGCGATCGATGCGCCGGGGCGGCGCGCGTTCGCCGTCGATCCGGACGGCGTCGTGGTCTGCGGAACCGCCGGCGACTTCGCGCTCGCGCAATTCGGCTTCGACCGTGTGCGGACCGAGAGTTGGTTCGTTGCGCCGCGCACCGACGTTCGCGCCGCGCTGGAAGCGGTCGAAGCGCTCCGCTAACGCTTGGTGAACACCGCGTCGTCGACCGGAACGTTGATCGCGTAGCGGTCGATCGTCGCGACGACGTAGGCGTGGATCCCCGGCAGCCGGATATCCGCGTGCTGATCGCTGATCACGCTGTGACCGTCGACGTCGCTGAAGCCCTGGTGCAGTTCGATCGTGCCGTCGCGATAGGTCCACACGATGCGGCTCGGCAGCGCGCGCTGCGTGTCGAGATAGACGTCGACGTGCCGCAAGCGGTGATCGGTCGCTCGCGGCGTCAACACAAGATACGGCATCGCCTCGCCGCCGGGTCCCGTCGCTTGCGCGGTGTCGATCGTGAACTTCTTCTCCCACTCGCTCGGCGTGCCGAGACCGACGTAGAGGTTGCGGAACGCGCGTGCGAACGGCGGCAGATCGTTGAAGACGAGTTCCATCCGGCTCGGGCGCTTGAAGTACGCCTCACCGTGGAGCGTCCGGCGCAGGAACGGAAACGAATGCAAGCCGACTTTGAACTCGACGCTCGCGGTGTACGTTTCCAATCCCGGATCGGCGGCTTCCATCCGCGCGAGCAAAAGATCGGCCGACGGCGTAGCGGCGCCGCACGGCACCAGCACCACGCAGAACATCGTCGCGAGTAGAATACGAATGAGGGTCGGCATCAGTCCAACGAACGCTGCGGCGGTCTCAGAACAGCCGCCGGAATTCTGCAAGCCTACCATGCCCAGGGCCCCGCGTCGAGCGCGACCGTCGATCGCCGGGCTCGCCGTGCTCGTCGTTTTGGCCGCGACGGCGGGACGACCCGCGTGGGCGGGCGGTCTGCCGGACACCCTCGCCCCGGCGGCTCCGTTTCCGCTCGTGGTTGCGCAGTACATCGAACGCGAGCGGATCGCGCCCGGCGCGGAGCGAGCGATCTACCGCTTACAGACGTCGGCCGGACCGCTGGTGATCTCGACCGTGCGGCTCGATCTGCGCGAGCCGACGCTGCGCCTCGGCGCCGTGCTCGCGCACGACAGCCTCGTCTCCGCCGGTGAGACGATCTCCTCGATGGCGCTGCGAACCGGCGCGGTGGCGGGGATCAATGCCGACTACTTCGACATCGGCAACACCAATGCGCCGGTCGGGGTCCTCGTACGAAACGGCATGCTCGAACGCACGCCGAGCACGCGCGTCGCGCTGACGGTCTCGAAAGAGCGCGAGGTCCGCTTCGAGACGTATCGCTTCGCGGGCACCGTGAAGAATGGTTCGCAGACGACGCCGATCGCGAGCGTCGACGAATGGCCGCCCGCGCTCGGCGAAGCGGCGCTCCTCACACCCGCATTCGGAACGGCGGCGCCGCACGCCGGCGTGCAAGTCGCCGAGCTGACGCCGCTCGATCCGCCGAGCGCGACCGTGCCGCCGCCGAACGGACGCTATCGGGTCGGCGCGATCGATGCGGGTGCGCCGGCGCATCCGGGCTACGCGCTGGCGTACGGCGCGACCCTTGCGACGACGGCGGTGCCGCAGCCGGGCGACGTCATCACCGTCGCGACCGCGACGGATCCCCCACTCGCCGACGTCGCGACCGCCGTCGGCGGCGGACCGGCACTGCTCACCGACGGTCTGCCCGTCGACGATCCGGCATCGCCCGGCTACACCGAACGCGCGCGCCGGATCCCGGTCTCCGCCGCGCTCAAGCTCGCCGACGGATCCGTCGTGCTGCTCGTCGTCGACGGCCGGCGGCCGCAGATGTCGATCGGCGTCAACCGCGCGGAACTCATCGCACTGGCGCGCGCGTTCGGCGCGACCGATGCGATGCAATTCGATTCGGGCGGCAGCGCGACGCTCGTCGCGCGCGATCTCGGCGACGACCGCGCCCGGCTGCAAAACGATCCCTCCGACGGTCACGAACGCCCGGTCGCGGATGGGCTGTTCGCCTATAGCGATGCGCCGCAGGGGCCGCCGGCGGCCCTCGCCGTGCGACCGGCGGCCATCGTCGCGCTGCCGGGCGCGACGGTCGCGCTGCGCGCGACGATCGTCGATGCCGCGGGGCATCCGCTCGGCGAAGCGCGCGGTCCGTGGCATGTCGACGGCGACGCGCGGATCGACGCGAACGACGTCTTACACGCCGGCCCGGTAACCGGTGAGAGCACGCTCACGATCGAGCGCGGCGGCGTACGAGCGGCGGTGCCGCTCGCGGTGATTCCGGCGGTCGCGCGGATCGCGCTGGCCCCCGACCGGCCCAACCCGCTCCCGGGCCAGACGGTGGCCCTCGAGGCGCTGGCATTCGACGCACGCGGGCGACCGGTTGCGACCGGGACGGCGCTGAGCTGGAGCGCGCTGCGCGGCGCGATCGATCCGAGCGGCCGGTTCACGGCCGGACCGGTCGACGGCTTCGTCACCGCGACGATCGGGACGGTGAAGGCGAGCGAGATCGTCCCGGTCGGCCGCCACGACGAACCGCTCGCGGCGTTCGACGTCCGAATGCGCGACCGGTGGCACTTCGCCACGACCCCGGCCGGCGGCCCGGGAACGCTGAGCGTCGGCACGAGCGGAATCACGCTCGGCTACGACTTTACCGGCTCGGAGCGCGCGGCATACGCGATGATCGGTGCGACGATCGGCGATCCGCTCGCGATCTCATGCGCGATCGATGGCGACGGGCGCGGCGAAGGCGTGCGCGTCGCGCTGGTCGACCGCTTCGGCGAACGCGACGCCGTGACGCTGATCAAAGCGCTGCGCGAGCCCGCCACGGAGCGCGTTGACGTACGCATCCCGGCTGCACTCGCGCCGCCGCTCGTGCTGCAATCCGTCTACGTCGTCGGGACGCTCGCCGTCCCGCCCGTGCATGTCGCCGGAAGCGTCACCGTGCGCGATTGCCGGCTCACGTTGCCGGGAACGCCGCCGCCCGCGTCGTAGCGCGCGGTGATGGAATTCAGCGATGCCGCGGCGCGCGTGCTCGATACCGCAGCAGCGCGCGGTGCAGTCTATTGCGACGTTCGCTTCGAACGCGGCCGGTCCGAACGGATCGAGGTGCGCAACGGTGAGGTGACCGGTCTCTCGGACGAACGCAGCGACGGCTACGGCGTTCGCGCGCTCGTCGACGGCGCGTGGGGGTTCGCATCCTCGAACGGCTTCGACGATGCCGCGCTCGACGACGCGGCGGCGCGCGCGGTCGCGATGGCCCGCGCGGGCGCGGCGGTCAACGCCTTCCGCCTCGGCGAGGCGCCGATCGATACCTACATCGACACGTTCGCGACGCCGGTCGAACGCGATCCGCGCACGGTGCCGATCGGCGAACGCGTCGCGCTCTTACTCGAGGCCGAAGCGCTCTTGCACGCTGCGCCGAGCGTGCGCGTCGGACGCGCCTGGCTCGATCTCTGGCGCACCGAGAAGTTCTTCTTCTCATCGACCGGTTCGCGGATCGCGCAGACGATCGTGCAGACCGGCAGCGCGATCAGCGCGCTCGCCGTCGGCGACGGCGAGGCGCAGCAGCGCATGTGGCCCGGCGACCGCGGCCTCTATCAGAGCGGCGGCTGGGAGATCGTCGAAGCCGCGGCGCTCCGCGAGAACGCCGCGCGCATCGGTGAAGAGGCCCACCTCCTGCTGAGCGCGCCGCAGTGCCCGAGCGGAACGTACGACATCGTGCTCGGCGGCTCGCAAGTCTCGCTGCAAATTCACGAGTCGTGCGGCCATGCCGCGGAGCTGGATCGGGTCCTCGGCTGGGAAGCGAATTTCAGCGGCACGAGTTTTCTCTCGCCGGACGGGCTCGATACGCTCAAATACGGATCGGATCTCGTGACGATCGAGATCGACAACGCGATGCCGCGCGGCCTCGCGACCTGCGGCTACGATGACGAAGGCGCGCGCAGCGGACGGTCCGACATCATCCGCAACGGCATTCTCGTCGGGTTCGAGACCTCGCGCGATACGGCGCGTGCGCTGGGCCGTGAAACCAACGCCTGCGTGCGCGCCGAGAGCTGGGCGCACGTTCCGATGATCCGCATGTGCAACCTCAACTTGCTGCCGGGGACGACGCCGTTCGAGGAGCTCTTCAGCGACATCCGCGACGGCGTGTACATGGAGGCGAACCGTTCGTGGTCGATCGACGACCGGCGGCAGAATTTTCAGTTCGGGTGTCAGATCGGCTGGGAGATCAAGGACGGCAAACGCGGCCGGATGGTCAAGAATCCGACCTACGGCGGGACGACGCCGGAGTTCTGGAACAGCTGCGATGCGATCGGCGACGACGCGTCATGGTTCGCGTGGGGGACGCCGAACTGCGGCAAAGGCGAGCCGATGCAGACGGGCCGCACGACGCAGGCCGCAGCACCGGCACGCTTCCGTAACGTCGCGGTCGGGGTCGGCTATGACCGCTGAGGAACGGCTCGCGCTCGCGGAACGGACGCTCGCGCGTTCGCGCGCCGATGCAACCGACGTGACGGTCATCGGCAGCCACCGCGCACTCTCGCGGTTCACGCGCGAGACGATCCACCAGAACGTCGATGAAGCCGACGTCACGATTGCCGTACGCGCAATCGTCGACGGACGCGTCGGCATCGCCTCGACCAACGCGCGCGACGACGGCGCGCTCGCCGCCGTCAACGATCGCGCCCGCGAGCTTGCGACGCTCGCGCCGCGCGACACGCTCGCGCCGCTGGTCGCCGAACCGGCCGCCGTCGGCGCGCCGCCCGGCGCGTACGTCGCCCAAACCGCGCACGCGAGCGCCGACCGCCGCGCGCAGATCGCTGCGGCGATGTTCGCGCGCGCGAAGGAGGCGCAGCTCTGGTCGAGCGGCTACGTGACGAGCGAAGATTCGGGGATCACGATCGCGACGAGCGCAGGCGCGCGGCTCGCGTTCGACGGCACCAGCGCCGGCGCGAACGTGAAGATGAACGGTACCGATTCGACCGGCTGGGCCGAATCCTACGCGGTCGACATCGATGCGCTCGACGGCGATGCGGTCGGCGCGCGCGCGGCGCGCAAGGCGCTCGCGGCGCGCGCGCCCGCGCCGGTCGATCCCGGCGAGTGGACGGTGATCCTCGAGCCCGCGGCGCTCGGCGAACTGCTGGCCTTCTTCCGGCCGTATTTCTCGGCCGAACTCTTCGCCGAGGGCGCGTCGTACATCAGCGGCAAGCTCGGCGAGCGCATCGCCGGCGAGAACGTTACGATCCGCGACGATTACGCCCATCCGCTCAATCCCGGAATGCCGTTCGATTTCTCCGGCGCGCCGACGGCTCGACTCACGCTCATCGAGCGCGGCGTCGCGCGCGAGATCGTCACCGACGACGTCTGGTCGCGCCGGCTCGACCGTCCGAACACGGGCCACGCGGTGCCGCGCGCGGGCGGTTGGCCGGTCGGACCGCAACCGCTGCACACCGTCGTCGAGCCCGGCTCGCGCAGCGTCGAGGAGTTGATCGCCGACACACCGCGCGGGCTGCTCATCACGCGATTGTGGTACGTGCGCTACGTCGATCAGCGCCGCTCGATCGTCACCGGGATGACGCGCGACGGCACGTTTCTCATCGAAAACGGCGCGCTGTGCGGCGGCGTTCGCAACATGCGCTTCAACGTCGCGATCGGCGAACTCCTCGAGGACTGCGAGTTTGCGAACGACTCGACCCGCACTGGCGGCTACGCCTACTCGCTCGTCACGCCGTCGGTGAGATTCCCGCGCTTTCGATTCGCTTCCGTCTCGCCATACTGAGCGCACCGAGTCCGGCCAAGAACGCGGCGACCCCGATGCTGCTTGCAGCGAGCGGCGGTGCGGAGGCGACGGCAAGCCGCGGATAGGTGCCGATCGTCGCTTCGAGCGTGATTCCGCCGAGCTTTACCGGCTTTTGCGATTCGGCGATCGAGAGACCCACCTGCGCGCCATCGTCGCCGGTCATCGAGAAAAGGACGATCGGGCCTTTGAAATCCGCGTGCGGGAACATCTTCTCGTCGGCGGCGCTGAAGTAGAGCGTCCGCACGATGCGCGCGAACGCCGGCACCGCGAACGTATCGATCGGAAACGACTTCCCGTGGATCGGCTGGTCGGCGGGAAAGAGCAGGATCGGCGAGAGAAACGCCGCGCCTTGCGGTTGCGTGATCGTGAGATGGTTGCCGTTTGCATCGTGCGCGTCGATGAAGGCCGCCGCCGCCGGGACGAGATACTCGACCGACATGCTCCCATAGATCGGATGCCCCGGCACGATGTCGACGGGTGCCGCGCTGCGCGAACGCAGCGTGATCGCCGCGTTCCCGGCCGCGATGCCGGCGGCGTCCGTCTGACCGAAGAACGCCGCGACGCCGAGATCCGGAACCGGCGTCACCGTGCCGGGTGTGCCGCGCACGGTGATCGTGTCGGGACCGAGCAACCCCGAGGCGAGCCCGCCGATCGTCACGGTCAGCGCGCCGGCGAGTGCGAACGCGAAGCGGCGGCCGCCGCTGCGTCCCGAGCGCAGCGCGCGCCACATCGCGGCCAACAGCACGATCGCCGCAAACGCCAGGCCCGTGGCATATTGCCAGCCGTGATATGCGTCGAGCCCCGGAACGACGTCCTGAGCCAGCGTCGCCGCGATCGCGGCGACCGCGAGCGCGCCGAGCGCGAGCCGGTCGCTCATCGCGCCGCGAGGGCCGGCGCGATCGCCGCACGCATCTGCGCGAGCGTGAGCAACCCGTCGATCCCCGCGGCGATGTGTCCGCTGCGATCGACGACCACCGTCGTCGGTAAGCCGACCGCCGCGTACGCGCGACCGTACTGCTGATCGTCGTCGAGCAGGACCGGGAACGTCACGCCGTATTGCTTCGTGAATGCGCGAACGGCGCCGGCCGATTCGCCTTGATCGATGCCGAGCACGACGACGCCTTTGTTTTTGTAGGCGATGTAGAAACGCTGCAGGTCCGGCATCTCTTCTTTGCAGGGCGGACACCACGTCGCCCACAGATTCATCACGACGATCTTGCCGCGGTATGCCGCGAGCGAATCGGCCGGGCCGCGCAGCGACGGAACGTCGAAGCTCACGGCGGGTGCGCCGGCGAGACCGCGCGGACCGGCGCCGCCGCTGTCGAAGGTGCGCCGGGTCCCCCCGCCACCGTAACATCCGGTAAGGAGCACCATTCCGCCCAGGACTGCGGCAAGCATGCCGATCGATCGCATCGTGCGCCCTTCGCGCTCCTCGAACGGCGTCCTTATCGCATGAACGTGCTCTGGCGCGAACGATCGCTCGGAACCGCGGGCGAACGGCTTGCCGTGTTCGAAACCGGCCCCGCCGGCGACGCGGCACCCACGCTGCTGCTCGTCCACGGGCTCGGTCACTGGACGCAAGCCGCCTGGGATCCGATCGTCCCGTATCTCGATCCGGCGTGGCGCATCGTCGCGCTCTACTTACCTGGCTTCGGAAGCAGCGCGCGGCCCGACGTGCGCTACGATGCCGCGCTCTTCGCAGCGGCGCTCGATCGCGTGGCGGCGACACTCCCCGCGCGCTTCGCGCTGGCCGGTCACTCGCTCGGCGGCGCGCTTGCCGCGCGCTATGCCGCCGCACATCGAGACCGCGTCACGCGCCTCGCGCTGATCGCGCCGGCCGGATTTCTGCGCGTCGCGCGTATCGTCTACGCGGCGCTCGGCAGCCCGCCCGCGCAGTGGCTCTTGCAGCGCCGTCCGTCGCGCGGATTCATCGATCGGATTTTGAACGATTCGGTCGTCGATCCGCAGACGATCGATCCGGCGATTCGCGCGCGCGCGTTCGCGCTCTCGCAAGAGCCCGCGTTACGCCGTTCGTTCGCGCGGGTCTACGCCGCAGCGATGCGCGAGTTCGCCGACTCGAAACGGATCGCAGCGCAGCTGCGCGCGTGGAACGGGCCGACGCTCATTGTCTGGGGCCGCCAGGATCGGTATATCCCCGTACGCGGGATCGCCGATACGACGGCCGTATATCCGGCAGCGGAAACGATCGTCTTCGACGGCGCAGGCCATGTCGTGATGGCGGACAAGCCCGCCGAATGCGGTGCCGCGCTACGCGCGTTCTTCGGCTGAGCCGCTACCAGTCGCCCATCCGTTCCTCATCGACTTCGCCTTCGAACACGATCGTGCCCGGCGCGACGACCGCGCTCACGAGCGGGATGCCATCGAAGCGGAGCTCGCGCGCGAGCGCGTCGTCGCCGGAACGTGCGAAGAGCGCCGCAGCCCGCTGCAAGACGTCGGGCGCGCACACGATGCGCAGCGGCGCAACCCCGTACATGCGCCGGAAGCCTGTCAGCGCCTCGGCAAATGCGGCATCATCGTAGGCCGCGCCGAGCGCAACCTGCCAGCGGACGTTCTCCATTTGGATTCCTCTCTCGCGAACGATGGCGCGCAGAGGGTGATTCAACGAGCGACCGAACGGCGAGGCGATGCCGGCTAGCATTCTCGACGGACGGGCCCTCGCAAGCGAACTTCGGGCCGATCTTCGCTCCCGGAGCAGCGCACTCCGCGAAGCGGGCATCGTCCCCCGGCTGGTTGTCGCCATCGTCGGTGAAGATGCGGCGTCGCTAGCGTACGTGCGAAGTCTCGTGAGCGTCGGCGAGAAGGTCGGGATCGACGTGAGCGTCGATACGCTGGACCGGCTGGCCGACGAGTCTGCCGTGCGCGCCTGGCTCGGCGCGCTCGGCCGCGACCCCGCAATTCACGGCATCATCTTGCAGCAGCCGCTGCCGCCGCATTTGGCGATCCGGCGCATCGCCGATGCAATCCCGCCGCATAAGGACGTCGACGGCGCAAACCCGATCAATCAGGGCCGGCTCGCGTTCGGAACCGGAACCGAATTCGTCCCCGCCACACCGGCCGCCGTGATGCTTTTGCTCGAGCGCAGCCCGCACTGGCCGCTGCGCGGCGTGCGTGCCTGCATGGTCGGCCGCTCAAACGTCGTCGGGCTGCCGGTGACGCTGCTGATGATGCGTGAAGACGCAACCGTCGTCTCGACCCACAAAGAGACGCGCGATCTGCCGCACCACACGCGCGATGCCGACGTGCTGGTCATTGCGACCGGTGTCCCCGGATTGATTCGCGCGGAGATGGTCGCGCCCGGTGCGACCGTGATCGACGTCGGGACCACGTACGTCGACGGCGTCGTGCACGGCGACGTTGCCTACGACGAAGTCGCCGCCGTCGCGGGCGCGATCACACCGGTTCCGGGCGGCGTCGGCCCCGTCACCAACGTCGCGCTGATGCGCAACGTCGTGGTGGCGGCCGAACGTCAGGTGAGGAGTTAGTGTGCGGCCGGCACCGACGCGGGCGTCGACGCCGGGATCGGAACCTGCGTGACGGTCATCCGGCAGTCGGCGGCCTGAGGCTCCGGCCACGTCGGCGTCTTGCGCAATTCGAAATGGATGTACTGAACGCCGTTCTTATCGGGTTTGAGCAGTTCGTAGGCGAGACGGAATGCGCCACACTCGGGCCCCGAGTAATCGAAGCCCTCGACCGTGTAGCCTTTCTTCGCGATGACCGTTGCGCGGCCCAGCTGCCACTGCGGGCCGCCGTCGCGTTCCAAATCGATCCGCTCGCAATTCGGCTGACGGCCGTTGCATTCGGAGAACTCCCCTTGCGGGCTGAGTCGCACGAACGCCGATATCTCACCCGGCCGGTAATGCCCCTCGAGCGTCGCCACCGGAATCGGTGACGGCACAGGCGCAACGGGCACCGGCGATGCGGCCGCCGCCGCCGTGGCACCCGGAGCCGCGCTCTCGGCGGTTTCCTGACGGACGACCTGACGCGGCAGCAGCGAGAGGTGCTGCGTCTCGGTGGACCTGAGCGCGAGCAAACGGCGCGATTCTTGATCCTCAAACACTTGGGCGAGCGAGGTCGCCTTGCCGTTGCCGAGCTGCGTAATGACGGTCACGTTGTCGGGCAGCGTCTGCAGCTCCGAGAGATACAACGGGAGCGGGACGTTGAATAACGCTTGACCGAACGCGAGAATCGTCGAGACGACAACAGGATGCACGCCTTCATATTTCCGGCCCTCACGGCGGAGCTCCCGCCCGCGCGAAACCTGGGAATTCGCTTGGACGGCCGGCGGTCAGTTCAAACTGAAGTGCTTGCCGAAAAACTGTTCTTGGTGCGTGCGGAAGGCGCCGCCCGGCGCATCGTCGCGCTGGATCGGGGCTTGCTGCGCCTTCTTTTCGAGCAGCAAGCGCAGCTGCGGCAGCGAGCGCCGTAAGTAGGCGAGTTCAGCTTCGAGCCGCTCGCGTGTGTCGGAGAGTTCGAGCAGCCGCTGCTTCATCTCGTCGGCGACTTGCAGTGCGTCGCCGATGAGATACGAGACGTCGACCGGATCGGCGGGGACGTCGATGTCGGCGGGCGTCCCCGAAAACTCGACGAGCAGTTTCAGATACTCACGGAATTCGTCGCAGACTTCGTCGTGCAAGCGCGCGAGCGCGGCGTTCTGCGTCGTGTGCTCGTCGAGATATTCCACCTCGGCGAGCAGATACGGCTCGCGGCTTACGACACCGTGGATGCGAAAACGGCGCCGCCCCGTCGTCGTGATGTAGTAGCGCCCGGCGGGCAGGCGCGTGACATCGCAGATCTCGGCGGTCGTGCCGATGTCGTGCGGGATCGCGCTCGGATCGCCGGCTTCATCGCCTTCCCGGATGAGGACGACGCCGAATGCCTCGTCGGATTCGAGGCATTCGGCGATCATCTGCCGATAGCGCGGCTCGAAGACATGCAGGTTGAGGACCGCCCCCGGGAAGAGCACCGTATTGCTCAGCGGGAAAAGCCGTAACCGCGTCGTCGACGCCACGAGCGGAGGCCGTTAGCCTTTCGGGGTCACGAGCCGCGATTCGACCGCGTTCCAGTCGATGTTCGCGAAGAAGGCCTCGATGTATTTCGCGCGTTCCGAGGGCTTGTAATCGAGCAAGAACGCGTGCTCCCATGCATCCATCACGAGGATCGGTGCGAAGCCCGCGACGTTGCCGTCTTCGTGCAGCGTCACCCAGTGATTCGAGATGCGGCCGGTCCACGGATCTTGATAGGCGATCGCCCAGCCGACGCCGCGCATCCCACCCGTCGCCATGAAATCTTTCTTCCACGAGTCGAAATCGCCGAACGAGCTGCCGAGCGCCTCCGAGAGCGCACTCGACGGGGAGCCCCCGGCATGCTTGGTCATGTTCCCGAAATAGTATTCGTGCAGACGCATACCATTGTATTCGAAGCCGAGCCGGCGCGTGAGCTCGGCGAAATGCGGATCCGCACCCGCGGCTTTCCCGGCGGCGACGATCTCGTGGATCTGCTCGTTGAGCAGGTTGGTATTTTTCACGTAGCCTTCGTAGAGTCCGAAATGCACCTGGAGCGTATTGTCCGAGATGCCCTGGAGCCCGGCCAGGTCGAACTTTTGCGGTGCGTACGATTGCTGGGTAAGGGTTGCCACAACTGCCTCCTCAAATGATCGGGAACGCTACGTTCGACGGAACGGTCGCCCTCCCCGTATGACCGTATGCCCAGCCCGGCAGGTTCCCACCGCGCCGGAGCGGCAAACAGAGAGCGTGCGCGACCTCGCCTACTTGACGCGGCTGCACCGCGAACCGCCGCCGCTCCTACTCGAACTCGAGCAACAGGGAACGTACGACGGGATTCCGATCGTCGATCGGGCGGCGGGCCGTCTGCTCTCGACGCTGGTGCATGCGATGCAAGCCAATCGCATCCTCGAACTCGGGACCGCCTACGGCTATTCGACGCTCTGGATGGCGCTTGCAATGCCGCCGGCCGGACATATCTGGACGATCGACCCCGACCGCGAACGGACGGTGGTCGCGCGCTCGTATTTCGAGCGCAGCGGCGTCGATGAAAAGATCGAGATCATCAATCAGCCCGCGCTCGAAGTGCTGGAATGGTTCCCGCAGCGGAACCTGGATATCGTATTCATCGATGCGGTGAAGACGGAATACGAAGCATACCTGGATGCCGTCGTGCCGATGCTCAAACGCTCCGGGCTGGTCATCGTCGACAACCTGCTCTGGGATGGCGAAGCGGCGAACGAACCCGCCGCCGGCGACTCGGCGGAGGTCGAGGCGATCCGCGACTTCAATCGCGTCTTTCTCAACCATCCAAAGTTGGACGCGACGATCATCCCGATCGGCGACGGATTCGGTATCGGTGCCCGTCTCGACTGACGCGTTCCGGTCCGCGATGCGGCGCTTCGCAACCGGCGTTTGCATTGTGACGACGCAGGCGGACGATCTCGTGCACGGATTCACCGTGAACGCCTTCAGCAGCGTCTCGGCCGAGCCGCCGCAGGTGCTCGTCTGCGTAAACCGCTCGGCAACGGCGCATCCGCTGATCTCGTCGGCCGGACGGTTCTGCGTCAACATTCTGGGCGTCGAACAGCGCGCGCTCGCGGAACGGTTCTCCGGCGGCGACAAGACGACGCGCTTCGCGGGGATCGATTACCGGCTGGGTCCGGCCGGCTCGCCGATTCTGCCGGGCGTACTCGCGTACTTCGATTGCACGCTCGCCGAGGAGTATAGCGCCGGCACGCACACGATCTTCGTCGGCAGCGTGATCGAGGCCGGCGACCGGCCGGGGGCGCCGCTCGGCTACTACGATCGCGGCTATCACGACTTCAACCTCGAATGATCGTCGAGCACCTCACCGTCGGCCCGCTGGGCTGCACCTGTACGATCCTCGGCGATGAAGCGAGCGGCGCGGCGATCGTGATCGACGGTGGTGATGATGTCGATGTGATCGCGGAGCGGCTAGCAGCGCACGGACTCAAACCCACCGCGCTCGTCCACACGCACGCGCACATCGATCACATCGGCGCCCTCGGCGAATTGCGCGACCGCTGCGGCGGCGCGGGATTGCTCCATCCAGCGGATTGGCCGCTCTATCAGACGCTCGCGCTGCAGGCGCAATTTCTCGGGCTGCGCAACTCGCCGCCGATCGTCACCATCGATGGAGATCTGCGCGACGGTGAGACGCTGCGCGTGGGGGCGCTGCATCTGGACGTTCTTCACACGCCGGGGCACACGCCCGGTTCCACGTCGTTCGCGATCGCAACCGGCGAAGCGACGCTGCTCTTCACCGGCGATACGCTTTTCCGGCAGAGCGTCGGACGCATTGATCTCGGCGGCACGACCATGGGCGAACTCGTGAGCTCGATCCGCACGAAGCTGTTCGCCTACGCCGACGACACGATCGTCATCCCCGGTCACGGACCGGCAACGACGATCGGCCACGAGCGCCGAACGAACCCCTACGCT
>Ga0116231_10011449_pt1 | contig 13617 bp, 20 predicted proteins | sample S1TSphgellanicum_2_FD_89695 | JGI IMG/M metagenome (GOLD analysis project Ga0116231, IMG submission 89695) | Host-associated microbial communities from peat moss isolated from Minnesota, USA - S1T2_Fd - Sphagnum magellanicum MG | ecosystem: Host-associated > Plants > Peat moss > Unclassified... | reverse complement strand
TTGTTGTTTAACAGTTTTATTTGAACATTTTGAAATGGTAACACTCATATAATCATTGAAAATAAATAAAATCTCAAAATTAAAACATTGTTTAGGGCATGGCTATTTCCAAATATGGGAAGAAGGAATGAATATTATTATTAGTGCCTTGTATGTAATATAAATTCTTGCATTGACCATCATGCCATGGCGTTTAAAAGAGGCCCTCCAAGTGTCCAAACTCACAATCATGCACAAATATTCAGAACAATTTAAACAAAAATCCACCTTCGCATCATTTTTCCAAAGTGATTTTTTCAGTTCATGGAAAATTTTTCGTAGATCTTGGAATAATAATAATAATGATAATTTAAGAATTAAAAAATCTACATAAAATGGCCACTTTTGGTGAATAAAAAGTTGAAAAAATGGTTTGGCATAGTTTATTCCTTAACACCATGGACACAATTTTTTCTATGCAAGTTTCAAATAATTAGTATTTTGAAGATTTTCTTGCAATCATCCTAAATTGCAATTATTTCACAAGACTTTTCATTCCCATTATTAGTAGGTATGAGTTTTTCTTTAAACTAAGTGTGATTGAACTTGGACCAACAAACAACTAGTTTTAATCTAATGGGAAATTTTTCAAAGCAGGGTCTATGAAGTAAACCAATGTGTGATTGATGCTTGAATTGAAAGAAAAAAATAGGATTTTCAAAAAGATAGGTTTAGGTAAAAGAAACGACAAACACTTGAAAAAATCACAATTGGTGCATTTTTTGAAATGTGAAATGAACATTAATCGTGAAGGTGAATAATAATTTTTTGCACTATTTATTCTTTGTTTTTGTGCATGATTTGCATGTTCAATTGCATGGAATATTATCATGTAAATATTGTACATCCTAGCAGATCATATTAATGTTTTATCAAAAAAATATTTTGGATGGAAACAAGAACAAAAACTATTGGAGTTATTACTAAAGTGGATCAGGTAGCTTTAAGTTGGCAAATGTTAGATTCTTCCCATACTTTTAACCAAAGTTTTGTAATCATCACTCTTTCATCCTACACAAATAGTGGAAGCTTGTTTTTCATGTTTGATTTGAATTTCTAAATATATGGGTGCATTCATAATAAAAGGACCATTACTCCATAACCATCCACTTGATTGTTTATTCTTAGAATATCTTTGGAATATTTCAGAAAATTTTGTACTAATTGTATTTGTAAGTGTTTTAAAAAATATTTGGGTTCAAACATGCAATTAGGACCCATGGAAGGTGTAACAATTATTGAACTTTTAATTTTTTCAAATTTTAAATTAAGTTAATGTAAAAACAAATTTGTGTATTTTTATAATAATGTTTCAAATACATTATGGGAACATTGGTATAAGTTTGAAACAAATCTAATGAATATAGAATACTTAGAAACACTTTCTAAGGAATGTAATTGGTGATTTCATTGTTTAATTTTTATTTATTTTTGGGTATTTTATATTTTGTTTATGTACACATGTACAAAATACAACTTTGTGACATTTTTTAAATCATGAAAATTTAATGTTAACTTGTAAACAATGATTAAAAAAAATCCTTGAATAATCAATCTAATTTTGTCATGCCATCTTAATTGGCTAACCCATTGCTTTTTAAAGAAAACACCAAGGAGGTGGGGTGTAAATCCTAAATACATGTTCGCACCCTTTTACATTATTATGTTAAGGTTTATATTAAGATTTTGCCAAATATATGTCATTTTCAAATATTTTCAAATCATACAAGTTTTTAATTTATAGGTTAAAAACATTGGTTACAGTGTTTTGAAAGCATTCTTGAATTATTTTTTTTCATTAAATTAATTTCAATTTTATTCACATGTTCCCATGATATATTTTGAGTGTTCTTAAATAAATAAATCTAAAACTTTCAACACCAACATAAATTATCACTTTAAAATATGAGATATTAAAAATTTGTTTCATTTCAAATTGGTAATCTTATTATGAAATACAAGTGGATTTTTTTTTTAATTTTCAAAAAAAGTTTTGATGAGGCAAAATGCAATTGAAGAATAAATGTGCCCTAGGTCTTAGAGCAAGTGAGTTGAGTCATGACACAATTGTGCATGTTCATTCATGGGACTATGCAAATTTACAAAATTCAATCTTTTCTTAATTTTTTTCATTTGCAAGTTTGTAATTAAAACACTATATTCACCTTTTTTTTCATGCATTTTAAATTATTTTTTGGGTCCTCATTGATGTTTTTTTGCTCTTAACTCCCAACATTTTTCAATTCTTTGGTGGAAATGTGTGTTTATTTCTTTACTTCCATTAGCATCCAAACCTATATTTTCACATTCCCATAAAGTTGAAGTATATCCAAGCCATAGATGTTAATTTGTTGTCTTGTCTAAGTAGTTTGTTTGCAAGCATGACCAAATTTTTGTCATTCACATCCTTTAATTCAAAGCAGAAGAAGTGGTTCAATAAGTTATTTTTCAAACTAGCCCAATTTGAATCTAGGTAGCATGTAACATTTTTTTTCCATATTGCAATATGAAGCAAACATTTTGCATCATTTGCTGCTAACTATGATCTTCACTTTGGTATTTAAGTCTAAAATATTTTAAATCCAAGTGGAAGGTGATGGACTATACATCTTTTGTTGTAAGAGTCTTCATGGGCTTCAATCTATTGTCTAAGGATTTCTTGGGAAAGTAGTTGAGCATTTGTGCATCTTATGATTGATGCATAGGTGATTGTATGCAAAGTTAACAACTATTTTTTGCACAATGGTGTTCATGCCACATTTTTGGAAATTATTGTGGTATGTTATGGAGTGTTATAATTGCCCTATTTCACTGCTCAAAAGCTTTGCCCCACATATGGATGTACAACATTGACTTGTCACAAGCAAATTAAGTGGGGTTCAATTGAATCAAGTGTTAAACACAACAACTTGCCTTAATATTTGACACTTCGACAACATTAGAAAAACCCCTAGTTTACAAGTGAATTGCATAACTAGGTATATGCTTTCATTGATGGGTTGAACCAATAAGCTTTGTCTCTTGCTGATTTGATGTGAAATTCTCCATGTGTGGTTAAAACCAAGTCCCAATTGGAAAATTTGACACTATATGTTTTGTTAGAAGACAATAAAACAAGATGGGTATTGTTGAAACCAAAAAATGTCACAAAAATGAGCCACTCATTTGTGCATCTACCTTTTTATATGTGTTATATCATCACATATTTTATTTTTATAAATGTTAATTAACCATAGATTGATTTTTAAAGTGTGAAATCAAAATTTGTAATTATTTTATTAGTTAGATGTTTTCATGTATTAAGTAAAAATTTGACTTTTATATATGTTAAATCAAAATCTGATAAGTGTTAATTAACTAGTTATTAATTAATATTTGCCTTTAATTTGTCCATCCCATTTTTATCCATCCATCTTTCATCCATCCATTCATCTTTCATCTTTCATTGGTCCTTCCATCCATCTTCATCCATCCATCCATCCATCCATCCATCCATTCATTCATCAATCCATCCTTCCACCCACCCATCCATCCATCCATTGAAATATCTTATCATAATCAAAAATGGTTAGCATGCAATCATTTAATGATGTTTTATCTTCAAATAATCTTCGCTTAGTTTCAACATATATGTATGATGTTGGTAATTGTCTATTTGATTCCATAAATGTGTTCATTAACATCCTTTCAAATAAGAAAAAATAGTATGCAATATTTAAAACAATGTTTGACATTAAATACACAAAAACATAAGAATGTTGTCTTAGGGAATTGAACCCAAGTTTTCTATATGATTTACATCATGGTGAAGTTTCCAACGAATATTAATACATTGGAAAAATGTTCTAAAGTGCTACAATTAGTGCGTTCTAGGGGGATTTTACATCAATTTTTTGGATAATAAAATATTTACAATGACTAATCTATGAAATAAAGATTCAAATAGAATTATGTGTAAGTGTGGATCAGATTACAAAATGGACATTTTATACACATTGCTTATAGTAATCAACATTTTTTGAACCAATTGATTATACATGTGATGTTAGAAATACCCAATTGCAATTTGAAACCCAAAATTGTAAATCATTTATAAATTTGGATGACTACCCAATGCTTTCAAAATCAATCAAATAATAAGTGCAAATATTTGCCAAAAAACTAGGTTTTCATTGAAATGATGACTTAGATTGTGTTTTGATAAAACTTTTGAAAATCTATTCAAATGCACCTTTAGAATACATTGTCCAATTATTTAATTCACATGTAATACCAATGTTACTAAAAGTCAAGTACATAATCATATTCAATAGATGAGAAAAAAAGAACTAATTAAAGGAAAATTCTATTAATTATGTTAGTTTAGCAATTCCAATGTCCATGTCCAATTACATCCCAATAATTAATGATTTACCAATAATTCAAAATATATTAATGACTAAAACTATTCCAATGGTTGAGAATGTCCCAATCATTGATGATGTTCCCATGGTTAAAGGGATGCCAATAGGTGAAGATGTTCCAATAGTTGAAAAGACACCAATAATTAAAGATGTTCAAATAATTAAAGAATTATCTAATTGCAAATCACAAAAAATATCACATAAAATAAAAGAGTCATTTTCAATTGGCACCTTATGATGAAATTGTTTTGAAAACAAAAAAATCTCATTATAATGTAACTTTCTCTACAAAAGTTATGATTTTACTAAATAAATTTCCACACGTCGAAAGAATAAAATCACAAATTATTTTTCATGTAAAATGCACAAATAGTAAAATCTCACAAGTTTGTAATAATCCACATGTAAAAATAACATCGTCAACCCAAAATAGAATATGTAACTTTAAAAATATCAAACAAATGCACGATATTAAAGATCATATTAATTCAAAAGAAGACACATGTGAATCAAAACATGTTAATACATATAGGCAAAAAATTCAAGATGTTCCAATAACACTATGTTTTTGTCGTGAAAAAATATGTTTTTTGAAACAACTTAAAATTGTTACAAATAAATTAACATGAAAAATTAATTCATTTTTACAAATTGAAATGATAAACCACACACTAACAACACATATATGTTCAAATTGTTTAAATAACATCAACAAAGGCAAAAGGCCCCAATATCAAGTTCCATATAATATATCAAGAAATAAAATGATATCATCAGTAACAAAGTTTACACATTTAGACATTAACGTCTTATTTCTCCATGATTAACTTTTGCTCAAATATATAAACCTCATGGTTATGGTCAATATAAAATGAAAGGTAGTGTTATTAATGTCCCAACAAATATTAATCAAACGCAATTAATGTTACTATGTTTGCCATATGATGAGGCAACAATAGGTGTATTTTAAAGCGACAATTTGAATATAAATCATTTTACATGTTTGGAAATCTACGTCCTAATTTAGTCATGTTGGCATTAAAGGATTTTATTTCAACACCATTATATTCAAATTTAAATGTTACCATAAACCCTCAATGGAGCAGTTTGTTTTCTATGCATACAACCTTGTGTAATCAAACAAATGACCAAAATATATCATCATTTGATGATTATGATTTTAAAAATGAAGACCACATAATTTGTGTGCCAATAAAGTCCATGATACAAATTTATTTTTTAGATGCTTCAAAAATTGATGATTATGAAAATGTTGTATGTTCTATTGCTCCAAGTCAAGATTTTCATCCTTTAGGTTTGTTTAGAGATAATCATTCCAACGAATTAAAATTTTCAACATTATTTTATGGGCATGCACAAGACTTAAATATTTTAAAATTTTTATCGTATTAAGAAATAGTGCAATGGGAATTGCTTCACAAATCTAAAGATTTTTCAACTAATATTTCTAACCTTTTTTTTAAAGCCATTAAAATTTCTATCCAAAAAGTTATAAGCTCAGGATGGGTACGTATATGTAAAGGAAAATTAAATGGTAGATCATTAAAGGCATTTGAAGTACAAGATAAACCAAATTTAGATAAGATTTTCAAATCATATTTAAAATATTGTGATTTAGAAGGGCTATGTATTTCACCACATTAATTATAAAATCTATGAATTTTTTTTTTGCTATGATAAGACAAATTGGCCCTCCAACATTCTTTGCAACTTTTACATTTGCAAAAAGATTATGGAATCCTTTCATAAAAACCTTACATACCTTGCATGCTAAAAAACTAAATCTTATAAACTAAATTGAAAACCTTCAATCTATTCATATAACAAAATTGATATGTAACAATCCTATAACATGTGCAAGTTATTATGATTATAAAACATCATGTTTTTGCACATTATTCAATAAAGACCCATCTATTTTTTAACAAGTCTGTGAATTTTTTTTTGTCACAAAATTTCAAAATCATGGTAGTGAACATGACCATGGCCTTTTATGGATTAAAGATGCACCAATATATGGAATTAATACAAATGAAAAAATTAATTTTTTTTTTAATAAATACATTTCATGTGATGTATCATATTACCAATTACATTACAAAATGCACAACAACATCAACACACTCAAACATGTAAGAAAAAAATCATGTTGTTTATAGATTGCATTATCCATTACCTCCCATGAATAAAACAACAATATTAAAACCACTTGAATTGAAAGAAGACTTATCTTTTAGCAAAAAATACTTGCAACAACAAGCAACAAATTTTTTTGAATTTTTTAAAGATTTTAAAATTGATGAAAACATTACATTCTTTGAAATTTTTAATTTACTACATCTTGATAAAAAAAATCTATTTATGAACGAAGGTAATTTGTTTTGTAGTTATGAAATCCATTGAACCGAGATGCTTTAGATCATGTTTTTGGTGTCTTTGGAAAGCTCTCAATGAGGAGGGGTTCATGGGCTTGGTTCCATGACATTTGGACTTGCGGTGCAAAAGTTCTTGAATATTGAATGATTTTTTCATTGAAAATTAAATTAAATTGTAGCTGCAAATTTTGGCGGAATTGGAATGTGCCTTTGGTGTTGTTGGAAAGATCTTGATGAACAAGATTTAATGGAATTTATTTGGTAAGATTTGGACTCAGAATGTGGGAGATATTGATTTTTAAGTGATTTTTGCAGCTGAAAATTCAAATAAATTCCAAAAAACCAAGTTTTGGAAGGAAAAATCAGTTGAAGACTAGTTCACACTTGGGCCAATGACATAGGCCACATTAGTTTATATTAAGTTTAAGAAGTAAATGAATGAAACCAAACATTTTTCTTAAACAAACACCATCAAATATTAAAACCAATACATTTAACATATTTGTTGCTCATTTATGGTTTGCAAATACAAATATTCAATTTATTTTAGATCCACATGCAACTACATCATATTGTACATCATACATGACTAAAATTGACAAATATGTAACCTCATAATTGCATTCGATAATAGAAAAATGAAATTTAAATACAACTAATGCTACATAAGAATCCAAAAATTAAACAATGTTTTTCTTAATGTTCAACAAAATCTGCCCAACCTATTGCTTATTTAGTTCTTTCAATTCTTTTATATCATTCATCACGAACTATGAACATTTAAGTTTATCAATACTTCTCCATACCAAGAACGTGCTTTTGCATTAAAACCCTAATCTTTATTAAATCAATTAGAACCTAATTCCACTAACATATTGTGTGCATCAATTATAGACCAATATTTAAATCGACAAAATATTTATGAATATTATGATTAGGAGAATTTGCCTCCTATTACAAAAGTAGAAATAAAAAATTATCAAAATGTCACAATAAAAAAATCATTAGGTTTGCAAACTATAATAAACATAAAGATATAAAAAATTGGTAAAAAAAACAACTTCTTTTATATTGACCATTTAATTTTTTTGAAAGTTCATTATTAGGAACACATGTTACTTGGCATGATGCCTATTATCAAGTAAAAGAAAAAATATTCACAATATTCAATTACAACATGCAAAACAAACATATAAATGAAGAAAATGATGATAGGAATTTAAAATCAAAATCCTCACATCCACAAAACATATGGAATGATGACATTGATGATGACATTGGTAACACACATCCTTTAATCCCCATCACAAATACATTAAATAATGAAAAATATGATTTGAAAAATGATTTCATCATTCAATCATGTAATACAATCAATCATAAAACACAAAATTTTGAAGATATATGATGGTTTCACAATATTGTCAAATTTTATGATGATGGATGAATCAAAATTTTGAAATATGTTTAAACAATTAAATTAAGAACAAAGATTGATATTTGATGATATTGTGTATAGAAAAAAAAATTGTATTTTAATATTTCAATACATATATTATTGACAAGTGGTGCTAGAACTGGTAAAACTTTTACTTTAAAAATAATAATTCAAAGATTGTTACGAATATATAATAAAGATTTATCATCAAACCTAACAAAAATTAAAACATTACTTCAATGGCATTTATAGGTAAAGTTGCATTTAATATTGATGGTCAAATAATGCATTCAACATTGAACATACTTGTTGAAAAAACATTAACAAATTTGTCAAATTTATCGGTAAATTCTTTAAATAGACTCGCATGTTGATATGAACTATTGTAATTAACTGTAATAGATGAAATATTTCTTGTAGGTGTTAAAATGTTTAATGTTATAAACCACATATTAAGGACAATAAAACGTATTCAAAACAAATTTTTTGGTGGTCTAGATGCCATCATATTAAGTGATTTTTATCAAACATCCCCCATTAAAGATTATTGGATTTTTTATTCCCTTAATGATATTATAAATGCATTATCAGCAAACTTTTGGAAAAACAATGTTAAATGTTATGAATTAACTTTAGTTTTGTGACAAATTGATACAAAATTTATAAAAAATTTAAACAAATTTCACACATGCACACAAACTTTGGAAGACATTCAATATATCAATTCAAATTGTTGACGACAAATACCAAACATTTTAACTATGCCACATTTATTTTATACAAATATTTTAGTGCAAAAACATAATAAATTTGTGTTTAACAAAACAACTTGTTGAACATTCAATTTTGAGGTGACAGACATTCATCATTCTTCATGCCCATCATCATATAAACTTCTAGATGATCTAAGTAAAATTGCAAGTTTACATACTATTATTCCTGTTAAACAAAATATTGTAATTGAATTGTGTGCTTAAAATTATGCAACATATGATGGCCTTGCTAATGGAGCCAATAGGGTATTCAAAACATCAACATCTTGTCATAACAAAACCATAGTTTGGATATTGTTCCCAAATAAAAAATAGGAATATGGTTAGCTAAAGAAAAGTCTACCCACCTTTATACAAACAATATTCAACCAAATTGGACACCAATTGAGCCAACCATCAAAGACATAAGAATTCGCAAAAATTAATTTCATATTATAGCAAAAATTCAACTTCCAATTCAATTAGTATTAGCAAGAACCATTTATCAATCACAAGGATTATCATTAAATGAATTAGCTTTTGATCCTACTAATGTAAAAAAACATGGATTCAAATACTACTCTTTCTTGCATTCGAACAAAAGAAGGATTATACTTGTTAACTCCACTCCAACATCAAAACTTTCACATTGATCAACATGTAGTTGAAAAAATGAATAGATTAACTTTTTCAAATTGGACAACTTTTATTCCTTAATTAATTTTTTTTATCATTCACATGTTATTATACAAGCTTGTAACACAAATTCTTAAAAACAACATTACCAAGATATAAATCATGACCTCAACCTACAAGTATCACATCACTATGAAAAATCGTGTCAGTGGTAACTAAATTATCTTACAACTAGAGCTCCAAAACAATTAATATACAACTGCATTGCAACTATCACATGGAAATACGACAAATTAATAAATAAAATGCCACTTCAGAAAATCAAGGAGTTATATTGTAATTGCAAATTAGTTGCAAGATGTATATTTATATAGTACAATGTATGCACTATATATACAGTTGTAGTCAACCATGTTTGACTTTGTTGACAAATTGCACTTTAGTTGCATGTAACAATTACATCACAACTAAGATAAATTTAGTTATTAATCAACAATTACTTTGCAACAAATTTACGACCTTGAGTAACACATATGATCATGCCATGTGTATACATTTGCACCGTTTCTATAAGAACATAATTCATTCATCAAATGGATGAATGAAATAATTAAAAATTATATTCATCAAACTAATTGTAAGATAGTTGTAAATAAGTTGCAAAAGGTATTAACATATGTCATCTTTTGACAAATGGATGAAAAGCCACATTGGCATTTCATTCACCACGTTGGAATGTGCATGAAAATCTAACATGGAGATTAGTTGCAAAGAAGTTGCATATAGTTAGTTGCATGTGAGTTGCATTGTATATACGATATTGTATACAACATAGGGTGTTTGTTGCAACTGCTACAACTTGTCCGTTAACACTCAAGGCCATATAAATACCATGAATTGTAAGTGTCCATTGCAACTAGAAATCCTAGTTGCAAGCCCAGTTGTAAAACCCAAATTTTTTCATAATGCATGTTCTTTGCATTTTGGAAACTAAAATACAATCATCAAATGATGTACATAATTTCATAAATGCATCAAAATATTCATACATTTCAATTTATGATGGCCATGGTTTGATAATGATGTACAACGCACAAATGTTCTTACATTCTTATTATGTGACAACATGTAATGGATCATAATATATATCAGCTACATTTAACATAAGAACTCCAAAAACAATTCATATAATATATGTGTCTATAAAACTCATTCTTCTTTGATTTCTATGTTCTTCAGCACGTTAAAAACATTGATTCAAAAGTCCCCAAGTGATTGGCTTTTTGTTTTAGAAGATTTTAATATTGACATTTTAGATGATAGCAATCATAAGAACAATAAACAACAACTAATTTATGAATAAATGATGATTAAAATCCCAATTCAAAAATTTCACAACAAAAGCTGGATCACAATATTATACCATATATGATCAAATGTGAAAAGGAATGAATCCAAATTGGGTGTTTTAAAAACATATTGGCCAGATTTTCCCAAACAAATTTGTATGGCATTCAAACTACTAGACACACTTCTAATTTATAATAATAAAATAATGTTATCTCCATTCATCTAATGTTAGTTTAATCTTTTGATTTTTATAAAAGACAAAACTTTTTGTGACATGGTTCTATGGGAAAGATGGAAAAAGACAACAAAATATGGGAAACAAATGTGGGAAAAGTTGGAAAGATATGCGAAAAATGAAAAAATGATTGGAAAGAGATACCAATGAAAATGACATATTGAGATACCAAAATACAGTAAAGATGAAAATGATGCAAAAATATGTGAAAGATGGAAAGAGATGCCAAAATATGCAATTGTAGGCATCTAACAAAATGTGACAAAAAATACAAAAAATCCAAAATGTCCAATAGGATTTTAGCCCCAGGGACCACCACATCATGAGGATAAAAAGGTTTGAAGTTGCCATATTTACACAATAGGCTCCAACAAGTCGCCATTTTATAGGGGGAAGCCCAAATGTTTTTACTTCTCTTTTTCACCTCTCACCAAATTTGGCTAAATCCTATTTTGGAGGATCACCAACCCACCTAATTCACAAATTTGAAAAGAAAAACTTTGGTTGGAACTAGTAAAACTTTTACTTTAAAACTAATAATTGAAATATTATAGTGATCATATAATAAAAACGTATAATTGTAAACCAATATTATCTCCATTCACCTAATGTCATCTTTAATTTTTTAAATTTTTTATAAAAGACCTCTTGTGACAGAGCCACTTGCTTTGATTCCTACACCCACCTATGCCACAAAATTGAAAAAATCGGTAACTTTATGCACAGAAAAGCCCCTAGTCAAGGGCACACCTTAATTTAAGCCGGGCGCTTAGCCCTCTTTTGTTGGGCCCTGCCCCCACAGGGACAGGGACTATCTTCGATCCAAGTTTTGGAAGTTTTACGTTATTAGAACCGGTTTCATACTAGGTGAACCACTTTTTGTGGCGAAAGTGTTTAGACTGTTTAGATTGGAATGGATTTTTTTGGTGTTGAGAGTGTGAACAGAGTAGGTAGATGTACAACATCTTAGCTATTGGAAGGGCCAGCGTGTTTGTGATGCCTTGTTTGATTCCTACACCCACCTACGCACAAAATTGAAAAAATCGGTAATTACTCATGCTGGGCCATAAGGTTACCGATTTTTTTAATTTGCTCATGCTGGGCCATAAGGTTACCGATTTTTTCAATTTACTCATGCTGGGCCATAAGGTTACCGATTACCTTAAAATGTAGTGATGGATAAGATTTAAAGGGTAAAGTGGAAATGAAATAAAAATAATTTTAAAAATATTGAAAAAGGACTTAGAAGTCAATTGAAGTTTACTTAAGAATTTAATTAAAGTGTGTCATTTTTTAAAAGATTCAATTTCTAGGTTACCTATTTGCTGAATAAACAGGGTAAAAAAGACGGGTGGGGAGAAGTAGGAAAAAGTAACAGGTGGGAAGACGGAGAACTTTGGGACGGGGCAGAGCGGAGGAGGCGTCGGAGTGAGCAAGACACAGCAACTCCTTGCCAAATTGGAAGCTTGTTGATTTGGTTGCATAGTTGACCATCAGTCTTCGACGTCGCAGCAGATTGTGAAGCTTGAGGATTGACGCGTAGTCCTCGAAACCCAACTGCTCGTTGCTGTGTTTCCAGCTTTCCTGAAGCTGCTCTGACCTTGACAAGTGGTCTTATGTATGCATCTGTGACTTGGGCACAACCTGTGGATCTACATGTTTTAGACTCTTCAACATTACCAGCTGCTTAAGGTACTGTTTTCCTTTTCCAAACAAGCTTTGGCTCCTGGGTGCCGCCTTTGAAAACTTGGGACGCTTCTTTTGTTTGTGTTACAAAAGTCAACGAGTTTCCTTCATCACATATTTTATTATTCTATCGTCTAGTTGAGAAATCTGCTTGGTTTTTCTCTTGGTGATTTTGATCTCATTTCTTCATCATTTGAAGAGTCTGCAACGTTTTTCATTTGGGTGGGTAATGGATCGTATTAATCAGGTCAAGATGCCGCTTTTACACTGCTCTGTCAGAATGGAAGTTTCGAAATGCTACTGGTCTTAGGATGTATGTTTTACAATGGAGTGTTGAAGGTGTAAAACAGATGCGGGGGGAAATTCATCTCGTCTCTGTTTTCTCTAAACAACCGTACCCGTTTTCCTCCCTACTTTCTTTCGCAACCTCTTCTCAATTTTTTGTTGTGCGAAAATATGGCTATAGTACACATGGCCGAATGTACATACCTTTTGAAAGTTGCGGAGAGTAATCCACAGAGCTTGTGATAGCACTAAGCACTCTATTTGCTGCACTCTGTTGATGTTCAGGAAGACTTGTAACAAACATCTTTCAACTCGAGAGCTCGGCGAGGCGTGTAATCTGGAGAAAGATGGCAACAAGCAGTCAGGACACATCCAAAGCTTCAAGCGACGGCGCTTC
>Ga0116231_10011447_pt1 | contig 13619 bp, 5 predicted proteins | sample S1TSphgellanicum_2_FD_89695 | JGI IMG/M metagenome (GOLD analysis project Ga0116231, IMG submission 89695) | Host-associated microbial communities from peat moss isolated from Minnesota, USA - S1T2_Fd - Sphagnum magellanicum MG | ecosystem: Host-associated > Plants > Peat moss > Unclassified... | reverse complement strand
TACCTGACCAAGGCCAAGAAGGGCGGCAAGGGAGAGGGTCGCGTCTTCGCCAACACCGACGAAGTGCTCATGGCGCTCGAAGCCAAGGAAGTCGAGACGCTCACGCCGATCCGCCTGCGCTACACCGGCGAAGTGCTCGACATGACCACCGCCTACGACGACCAGGACCTGACCCACACCGAGCCGGTGCACTACGAGAAGCAGTACATCACCACCACCGTTGGCCGCGCGATCCTCAACGATTCGCTGCCCGAGGGCATGCCTTACGTCAACGGCCTGCTCAAGAAGAAGGGCATCGGCCAGCTGGTGAACTACTGCTACCTGAACCTCGGCCTCGAAGTGACGGTCAAGATGCTCGACCGCATCAAGGAGCTGGGCTTCGCCTACGCGACGCGCAGCGGCCTCTCGGTGGGCCTCGACGACATGGTCATTCCGGACTCGAAGTACACCGTCGTGCGCGACGCGGAAAAGACCGTCATCACCATCCAGCAGCAGTATCTCGACGGCGCGATCACCAACGGCGAGCGCAACAACAAGGTCATCCAGATCTGGTCGGCGGTCACCGAGCGCGTGGCCGACGAGATGTTCAACAACATGAAGAACGCGGACAAGGAAGGAGCCATGAACCCGATCTACATCATGGCCGACTCCGGCGCCCGCGGTTCTAAACAGCAGATTCGCCAGCTCTCCGGCATGCGCGGCCTGATGGCCAAGCCCTCCGGCGAAATCATCGAGCAGCCCATCACGGCGAACTTCCGCGAGGGCCTCACCGTGCTGCAGTACTTCATCTCGACCCACGGCGCGCGCAAGGGCCTCGCCGACACCGCGTTGAAGACGGCCGACTCCGGCTACCTCACCCGCCGCCTCGTCGACGTGGCGCAGGACGTCATCGTCACCGAGCCGGATTGCGGCACCGTCGAGGGCATTTATGTCGGGCCGATCGTCGAGTCCGGCGAGATCATCGAGCCGCTGCGCGACCGCATCGTCGGCCGCGTCTCGCTCGAGCGCCTGAAGGACTTCGAGGGCACGGTCATCGTCGAGATCAACCAGGAGATCACCGAGGACATCGCCTCGGCGATCCAGGCGGCCGGCATCGAAAAGGTGCGCATCCGCTCGGTGCTCACCTGCGAGTCGCGACGCGGCGTCTGCGTGCTCTGCTACGGGCGCAACCTGGCCTCGGGCCGCTTGGTCGAGCTCGGCGAAGCCGTCGGCGTCATCGCCGCCCAGTCCATCGGCGAGCCTGGAACCCAGCTCACTATGCGTACCTTCCACATCGGTGGAACCGCATCGCGAGTCAACGAACAGTCCCGCCTCGACGCCAAGAACAACGGCTTCGTCCGCTTCATCAACATGGTCACGGTCCGCGCCAAGTCGGGCGATCTCGTTGCCATGAACCGGTCAGGCTCGATCGCCGTCGTCGACGATCGTGGCCGCGAAAAGGAACGCTACCAGGTCGTCTACGGAGCCAAGCTCAAGGTCGAGGACGGCGCCGCCGTCAAGCTCGGCCAGGCGATGGCCGAGTGGGACCCGTACACCTTCGCGATCCTCACCGAGATCGGCGGCACGATCCAGTTCAAGGATCTTCAGGAAGGCATCACGCTCAACGAGGAAGTCGACGAGGTCACCGGCCTTTCCCGTCTCGTCGTCTCCGACGCCGCCGACGAGAAGCGCCAGCCGGCGATCATCATCAAGGGCGCCAAGGGCAACAAGCGCTACCTCATGCCTTCGCGCTCGCACTTGATGATCCAGGACGGCGACGAGGTCTTCCCCGGCGACATCCTTGCCAAGATCCCGCGCGAAACCACGCGCACCAAGGACATCACCGGCGGCCTGCCCCGCGTCGTCGAACTCTTCGAGGCCCGCAAGCCCCGCGAGACCGCGATCATCAGCGAGATCGACGGCACGGTCAAGTTCGGAGAGGTCTCGAAGGGCCAGCGCAAGATCTACGTCACCGCCGACAACGGGGAAGAGAAGGAATACTCCGTGCCGCGCGGCGTCCACATCAACGTGCAGGAAGGCGAGCGCATGAGGGCCGGCGAGCCGCTCATGGACGGCCCGCTGAACCCGCACGATATCCTCGCCGTCCTCGGCGAAAAGGAGCTGCAAGGCTACCTGGTCAACGAGATCCAGGAGGTCTACCGGCTCCAGGGCGTCACCATCTCCGACAAGCACATCGAAACCATCGTTCGCCAGATGCTTCGCTGGGTCAAGATCGAAGAGGTCGGCGACACCAGCTTCCTGCTCGAGCAGCAGGTGGACAAGTTCCGCTTCCGCGAGGAAAACGACCGCGTCATCGCCGAGGGAGGCCGCCCCTGCGTCGGTCGTCCGCTCCTGCTCGGCATCACCAAGGCGTCGCTCTCGACCGACAGCTTCATCTCGGCCGCCAGCTTCCAAGAGACCACGCGCGTGCTCACCGAGGCCTCCATCAACGGAGCCATCGACAACCTGCGCGGCCTCAAGGAGAACGTCATCGTCGGCCGCCTCATCCCGGCCGGCACCGGCATGGAATACTACCGCAACATCCAACTCTCCCCCGAACTCGAAGAGGCAGCGGCCAAGGTCCAGCAAGAGGTCACCGCCGCCTTCGAAGAAGCCGAGAGGGAGCTGGAGCTCATGCGGCAGGAAGGCGAAGCGGAAGAGATGGCCGCGGAATAGCGGTCAGCCCGTCGGGTCAGCGCGCCTTCGGCGCAAGCCAAACAGCCGTGGAGCGAAAGCTCCACGGCTGTTTCATTTCACGAACGACCTTCTGTTATAACAAACTCCCAACTACCAGAAATGTCATCCTGAGCGAAGCGAAGGATCTGCGGTTCGCGATGGTCGCATCCTCACGTACAGTTACTGCAATTCATGTGCGTCTTTCCGCCTTCCGCGGCCTTCCGCGCGGCGGGCCCGTCGGCGATCAGTTTTCTTGATCCGGGAGTGGCGTTGGGCAGGAACTTTCGCGTAGATAGTAAGTATGCGGAAGCTGTGGCTCATGTTGGTCTTCTCGTCCGCCGCCTGGGGGCAGCGGTATCCCTTCATCCAGGTGACGCCTCAGCCCCCGGCACAGTGTCTTTTTCCTTTCCAGGACAGCCGGGGACGGCTCTGGCTCGCCGGATGCGAAACGGGCACCGAGGGCATCTTTTATTTTGATGGAACTCGGTACGTATCGCCTCTCAAGGGCGGCTTCCCCAACGCGATTGTGCGAGGCATGGCGGAGGACAGCGAAGGTGGGATCTGGCTTTCCTCGACTGCCGGAATTTTCCGACTCCATGACGGAAAGCTTGACAAAATCGTCTCCGGAGTTGCGGAAGCGGGAATCGAAAGGATAGCTCCCAACGTTTTCCTGGCCGCAGTCGGAAAATCGGCCAACGAGGCGACAGCCACGGCTGACGCGGTACGCATCAGCAAGACCTCTGACGGGTGGAAGGCGCAGCCCATCGCCACCTCCATCTCGCAGGTTCAATTTCGGGTCGACGGTTCCGGTCATATTCTCTTTGGCTGCAATGGCGGCTACTGCGAATTGCAGCGGGACGAAGTTTTGCGTGGCGCGGCGGTTCACCTGTCTCTGTCATCCGGCACTCCCTACCTGGATCGAGCGATTACGCCCACAATGCGGACTTGGTCTTGCGGGACCGTTTCGGATGCGTGTGGCTAAAAAGCAATACGGAAGCCGCATACCAATGCCCGACGGATAAACAGCCCATCTCTGTTCCTGACAGTCCTGGGTATCCGATGATGCTCGAATTACCGGATGGCTCAATCGTGATACGCAGCCTCGCGAGAATGACGATTGGCCGCCCCGGACACTTCCGCGTCCTGACCGCTCAGAATGGATATCCAGGCTCGGCATTTCCCATCGCCGACACGGCAGGAAATCTATGGCTTGTCTGCCCGAATGGCCTGTTCTACCTACCTTGGCGGATGGGAATGGAATTCTGGTCGGAGAGCGAGGGAATCCAAGGCAATACCGTTTCCCTGCTCCGGCTCAACGAAAAGTTCTTCGCGGTCGCCGGGGAGGCGCTGGAGGTTCTTGAAGCGAACCGTCAACATTGGCGCGTCTTGGCTCGTCTCGGCGACATTCAACATCTTGCCGAAGGTCCACACGGGACGATTCTCGCGACCTTTCCTACGCGGGGAGTGCTGCAGATAAGCCAAGACGGCAAAGTGCTTCGCCGATCCATTCCTGAGAAGGTAGCCCTGATTCGCCGTGGGAAAGATGGGAGGCTCTGGGCTGTAGGGGGAAATGTCTGGAGCCTAAATGTGAGCGGTCGAGACGTGCATCTTCAGCCGCAATTCAACGAAGGCGAAGGAGTCGGCCATGACTTGAAATTCGACGCGGCTGGGAACCCATGGGCGTGTTACGGTGATGGCCTGCGCTATCGGGAAGGCTTTGCGTGGATGTCAATCGCAAGAGCGCAGGGTCTGTCTGCTGAGGGATGCGCGTCCCTTGCCGTCGAACCCGGAGGCGATGTCTGGTATGCCGACTATATCCTTCGCGGCTTCTATCGGATTCACCAACCCAAGAGCGTACGGCCGGAGATCCAGGAATTCAAGAGCGGGGGAGAGATCGGAACCGCGCTGGCCACCTTCTTTGAGACCGATCATCGAGGATGGCTCTGGCGTGGATCGCCGGATGGCATCTACGTCGCCGATTTCGAGCAGGCAAGACAAGGTGAGTGGCTGCACCTGGACCTGGGCGACGGCCTCCCCGCGCGGCCTGCAAGCAGGCACTCGTTTGTTGAGGATTCCGACGGTTCCGTCTGGTATTGCGCGGATACCTCGGTCATTCACTTTTATCCGCCTGATGATCTCGTCCATCCAAAATATGCGCCCTCGGTATTCCTCTCTACATTTTCAAGCGGCGGAGCAGCCCCTCAGGCAGTCGGCCTACTTTCTGAAATCAAGAGCGGCACCGAGCTGGTCGCGCACATTCGGCTCCCTGCAGTTCGACCGGAGAAATGCGTTGCGCTTCCGCTATCGCCTCTTGCCCGGCCAGCCGGAGTGGCGGGAGACGGCCGGCTTCGACCTTCCGCTGGGCAAGCTGGGCTGGGGCGCGCATACGTTGGAGGTGCAGGGGCGGATGCTGACCGGCGAATGGTCGGGAACGCAGCGGGCGACGTTTCGCGTGCTGCTGCCGGTCTGGCTCACCTGGCCGTATCTGCTGGCGATGGCCGCAGGCGGCGTGACCGTCGGCTTCGGCGTTTTGCAGTGGAGCAAGCACCGGCGGCTGCTGCGCGAGGCGCGGCTGCCGGATCTTTCCGCGTGGCGGCTGGGCGCGCTCGCGCCGGAGGCGGCGCAGCTGGTCGGCACGCTGGTGGACGGGCGCTACGAGATCGGGCACATCCTCTCGGTGGGCGGCTTCGCCACGGTGGCGCGGGCGCGGGACCTGCGCGAGGGCGGCAGGCTGTGCGCGGTGAAGATCTTCCGCTACGAGCTGGGCGACCAGGCGTGGGTGCGGCACCGCTTCGAGCAGGAGGTGACCGCGCTCGAGCAGCTCTCCCATCCCAACATCGTGAGGATCACCGGACACGGCGCGGTCGATACCGGCGCTCCGTATCTCGCGATGGAGTTCATCCAAGGCCGCAGCTTGCGCGAGCTGCTGGACGAAGCGGCCGAGGAAAAGGCGGTCGGCGCGGCCGCCCGCGCAGTTGCCCGCCGCGGAGCGCTCTCGCCCGCGCGGGCGGCCCGCTTCCTCCGCCAGCTGGCCTCGGCGCTGGCGGCGCTGCATGGGCGGTCGATCTACCATCGCGACCTGAAGCCGGAGAACCTGATGATCCGCGCCGACGCCGACAACGCCGAGCAGCTGGTGCTGATCGATTTCTCGATCGCCATCGTGCGCTCGCCGGACGAGACCTTCCACGGCATCTCGCGGGTGGCCGGCACGCTCGGCTACATGGCGCCCGAGCAAGTGATCGGCTACGCCGACGCCACCACCGACCTCTACGCGCTGGCCAAGGTGGTGATGGAGATGCTGACCGGCTCCCGCTGGATGGACCTGCTGCCCGAGGGCACGCTGGACATGCCGTCGTTCCTGCGCGGCTATCTGGCGAAGGACCCTTGCGGCCTGGGAGCGGAGTCGGTCGAGATGCTGGCCTCGGCGCTGGCCTTCGACCCGGCGCTGCGGCCGAAGGAGGCGGAAGGCTTCGCCGCGCCGATCCTATTGGATTTGGAACGCGATCTGGATCAGACTTCCTGATCGGACTCCAAGGTTGGGTGCCCCAGGTCTCGATTTTGCGACCTGGGAAGCACGAATCCGTGCGGCTGCGGCGCTACAGTCGGCTGGCGATCCAGAGCTTGCCTTTGTCCCAGCGGTGGCGCACCTGGCGCAGGGTGAGGCAGCTCTCGCGGGCGATCTCGTCGAGGCCGCAGCCGCCGAAGTAGTGGGCGCGGACGATCTGCGCGGTCAGCGGGTCGGCCTTGGCGAGCTGCTCCATGAGCAGGCCGATGGCGACCACCTGCTCGGCCTCCGCCGTGGCCGGCTCGCTGCATGGGGAAAGCTCGTCGAGGGAGAGGTGCGCCGCGCCGCTTCCGCGCTTTTGCGCGACCCGCTTGCGCGCCATGTCGGTGAGCACCTGCTCCATGGCGAGGCCGGCGAGGGAGAAGAAATGCTCGCGGTCGTCGATCTTCCAGTTTCCCTTGTGCAGGCGCGAGAGCCAGGTTTCGCCGATCAGCTCAGTCGGGGTCACGGGGCTGCGCCCGCGACGGCTGGAGATGCGCCGCGCCGCGACCTGGCGCAGCCGGGGAAGAATCTCCCGCAGCAAAGCCTCCCCGGACTGGGGATTCTCGCTCGAATACAGCCGTAACTGCCCGGTCAGTGACTTTGGTGTCGCCATGCCGAGGATGTTACCCCGCCGCGTTCGCGCAAAGAAAGATTTTTCTGATTATTTTTTTCGGAGCGCGTGGCGTTGGCGGCGGAAAACCGCGTAACACTCTATAGACGACCTTTCCCGACCGCTCCGGATTTGCGGTGCTGGCGGTCGCAGCCGTTCTCTTTGGGGGAAATCATGTTCCGGAAACTTGTTCTCGCCGCGCTTTGCTCCGTCCTGCTCGCCGCCACCGCCTTGTCGCAGACCGCCAGCTCAGTCGTGGATTATTCGTTTTACCTGCCTGCGACGGTCAATGGGTACCTGTACGCCGGGGCGTCGACAACCGACGCGGCGGGGAACACTTATATCGCGGGGACGTTTCCAAACCGCCAGAATGGCAACTCGCAGAACGGTTTTTTCGTCGCCAAGTACAACGCGGCGGGCGAGCAGTTATTCAATGTCGCACAGTCGCCGAGCTTTGTCGGAACCGTCTCCGGAATCGCCGTCGACAGCAGCGGAAAGGTCTATGTCGTGGGAGGTGCGGATACTTTTCACGGGCGCTTGCAGACCACGCCTAACGCCTACCAGACCACTCCGCCAGCTTACAGTGGCGGCTTCCTCAGCGTGGTGAGCGCAGATGGCTCGACCCTGCTGTATTCCACCTACTTCGCGGGGAGCGGCGGCGCGCTCTCGGCGGTCGCGGTCGACTCATCCGGCAATGCCTATGTCGGGGGAACGACCAGCTACGTCGTCGGCTCAGGGATTCCGGTAACGCCTGGAGCCCAGGTTTCGACGCCCACCGGGAAATTCGGATCGGGTTTCCTCGCCAAGTTTAATCCGAATGCGTCCGGCGCGGCCTCGCTCGTCTATTCGACCTACATCGGTGCGCCCGGCTCATACATCGTGGGGGTCGCCAACGTGGCGGTCGACACGACGGACAACGCGTACGTCACAGGAAACAACAATGGCGCGGTGTATCCCACTACCCCTGGAGCCTACGCCTACAATGGCCGAGACTCCGGCAATGATGTTTTTGTGAGCAAAGTGAACCCGTCGGGAACCGGCTTTGTCTATTCCGTGCTACTGGGTCCCGGGTCAGGCAATGCGATCGCCCTGGATTCCTCGAACAATGCCTACATAACTGGCTCCGTCTACGAGGACGACTATCCCACCACCAGCAACGCCTACCAGACGACCGATCCGAGCGGTTTTGTCACTGAATTGAATGCTGCCGGGAGCGCACTGGTCGCCTCAACCTTTCTGGGCGGCCCGAACGATTCGTATGCGTCGGTCACTCCGACTCACATCGCGCTGCCGCCGGGTTGCGCCTCGAACTGCCCCGTTTATGTGGCCGGTTACTCAAGCGGCAGCGATCTGCCGCTTGTAGACCCAGTACAGAGTTATGTATCGAGTCTTCCTACCAGCAAGTATTCCGGTTTCTACACAGAGTTGGCGGGCGGGCTGGGTTCGGTATTGCAGTCAAGCTATTTTGCGAGTGGATCGGGCTTCGATCAGTACCAGGCGGTTCCTGGGCTCGGCGTAGATTCGACGGGGAACATCTACCTTGTGGGAGATGCGTTGCCATCGCAGCTTCCAGTGACGCAGGCACCGACCGGCCCGATAGGGGAAGGCTTTCTGGCGAAGATCGCGCCGACGGCGGGGGCGAGGATTGCGGTTTCTCCATCGAACGTCACTTTCCCGCAGCAGATTGTGAGCGTGAGCACCACGCAAGAAGGCCTCGCTCCGCAGATCGTCCAGCTGGAAAACCTGGGCAGCGAGGCGGCGGCGGTCTCGTCCATCAAGCTCTCGACGAACGTCTTCTCGCAGACCAACAACTGCAACGGCACGGTGCCCGCGGGAGGGTATTGCACGCTGACGCTGAGTTTCACTCCGAGCGCGGCGAGCACGACAGCCAGCCCGCAGGCCGGGACGGTGGTTGTCGCCTCCGCCACTGGAGGCAGCGCCACGGCGCAGCTTTCCGGGACGGCCATCAACGACCGTTATATGGTGGCGAGCTGCGGCGCCACTCCGTGCGCGGCGCTGACCTATGCCGACACGGTGGTCGGCTTGTACGCGACCGCGCAGACCGTGACGGTCACCAACCTTGGCGCGACCTCGGTTCCGTTTTCCAGCATCGCCTCGAATCTGCCCGACTACGCCATTCTGACCAACTGTCCGCAGAGCGGGGGCGGCCTCGGAAAAGGCAAGAGCTGCGAGGTCTCGGTGCAGTTCCATCCCACCCAGGTGGGGCTGCGCGCGGGGACGCTCACGCTTGCTTCGTCCGGCACGACCGCGAACACGATCGCCATCCCGCTGAGCGGAACCGGGCTGCTCTCGCCGAATCCGTCGTCGCTGGTGCTGATGGAGAAGACCCTCAATTTCGGCACGACCACGGTGGGGGCGACCAGCGGCACTCTGTCCGTGACTGTCTTCAACAACGGCAGCGCGCCGGCGACGGTCTTCGCGCCGACCCTCTCTACGACTGGCGACGCCGCCGGAGCGAGCGACTACGCCATCACCGCCAACACCTGCTCGCAGGTCGTTCCGCAGGGTTCCTGTAGCTTGACGCTCGCGTTTTCCCCAACCGCGACCGGCACCCGCAGCGGCACGCTGACAGTGCCCACCAGCGCCTCTTCGACGGCGTTGACCTCAAGCCTGACCGGCATCGGCGTCGCTGAGAAGCAGACGCTGGAGTTCTCGCCCAGCGCCTTCACCTTCGCCGAGCAGGTGATTGATTCGAGCAGCAGCGCGACTCAGGTGGGCGTCTACAACGTGGGGCCGGCACCGGTCTCGATCGACAGGGTGCTGATTAGCGGGCAGTACCAGATCACCGTCGACCATTGCTCGCAGACCACGCTGGCGGCTGCTCCGCTCAGTGGCGCATACGCCTACTGCCCGGTTCAGATCGTCTTCAGCCCGACCTCGACGGGGGCGCAGTCGGGGACGTTGACGGTGATCGATACGGAAGGGAAACAATCGGCGTTGAGCCTGGCGGGGACGGGAGCCGCGAAAAATGGCTCCATCCTGGCAAGCGTTGGCACATTGAACTTTGGCAGTCTGGGAGCAGGAACGACCAGCGCGGCACAAAGCTTCAACATTTATAACGTGGGCAGCAGCCCGGTGACGGTGACAGGGTTCTCGACGACTGGTGATTTTGGAGCTTACACCCAGTACTGCACGCCACCGTATACAGTTGCGCCGGGCACGGGCTGCGGGCCTTACTTTGCGAACTTCACGCCAACCAAGGCTGCGAGTCCGGACAAAGGCACTTTCGTCCTGAGCACCAGCGCGGGCAACAGCATCGTGAATTTGACCGGGGTCGGCGAGACGGCGGCGAAGACGCTGGCGCTCACGCCGCCCGGAGCCACCGGAGTTAAGTTCGGCAGCGTGGCGGTGGGGAGTACGGCGAACGGCGGTCAGTACCGGGTGAATCTGTACAACACCGGCACGGACGCCATCACCTTCTCAGCCTCGCCGACGATTACCGGAAGCGACAGTGCGGATTTTGGCATTCCCTCGAACGGCTGTGGCGGCAGTGGATCGACATTGGCGGCGGGAGGTTCGTGCTTCATCAACCTCCAGTTCAGCCCAGCGGCCTCCGGCGCTCGAAGCGCAGTGCTGACCGTTACCGACAATGCATCGACCGGGAGCGGGGTCCAAACGTTTGCGCTGAGCGGGACAGGGACGACAACCGTGCCTCCCTACACTATCCTTCCCGAGACGGAAGGCTTTGCTCCGACGGCCGTCAACACCGCCTCTCAGGAGTCGCTCATCGAGTTTTTCAACAACGGCAGCGCGCCCATTACGATTTCGACAATTGCCTTTCAACCGACAGGAAACTTTACCGCGGCTTATAACTATGGAACCGCCTGCAATGGAGCGACCGTGGCCAGCGGTGGAAGTTGCTATATCGGGGCGACTTTCACTCCAACGACGACTGGAGCGCTGCAGTCGACGATGACGATCACCGATTCCAAGGGCAACAAGTACACTTCACAGCTTTATGGTTACTCGGCCCCACAGACGGATTCGCTGTTCGTCAATCCGGTAGGGCTGGTGTTCTCCGCGCAGCCCCAGCTTTCGACCTCTGCGGGCCAGCAGATCTTGGTCTATAACTACGGAACGCTGGCGGCCAGCATCGGCCAGGCTACGGGCAGCAATTTGATTGTTGGATCGAGCGCGGCCGGAGCGTTCAAGGTAACCAACGACTCCTGCAGCAACACCAGCCAACGCGCCAACTACCCGTACCCTTGCGGCATAAGCATCGTGCTTACGCCTACGGCAAGCACCTCGACCGGCACACAGACGGGAAGTCTCAAAATCCCCGTCACCTATGGCGACGGTAAGACGAGCAGTTACACGGTGAGTTTGAGCGGGACGGTCGTGGCACCCAGCGACTCGGCTGAGCTATCGCCCTCCGCGATCACCTTCCTGGATCAGGCGGTGAATACACCGGCGAGTGCGGGCCAAAACATTTATCTGACCAATACCGGCAATCTACCACTCACCGTCGGATTCCTTTCCGCCACAAATACCAGTTCAGCCGGCCCATTCATTCTGGCGAACGGCAGCTGCCAGGGAGCCAAGGTGAACCCCGGAGGCAATTGCGTCGAAGAGGTGGTCTTTGCGCCGACCACCGTCGCCAACGGAATCAAGGGGACGCTTTCGTTCCCCATCACTTATGCCGACGGCAAGACTGCGACGCTGACGGCGACCTACTCCGGCAACGCGCTGGCGGCAAAGAACTCTCTGGTCATCTCGCCGGACTCGGCGAACTTTGGCTCCGAGATCGTGGGCCAAAGCACCAATGTGATCACGTTCTCAGTCACTAACAACGGAAACCAGCCGGTCACGTTCGGGGCTTACGCGCTGACCAGCACCCAGCCTGGGACGAACTTTGTCAGGGATCCGTTCGACTACAACTCCTGCAGCAACTCGACCCTGGCGGTGGGTTTGACTTGCAGCTTCCGCATCTATTTCGCGCCGCAACAGACGGGCGTCATCAACGGAACGCTCACCATCGCCGACGGCGCGGCGACCGGCGGTCCGCACAACATCGCTCTGACGGGAACCGGGCTTTCGGCCAATCAGACGATCGCCGTTTCGCAGACGACGATCAATTTCGGCAATCAGCCGGTCGGCAGCGGGAGCTTGCCTCAGGCGATCTACGTCACCAACCAATCGACCTCGCCGGTTCACGGACTCACCTACACGCTCGGGGGCATCAACGCTTCCGACTTCAGCCTGAATACCAACAACTGCGGCTCTGCGATCGATTCGTCGGGCTATGGCGAACCGGAGACTTGCTCGTTCCTGGTCTCCTTCAATCCGGCCAAAAATTCGCTCGGAGCGCGGATGGCGACGGTCACCGTCGCTTTCACCGGCTCGGGAAGCCCGATCATCATCAATCTGAACGGCACCGGCGTTCCGCCGTCGCCCGCGGTCACGCTGTTTCCGACCTCTCTGGTTTACCCGACCCAGGCGGTGGGATCGAAGAGCGCGTCGCAGAGTTTCAGCCTGTACAACACCGGCAGCGCGAATCTCACCATCGGCACCGTGGTCTCGACTAACGCGGCGGAGTTCGACATCGACAGCAACGCTTGCGCTGGCAAGACGCTGGCTCCCGGACAATCCTGCCTGACGGGGGTTGAGTTTTCGCCGTCGGCGGCGGGATCGCTCAAGGGAACCATCCAGATCACCGACAACGCAGGGAACCTGGCGGGATCGATCCAAAGCGAGTCCCTCAGCGGCACGGGAGTGATCGTGCCGCTGGTGACGCTGTCGGCGAACAGTTTGGCCTTCGCCAGCCAGAATGTGGGAAGCGCGAGCGCCGCGCAGACGCTCACGGTCTCCAATCCGGGCGCGACCGCTTTGACGATTGCAAGCATCGCCTTGACCGGCGCCGACCCGGCAGACTTTCTCAAATCCACAAACTGCGGGACGACCTTGGCGTCGAAAGGCAGTTGCGCCATCACGGTCGAGTTCGCGCCCAAAGCGACGGGCAGCCTGGCCGCGGCGGTCACGTTGACGGACAACGCGAACGGAGTCGCCGGTTCGACCCAGTCGATCGCCCTCGGCGGAACCGGGATTGGCGTGCCCATCGCGGCCGCTTCTCCCGGCTCGCTGACCTTCGCCGCCGAGGCTGAGGGAGCGGCGAGCGCCGCGCAGCCGGTGACGCTGACCAACTCGGGCACCGCGGCTCTGGCGATCGCCGACGTGGCGCTGATCGGCGCCGATCCTGGCGACTTCACCCTCGCCAACGGCTGCGCCGCCACCTTGGCGGTCGGCGCGGAGTGCACCGTTTCCGTAGTCTTCGACCCCAAGGCTACGGGCGCGAGAAGCGCCGCGCTTGTCTTCACCGACAACAGCGGACTGGCTACGGGCGCGACGCAGTCGGTCAGTCTGAGCGGCACAGGAGTCGCCTTGGCCGCGACTCCTACGTTCTCGCCTGCGCCGGGGACGTATGCCGCCGCGCAGACGGTGACGCTCTCCGACGCGACAATCGGCTCTACGATCTACTACACCACCAATGGGACGGCGCCGACGACAAATTCCGCCAAGTACACAGGGCCGATCAAAGTGTCGGCCACGGAGACGATCGAAGCCATTGCGGTCTCGAGCGGCTACGCCTCAAGCGCGACCGCCGTTGGAGCCTACACGATCAAGTAGTCCCGTCGATTTGCAGGCAGCCAGAGTGCGCCTCTTCGGCGCACTCAACACCAGCCGTTGTTTCATCATCTCAAATTCAGACCGAAGGGTGTCGTTCGACGGAGAAGTTCAAGTCGCCGCCGAGCTGCTCTTGCGCCATGCAGGCACACCGGCCAAATATTT
>Ga0116231_10011445_pt1 | contig 13620 bp, 16 predicted proteins | sample S1TSphgellanicum_2_FD_89695 | JGI IMG/M metagenome (GOLD analysis project Ga0116231, IMG submission 89695) | Host-associated microbial communities from peat moss isolated from Minnesota, USA - S1T2_Fd - Sphagnum magellanicum MG | ecosystem: Host-associated > Plants > Peat moss > Unclassified... | reverse complement strand
TTGGTGGTGGGTGGTTAGTGGCTTTAGTCCACTGTTTTTTCCTAGTAGGTTTTTGGTGTGGGGTCATTAGTTACTTTGTTATGCCTGGTAGTCTTTTTTTTTTTTTTCATTTTTTTTACATGGAAAATTTGGGGGAATTTTAACCCAAAAAAAAGAAAGAAAAATTCGACTTTACACTTAAAAAAGAAAATTAAAAAAATTTCCCATTTTTTGGGGTCAAAAGTGGCAAAATTTAGCCAGAAAAAGAACCACTGCCAGTAATCGGCTCAAGGCCACTTGGCTATTTCTTGTTTTTCCAGTGGCCTCTGGGGTGTTACCTGGTCTATGATTTCCCCTAAACCCTAAACCCTCGTCCTGGTGAAGGGTTTCCTTTCTTTTGAACTTGCCTTTGGAGTAGAGAGAAGGGGGACGGAAGGGCGATGGAGTTTGTGGTGAGGGCGTGGAGTGCACAGGCAAGGTTGGGGTCTCTTCATCTCGGCGCTACAGGACCGCAGCTGGAGACGCCTTGCTTGCTTCTTCTCACACGGAAGGGACTCCCTGCCTTCATACCTCCCGACCTCTTCCACAAGCTTCATCCCGATGCCCTAGCGTTGCAAGTGAGCCCCCTTCACTTGTAAGTCTTCTTCCCTCTTCCCTCAGCGTGGTGGTGGTGACGCTCATGTTCTATTGTCGGTTGTAATTTGCTTGGGTTTAAGGTCTAGGGGTTGGGGTTTTTAGGGTTTCTCGATCAGCACCATCAGGGTACATATTGTGAGTACCTCAAAGGTTCAGGCTTGGGGATACTAGAAGACATACCTCTAGCATCATGTCGAATGGTTGCATTCTGAATTTAGAAATGCTGCTTGGTTATTTGAGACTTTTGTCAATTGCCAAAGGAACGTTGGTCTTGTATTTGGATTTAATTGAAAGGAGTTGTTTGTGGTTGTGTTGCTAACTTCAGAACTGCTAGAGACTGAAGATGGGTCATAACACTCTGGTTGCAGTTTGGACAGTCCACCTCCAGAGGTGGTTGCTGAGGTGGGAGGCTTGCATAAGATGCTGTGTTTACCTGAGCATGGATTGGTTGCAGTTGGGCGGGACTCAATCATGGATGAAGCAGATGGAGAGGGGACCACCAAGCTTGGGGCCTCCTTCAAGACTTCTTTTGGTCGCCGAATTGTAGGATGATCTTTTCCCCCTCTCTCCAGCTCCATTAATGCCAGGTGCAGATCTTCTTGTTTGAGAGATTTATTTCCTTCAGAGACCAGATTCTGAAGGCAATTATTATGTGAGAATGTTTCTTCTCCTAATGATTTACCTGATGAACTGGTTGAGATTCTCAAGGTTAGAAGGTGTTGCAGTCCCACCATCCCAAGTTACACAACAGTTTAGTGGTTTAAAGAAGTGGGACACAGTAAAGTTTGTGCTCTGTGAGTCTTGCTGTTGGTTTAAATACTCACTCTTTCATATGGGTGAATCTGTGGCAGGTTGGGCCTGTCAAGTACATGGAAGTCATCAATGCATGCAAACCGAATTTATGGGCTAGCTTACCTGATGAGGTTCCTGCATGGGTGTCAGAAAAGCGAAACCGCATGTCAGTTGGTCGCACCTTGCAATGGCTGGACCACTGCCTTTCTCTATCAACTGTATGTCATATTACTTTGCTTTACTCCTTCAGAGCCTTTCATGTTGCATGACTTTGTAACAAACCAACATGAAGTTGGTTTGGATCATGACCTACTCTGGAAACATTGAAGCCGACTGATGTGATTCATGGTCTGGGCAGAGCAGGACATGGGGTGTCTGGGTGTTGTGGTTGGAGGAAGCAGTGTTGAGCAGCGAACACACTCTGCTCAGCAAACGGCAACTCGCAATGTAGCAGGTAGTGCACTACTTGCCTTTTGTCTTCCATAATATTAGCAACAAGGGAACAAGCCTGTTTCATCCTTCCTTTCCAATATTTTGCAAAATATCTAAGCATGGTTCATTGCTCCTTGTCATGAACCGTTGTATCGCTTGCCAAGCTGTGAAGCCACATACTGAGTTCTGTTTTAGTGCATGAACCCCAACTGGCTAATTCTGTATGGATGAGTTGTCAAACCCTTGAAATCAACAGAATTTCTTCTGAATGAGTTGTCTATGAGGCTGTGAGCAATGACTTTGAGATAAACAGTAAGTGACAGAGCATGTGATTTTGCAGGTTTTTCTTTGGGTGGCTTTGGTCTTGGTGAAGCTGCAGAAGACCGAGGCCCTCTTCTAGAAGCTGTCACTGTAGTTCTCTATCCTTGTTATATGATCCATCTTCAATTCTCTCACGCATGCTTCTTTCTTTTCTGAGTTCATTCATCAGTCACCTGCTTCTATGTCACTTTTGTATCAGCCTTTTTCTTCCAGAAACAAGACGCAATTAAATTCTCTCTGGTGATGTAAAAGGCAAGCTTACCAACGGAGAAGCCTCGCCATGTCAGTGGGCTGGGAATGCCAGGTACCGGCCTCTGATGTCCTGTTTTGTGCATCTTTAGTTCATAGTGTACTTTAGTTTGATGGCAAATATGGGCTGAAATCTACTATTGCAGCTGCTATGCTTTGTATGCTGTAGTACTATCCTGGTCAGTTTTTTCAAGTTATGGTTGTGAGAGTAAAAGTACTGACTGGTTTTTCTGGGAATCTGTTCAGAGGAGGTGCTGCAGGCGGTTGCTGCTGGTGTTGATTTGTTTGACAGCACGTATCCTTCAATTTTGTAGGGCAATTTGACATGAGAAGGGAAATGTTTCCAGATGACTGGGTGGATGACTCTGGTTTTTTGTTGTGTTTGTCAGTGCAGATTCTGTTGCTGTGTGGCAAACTAGATTTGTTCTGGAATCCTAAAAATCAATTGGAAGGTTGTTAAATGTTCTCCTCTAAAGAATCTTGTAGGAATTCACAGTAGACCTGACAGCTCCACTGTACAGGGCAACCCATCACAGTGTTCTCAAGAGGAAATCCTTGTCTAAAGTAATTTTCCTTAACTCTCCCTCAGATATCCTCACATGCTTACAATGGGGGGCTATGCCATGACCTTTCCTGCCACAATGGAGGACATCCTTGGGGGCTTTGCCAACAAAAATCTTGCAGTTGAAGAGTGGTCAAAAAGTGGCTCAGACTCGACCAAAATCTGTCTACGGTCTGTCTCATTCAGGTGAGACACTGCAATGTATGTTTCTATATTGTGTAAGTTTAGTGAATGACCCATTTGATATCCATTGATGATTAAACTATGGTTTGAAGGCTGATATTTGCTTCATCAATCACCTTATGATTTATCTTCAGCACACAACTCCTCACTTGAAAGGTCAGCTTGTTTAGGAACCTAACTTCTGTTGTGCACCACTAGTGTATTTTAAGTCAACGAAATACAACTGTTGGTGGTCAATAGCATATATAGTATTGTTGATGGTGTCTTGAACATGTGTTATGACTGTTGTGGTTGTTAAAACTGGTCCTCAATATTTGGTTTTATCTTTTAACTTTGTTTTCTCTGTTTCTTTAGGTTTGAGTTTCCTCTTTTTCATTTTTGCTAATATGTTGCTGATATATTATCAGATCTGAAGTCTCAATCACTTTGTTACAGGGTCATCTCTCAAGTCTATTCAGGCTTACTTGATTCGTATGGATAAACTCCTCAGTATAGATTGGTATCGAGGTCACTGTAAGCATAGTCTGTTCTGATGTTTTGAGGGCTGTGGTAATTGGTGGATCCTCTTTGAACTGACATGAATGTTCTTTTGTGTATTGGCCAGATTGGATGAGTTGCCATTGGTGGATGGGTGCAAGTGCTACACATGTCGCAAACATTCACGTGCCTATATTCACCACTTACTCAATACTCATGAAATGCTGGCACAAACCCTGCTTGACATGTAAGATGAGTGAGCAACTTGTTTAAGGGGCCTCTCTGCTTATTTGTGTATGGTATGGATTGTGTAGAGTTGTAGTCATTGTTGGACTTTCTCATGATCTCTACCTGTTTAATAGGGGTTCTGAACATGTGGATATGGGTGCAGACACAACATGTACCACTACTTGGGCTTCTTCCAGGCCATTCGCGAGGCCATCCGTGCTAATGATTTCCCTGTATTCCACAATCAGTTCATAAGCCACCGTCGACAGAGCACTCTTCTCCTCTGCTCTCAATAGTGTCATTCTTGTGCATTTTCTTGAAAGTCAAAAACTTTGGTGGATGGTTTCTTTCAGTTTGCACTAGATTTATTTCACACAAGCTCCACTGTTCAGATGGTGGGTCACTACATTCATTCATGTTACAATACTTGATTCTTCCATTTCATAGTAGAGGAAAGCTCAAATTCAGGACATGTGTGCCCACATACACCAAGCAATGGTTCCCCATTGACAAGTGATGCTCGATGCAGTTGAGAATTTTTGGATCTTCTTCCCTTTCAGTTGAAACTCACTTTGAACCTTCAAAATAGACCAGCAATTGGAGTTTCTGGAATCCAATCAATTGTGTGTCTCCCCTTAAAACCCTGCTCTCCAGTAATTTCATGTGAGGTAGTTAGGTGCATCAATATGTTAGTGTCAGCACAGATTAATCACTGGCAGATTCATGAGCTGTTGTCTATAATGCTGAGGTGTTGCAGGTGGTTCATGAATTTCATTTTATGACAACTGGTTCCTACTGCAATAGGTGGAAAACTTTGGAATGAAAACTGTTGGTCTTCTTTCACTTTCCACAACAGATTTCCAACATGAACAATGCATGTCCATTGTGCCTTTGTGCAAGAATGATGTAATTTTCTAAGAACCTGTCATTCAATCTCTGTGTTTTGTACTTGGTACATTGTTGTATCCTGCACATGGTGAAATGGGGAGTTGAGCTTTGTGCTACCTGTGGCACTACTGGCTACAAGAGTTTGAATAATAATGATCAGAATGCTTCAAAGATCCTGAATCTCTATACTGTGAAGCTTCAGGACATGGTTGTCCTTGACTTCACAGTCAAGGAACAGAGGGTTCTCCACTCTAAAACCCCAATAATCTTGCAACTAGTTATTAATTCAGGATTTGGGAGTGGAGACCTGAAGCTGTTTGTATCAAGTCGGTTCCAGTCAAGTTTTACTCTTTTCTTCAAGAAAACAAAGATGGTACAGTTATACTTTGTTGAGCACAATGTGATGAATTTACCATGCCAGAGAAAGGACTAAGATCAGATGTTGCAATTTTTTTTTTCTTTTGTTGTGGTCTGGGAGTCTAGCACCTCAATGTACCAGAGTGGTACCAGTCCAGTTGGGGTGATTGATGAAGTAGTTCATGCCAGTAATCTTGAGGAAGAAACTGGAGAAAGGCAAGAAGAGAACAAGCAGTGCTGGTCACAATTGCAAAAATAAACCACATCCATTCTGCAGCAATGTGGTGAAAGGTTGCTTTCAAGTCAATGAATGCTTAGGTATTTGCTCAGAGTGACTATTCTTTGAATATATTTTTCAGCAAGTGAGCACCTTTATATGTAGGATCGCATACGAGGCCTAGGAAGGGTCTGTCCTCCATCAACTATAAAAATGTTACCTGTACTGTACTTTGCACTATCACTGGCAAGGAAGATGACTAAACCCTCCAAATCTTCTCCAGGATTCATCCATCTTTGAGAGGGAATTATTCTACTTGCCATCTTTACAGATTGCTCTGAAGTCAATAATGTTGGCAGAGTGTCAGACTCTGTCAAGCCTCTTGCAATCGCCATAACAGAAATTTGGTATTTCCCCAACTCCATCGCAAGTGACTGCACACCAACAGTTTTTGTCAATTCTACAGTAATCTGCAAGAACAGGGGGGAAAGACTCCTCAATGTATTTTGCATGCTGTTTTACCCTTATGGTCATCAACCCACGGGATACCAAACAATGAGTTTCAGGAGTAAAGGACTGTGGGGAAAGGGAAATGCATGGTGGCTAACACCTTCAGGAAGGCTCACTCCCATCATGATACAGCTCACCTTAATCAATCTTTTAGGTTTCCCTTTAGGAATTTTCAGGGACAGGCAAGAACATGCTTCACAGATTGGATGGTTCAAGAGAAGGGTTTGAACCCTGCACATGACAAATTTTGCAGCATCAAGAGGGGATAGAAGTGTTCTAACCACTGCTAATTGGTGCAACGCAGCCAGGGCAGCACCATGAACAGAGACGCCTGGGAAATAGCCCCTGCCAAGACCTGTGATGGAGGAGACGTATATGATGGAACCCCCATGGCCTGTTTGCTGCATTTGCCTCACAATTGACTTGGTCAGGAGCCATGGTGTCCTGAGATTGATGGCCATGGTTTCATCCCACTCTCCTTCAGTGTATTCCATGGGTGTATTTCGTGAACCTGCAAGAATGCCTGTATGTTTTGTGTGCATGCAATGAAAAGAAAAGCTGAAGGTGAAATTGCTCAAACACTGATGTGCACTGTTTATCAGCCTTTAGAATTTTGCGCATTTTCAACCTCTTTACATAGTCATCTCAGCTACACTCGTACCTGGAACTGTTGAACAAGTCAGAAGCACATGAATTCTCCCAAAGGCGTGCCATGCTTGATTCACAGCAGCATCAACATCAGCCTCCCGAGCTCTGTGCAAGTCAAGCTCCACTTCTCTCACAATATCCAGCTGATCATCCTACAATCCAAGGATAAAAAAATCAAGGACTATCAACAGCATTGAAAAGGCGAAGAAAATGACTCACAAAATATATATAGTGTGGACCACCACCTCTTTCTGCTACCTTTGCCGCCTCCTCGACCAATGAAAGTGGTTTTCAAAGTGGTGTAACCAAAGCATCAAAGACTGAAAACCCTGGGCAGTACAGCAGCTACTGCATTTGTGACATCCAACATACATGCAGTGAGATTTTCATTGGGAACAAGGAGGACAGCTAAAGGCTCTGATAAGTTTCTGAGACTAAAGCTGAACTCTCTCTCTCTCCTCCATGACCAGGTTCTGCATTCTCCTTTTTGGAGCACAATTTTCCGTGAGCCCCTTTTCTCAAAGAAAGAAACAGGGGTTTTCTGTTGAAAAATTTGAATTCTGGAACACAGGAGAAATGGAGACGGCCTAGACTCAAGCATTAAAAAAAAAACGGAGGTATAAGGCTTACCTCACTGACAGTGCCATGTGAGCTGATTGCAAGCGCTGATTTAATCTGTTGGGACACGGAGCGTGTTTGCGCAGCGTCACCAGCCAGGACAATCCTGCAGTTGCGCTTAGCCAGGCTGAGAGATAACGCAAACCCCAAATCCTGCACCGCACTAGCAACCAAGACCACCTTCCCCTTCAAATCACTCCAACTTTTCAGCTTGCTGCTTTCCATGATCGCTTCTTCCACCGAGCATCCAGAATAGGTACCTTTTCTTTCTCTCTCTCTCTCTCCCCACCCCCTCCCCCCAACTCACAAACAATTTCAGAATTTAAAAAAAAAACAAAAAACACCGGATCCTGAAACCACGAAGCAATGGGTCGAGCAAGTGAAGCTGTGCTCCAACAATGACACAAAACAGCAAAGGGCGCAAAGGGAGAAAAGAGCCTGTCGAGAAAGACGCATTGGTCATCGGCAACACAAGCGAAGGGAACCGTGCGGTGCTCCAGAGGCAGCCCTGAACTACTGACACGTCAGGAATAAGTATGTCTTTTGCTTCCCAGAATACGCACTAGGTACACTGGGCATTCCATTGGTAGAATGGGCATTCAACTTGGTAGAATGGGTTCGGTTGATATATACATGACAATTATACATGATTGTCACTTAGACAATTATAAGAACATCTTATAATTATCTAACTATCTCACTCCTTTCATTGGAATTATGAAAACATTCCATAACTGTTTACCTATCTCACACCTTTCATTAACATTATGAAAACATTTTATAACTACCTAACTATTTCACTCTTTTCATTAGAATGATGAAAACATTCCATAACTATTTAATTATCACACCTTTCATTAGAATTATGAAAACATTTCATAACTACTTAATTACTTCACTCACTCACTAATTGCCTAACTCCTTTCATTGAGATTATGAAAACATTCCATATTTGCCTATTTCACTTAATAAATAAATAAATAAATATCTCACTGCTTTCACCAACCCACCTACATGGATATGAAAAAATAAATTAGCATATGCCTTTTCATAACTTGGTTGAATTCAATTCAACTAAATTGTGAAAAAAATTCAATTTGATTTGAATTGGAACCAAATTGAATTGAATATGAATTCAGTGGAATTAAAATTGAATTCAATGTATTTGAATTCAATTAATGGAATTTGAATTTGAATTGAATTCCATTAAGCAGTTTGAATTCAATTCAAGTTGCATCATACAAATTCATTCAATATTTTATTTCAAATGGAACTTAATTTCCACATAATCAACTCATTTTTTTTCATCATTGTGACTGATGACAAAGTAACAAAAAGCCCAAGTTGATTAACAAATTAACTTAATGTCTACTATATCTGAATTTAATTCTGCTGATGAAATTTGTCCATAGGCTTTGAAATTAGTAGTACCATTGTGCCATATCAAGTCTAAAATCTCATTCTACCGATTACTGTTAGTGAAGTTCAAATGGTTATTTCATGCGGTCAACAACCCCCAAACACTGATTGATCCAAAATCATTTATACAAGATTAAATTACTCATTAATTCAATGTTATTGAAAACATGTGTTAAAATCAGTAAACCTAATATGTGTTCCACATGATAACATTCTTGCTTATACAATGGGCACCAGCTTGTAGCTTCACTCTCCCCAAAAAGTGCATTGACCTGTTAGTATCACCATTTTGATATTTCCACCCACCATCAAGCTTAGTCTTATAGCAACTTGGAAAAAAGTCCAATGAGATCACAAGACCTCCACCTTAACCCAAACCCTAAACAAGACCATTCACATGAATATAGTTAGCTTCTGAACATACTTGCTTATGGGTGTAGTAACTAAATATTCTATAGGCTTAACTAGGTGAAAACTGGGACCCAAAAAAGATTCACATACCAACTGGATTTAAATTTGGGTATCTTGAAAAAGTTTATATCAAGGGTCAGACCCACATGACATTGGTCAAATGATTAATTATGAGGACAAAGTTTGCAGTGTAGTACCTTGTAGAGGGATAATGATTTGATATCATTGCCTGAATATTTCAACTTGGTCAAGGTGGAAGCTCAATGTACAGATGAAACCCAATCTTATCATTGGTGAACAATTCAGTTTTCATCACAGAAATGTTCTGTGAGTTGAGTAAGCCAATCTATGAAAATATCTGACCAACCTAAAGAACAGTGCAAACCTGATTGCACTCAGAAGGCCAAATGAGAATTACACTCCTTCCTTCCATTCACAACCCTGAGCCTTGAAGATTCTAATAACCTAGAGTGGTGTTTCACAGTCAATAAGCAGAGAATTCTCTATCAACAATATTGTTATCTAATTTGCGTACATTCCACAGTCTAAAAAAGCTTTGCCCCTCTTCCTCATCTTCATCTGAGTCGCTACTGCTACTTGCAGAAGAGTTTGGCAAGTCTGCGTGCACAACATACCTTACAACCTGCAACATCACAAGAAGTTACCTTTAAAGACAGCAGCTATCTGAAATTTATTCAATCCATTTAGCCAGCCTTGTACCCCAAAAGTAGGCGGTTGGGGGTGGGAAATGTGGACTTGAAGCACAAGCACAAGCAGGAACCTCAAAGACATGAGAAAAAATGTCTAAGATGGGTATGTGGTAAAGCCTTTTAGGACACTGCCTGCTGGAGATCATTGAGCCCTTTGCAATCACTAGGAATGTAAATGCTATGCTAGGCAAAACCATTAACTTGAAAGTAGTGCTGCTAATCGCCTCTCATAACAAGGCAAAGCCATCTCCTTGTACATAAAACATAATGCCATAACTTCCATGATGACAATGGTGACATGCAAGTAAACTGACCTGATCAACTGACATTGGTCTCAGAGAATGATGGTCCAAAATTTGTTTTTTCACCACACACTTGGACTCCATTGGTTTCAAATTTGACTCAGGTAACCACAGAATCCCTTTGCACTGAGGACAAAACACTCTATTTGACATGAACACCCGAGACACTCGTCCTGTGAAACAATCCATCCATCATAAGCTTGTCAGGTATTAACAGAAAACAAACTATTCTAGATCCTTATTATCAATCTTCATTTGGGACTTAGAAAGCTAAGTTTCAAAATGTGAGTGTTTAGACAGGGTGTGATCAAGTAAAACATCTACTAATATATAGTTAAAACAACACTCATAGTCTTACCTTGCCGGGCCAAATCAAAAGCTTTGCGCCAAAGCCCAATTGGCTTGTCAACTTGATTCTGCACTAATTGTCCAGTATTATCACCTCTGCCTTGCCAGTCATCACCTTCTCTAATTCCCACCAAACTCAGGATCTTTGAGTTCAAGTCAGGAGCCAAAGAGAGGGACAAAAATTGTGCTCGCCAAAGAGAATCCTCATTTGCTGCAACATTCCATGCCCTGTGATAACAACCGAAGTGAGAAGGTCTTTCCTCAGGTCTGCTGCAAGTTGAATGCAATGAAAGTTTTTCTTCATGTATTGAAACTCAGGGCCTTTGGACAATGAAAAAATGATTTCTTCAGACAACCAGCTTCTTCAGTTCTTACAAACAATTCTGTCCTAAGATTTCAAATTGTTTGTGAAAGTATCTAAAGTATAAAGAACTAAAGCTTAGCACAACAAGAGAGTGGGCTGTGGTGAAGTACTTGCAGACAGTGGAAGCAGTTGCTAGAGAACATGCATCCAAAAATCCAAAGATGTACACAAGTGAATCTTCAGACAGCTGCACAGAGTCTGCAAACCAAAATCAAGTAAGGATAAACCAGACTTGAAAAACATTTCTAAAGTTAAAGAATCATTTCTGACAGTAGTGAAACATCTGATAAGAGGAGCATTATCTTCCAAGGCATACATCTGCTCAGTAATGGTGTAGCTGCAGTAAGGGCATAACCTCTGTCTTCAAACATTGCTTGTATATTGCCTTTGTAAATTATGGGTACCATTCAGAGGATATCATGTTCACAATTGATTGTAATATGATTTTCATGAAAGGAATTTCTTAGAAGAGAAAAGAGCTCAAAGGAGGGGAGATTTACCAGCCTGAGGTTCAGGATTCTTATGCCTACGATGCCAAGTAATTGCTGCAGTTTTGTACCCGTGGGCTGCGGACGTTCTTCGCTGCTTTGGTAATATGTCTTCAGCTGTTTGAAGAAGCTCTCTTGCTGCTATCAGATGCTGACTTGTATCCATTCTGACAAACACCCAAACAAACATAGAAATATGCTAAAATGGATTTCTCACTCTTGGGAAGAAACTGAACCTCTCACTCAACCAGAATCTCTTCAAACTCAACTCACTGAGAGGACAAGAAGTGCATGCTCTGATGGGGAGGGAGACACAATTTGTATCTCTAGTCCTGAAGTATAGCATAGACTTGAAAGAAATACAAGAAAGGGAAGCCACTTTGGTACCCAGACATTGTTTGGAAGGCATGGAGGATATCATTGTAGATGACGCCTTGTAATGCTTTTGGAGCATTTACATATGCTGCCCTAACAACACCTCGTAGCTCCTTACATGCTTCTGCATAGTCACATCTGCAAATTCAACTGAAGATATTAGAAATTCCCAAAACTCTTTGCCACTTTCAGCAACTTTCCTTCCACATGATAAGCAAATGCCAGAGACATTCAACCAGTTACATAAAAAAATATTGTTATTGTCCTTTAACTACACCCATAATACTTCAAGCTGGATAGTATCTTCAGGTTTTCATGACATCCACTTGCAAACCCTAATTCCCACGGAAAATCAATCTAACCTTTCTTATGCTCCAGATTTCCCAAACCCCAGTGAATGAATCTCACCACAAAAAGAAGAGAACGAGAGTCAATCAGAACACTCTTAATTGTTCGAGCTTTCAACACAATCTACCATCTATTCCAGAAATATGATCTATCTCCAAGTCCTTCTCTTTCTCAGAAAATCTTACAATACAGAAAACACAGGTAGAAAGTTTCCCCCCTCTGCAGTAGCAACGTGGAGTAAACTTACAACAACATCTTCGAGCCTCTCAAAAGCATCGATCTCACAGAATCGGTTCGGAAGAATCACATCGATAAAAACCCTAAAACAGGAAAAGAATGCTTCCCGGATTGATTGATGTTCAAGTATTGCAGTTTAAGTAAAGAATCAATCACCTGCGTGTGATGGCGGAGTGCAATTGCAAGTCTCGGTATCGCCACTGCATGCTTCTTGTGAAAGGGCGATGGTTGCAGCAACACCAGCGGTGGTGAGGTCGTAGCGATGGCGATGGAACAAACTTGGAACTTGACTGGAGTGACTTCTCCTCCTCTTCTTCTTCACAATGTAATTTGCTTGCTGCGAAGCTTTCCCCGTTTGGGAGATGGTCAGCGGGCAGGCCGAGAATTTTACGCCCTTCTTTTTTCCATGTGTGTTTCTTGGCTCTGGCCCGTAGGGTAGAGACTAAGCCAAATTGGCGTAGAATTTGGGCATAAAATATTAGCTCGAACTTCACCCAATGTGTGAGTGACTTCTGGAGTGTTATGTGTGCATGTGATGGATGGGCACGTTAAGTAGAAGTCATCATGCATTCAGATGAAAAGTTTTGGATTTAATAATAAGGGAAAGCTTTAGTTTCAAGTTTGAACTTGCCATCAAGGGTTGATAGTTTGGTAAGTCAACATTTAAGAATTCAAATGAGGTTGAATCGTCATACATTGTTTCTTTGCTTCTGAAGCTCCAAGAACATTTGTAGCCTTTCAACTAACGTTTCCAATGTTGCCAAAATTTCTCAATTGGGTAAAGGAATGAGGAAGATATCAGGTGTTTGGTGTAAAGACGTTTAGTGCTCAGTAATGGCTGAATTAAAATGGATTAGAATTTCAAGCTTAATATCTTTGATTGTTGCATCTTTGCCTTTGGAATACAAAGAATTTTTGTAAAGCACTAGTTCGCACGCCTATCAATTTTAAATCACTTAAAATGGACTAAACATGAGAAGGTATGGGGCTCGAACTAGAGAGTGGTCTAGAGCAAAATTTTCAAAATTTTTGAAGCAAACTATCACTTATCCTTGTCCTAGGTTTTTTTACAGTGCTCCTTTACTTTTAGCACTCACAGAACATTTTTAGCCCTCTAGTTTCCACTTCCAATGTCACAAAAATCATTCAATTGAGTCTATGAAATTAGGTTGGAATTGGAATCGAGGTTGGGTTAGATTCCAAGAACATAGTTGAAAATCAACCACGGTTCCAATGAAAAAACGAAATGGAATTAGATTTGAATTCAGTTTTTAAATAGTTATAAAATAATAATAGTGTAAGAATTGGAACCGTACTTAGTTCTAGTCCTTGGTTTAGGGTTTGGAGGGTGGTTTAGGTTTTTTTTTCTTCTTTTGCACTAGCTTGTAAAAGAACTTTTGACATTGGATAATTATTTTCAATTTTACATCAACACCCACCCCCCCCTCCCTCCTTTTTGTCTTTCTTCTAACAGAAAACACAACAGTCCTATTCTTACTTTTTCCCTACATATTGTTATTT
>Ga0116231_10011444_pt1 | contig 13620 bp, 10 predicted proteins | sample S1TSphgellanicum_2_FD_89695 | JGI IMG/M metagenome (GOLD analysis project Ga0116231, IMG submission 89695) | Host-associated microbial communities from peat moss isolated from Minnesota, USA - S1T2_Fd - Sphagnum magellanicum MG | ecosystem: Host-associated > Plants > Peat moss > Unclassified... | reverse complement strand
GGGACTGGAGCAAGGTTGCGACCCATCAAGCCTCGAGCCCGACAGAAACCACCTATACGGTCCCCAATTACGCGGTCATACCGAACGCGTACAAGGTCTTGACGACCAAGATTGCGAACGAGGCGGCCACCAAGCGCGGCTACGGTTCGGCGCAGACGTCCGGCACCACTTACGGCGTGCCGATCTCGTACAATCTGACGATCACGACGGGTGGCTTGCTGAGCTTGTCGTACAGCTACAACGGCGGTGCCTACCAGCAGGTCATCAACTCGCAGCAAATTCAGACCAATAACGGCGCGATTCCCGCAGCCGTGCGTTTCGGCTTCGGCGGCTCGACGGGCGGCAGCCGGAACATTCACGAGATCATGTGTTTTCAAGCCATCCCGCAAAACGCGTCCTCGAGCTCGGCGGGCCTCAACGAGAAGCAGACGGCCAAGGTGCAGATCGGCACGCAGGTCTATTTCGCGTTCTACAACGCGAACAACTGGACCGGCTCGCTGACTTCGCAGAACCTGTATACGCCGGCCAACGACCCGATCGCGAATGATCTGCAAATCGATCCGGTCGTCAACTGGGACGCTTCCTGCTCGCTGACCGGCGTCGCAGCCGGGCAGACCTGCGCGAAGACCGGCGCCGTCGGCCCGATCGCCCCGCAACCCACGACGCGCACGATCTTGTCCTGGAACGGAACCAGCGGTATTCCGTTCGAATGGGCCAGCCTGACGGGGACGCAACAGAACCTCCTGGATGCCGAAGAGTCGGCCGCCGCCGAGAGCATCACGAACTGGCGGCTCAACTATCTGCGTGGCTCGCGCGCCGACGAACAGACACCGCTCGGGGTCGACCCGACGACGAATCCCGTGCCGCCCAATCCGGCCGGCCTGCGGGCACGCACGAGCGTGCTCGCCGACATCATCGACTCGAGCCCGACCTGGGTCGGGCCGCCGCAGTCGGGTTACCCGAACCAGTGGGCGGATTATCTGTATCCGAGCGCCGATTCGATGATCGAGAACACCGGCCTGACCTATGGAAATTTCGCGAACGCCGGCACGAGTTCGGCCAACAACGAACAGCAACGACTCAACGTCGTCTACGTCGGCGCCAACGACGGCATGATGCATGGCTTCGAAACGGGCTCCTTCAATGCGGACGGCAGCTACAACGCGACGAACAACGACGGCAAGGAAGTGTTCGCGTACGTGCCGGGGTACGTAGTCGACGACATCGACGATGCTTTCACGACGACGACGGTCGGTAGCGTCACTACCTACTCGACCAACACCGGCAATGACTTCTCCAACCCGCAATACGGCCATCGGTTCAGCGTCGACGCGCCACCCGGGACCGGCGATCTCTTTTACAACGGCGCCTGGCACACCTGGCTCGTCGGCGGCATGGGCCCCGGCGGCAAGGCGATCTATGCGCTCGACATTACGGACCCCAACGCCTTCAGCGAAAGCAACGCCGCCAACCTCGTGATCGGTGAATGGAGCAGCGAGAGTGCGACCACGCCGACCGTCTCGACGACGGGAACGTCGCCGAACACGACGACGACGATCACGGCGCTGAACTCCTTCAGCACGAGTTCGCCGCTCTCCTGTCAAAACGACACCTCGGGGTCGAGCGCGACCGCGAAGTGCACGAACAGCCTCGGCAACACCTACGGCATCCCGACGATCCGCCGCATGCACAACGGCCAATGGGCCGCGATCTTCGGCAACGGCCAGAAAAGCACGACGGGCGATGCCGGCGTTTTCATCATGCTCGTCAATTCGGCGGGTACCTCGACCGTTCCGACCGTGAGCTTCTACTATCTCAGCACGGGCTGGGCGGCCGCGGGCTACGGGTCGAACGGCATCTACTATGCGTCGCCGGCCGACCTCGATGGCGATCACATCGTGGACTACATCTACGCGGGCGACTTGCAGGGCAACATCTGGCGCTTCGACCTGACGTCCACCTCGCCGAGCACCTGGGCGAGCACGCCCCCGACCTTGGTCTATTCGACGAGTGCGAGCAATGCGCCGGGCACCTCGACGCAGCCGATCACGACGAAGGTCATCGTCGCCGCGGTCGCCTCGACGAACAGCGCGAGCCCGAACCCGCGTTTGATCGTGGAATTCGGCACGGGCCAGCAAACGGCGTTCACGAATACGACGGCCGCCACGTATTCGACGAGCCAGCAGGCGCTGTACGGCGTCTGGGACTCCACGATGTATTGCTGGAATTCGATCTCGAGCGTTCATTACGCGAGCGTCACCACACCGGTTGCCGGCAATCCCTGCCCGCCCGTCACGGCTAGCCTGGTGCCGACGCTGTACGGCACGAATCTACTCCAGCAGCAGACGATCACGGGCAGTTACGCCTCGGACAAGTCGGCTTGCTCGGCGAGCACGACCTGCACGGAGGTTTACCGGACCGTGAGCGCCACGGCGATCTGCTGGGAGGATTTCGCGTCCTGCACGACCGGTACGCCCACACAGTACGGCTGGTACCTGAATCTCACGAGCGGGAACGCCAATTCCTACGATGCCAATGACCTGTACACGTCGGCGGCACCCTATGCCAACCCCGTGGTCTACGAGCAGACCATTTTCAGCCCGACGCTCGCGGATGGCGCGCTCCTCGTGAATACGACGATTGCCCCGACGACCTCGTTGCGTGCCTGTCAATCGACGGCGGCCGGCGGCTGGACGATGGCGATAGATCCCGCGACCGGCGGCGCCTTTCCGGCCTCGTTCTTCGGGGATGCCAATCATAACTTCCAGAACATCAACAATCAGATCGTGAGCGGCATGGCTCTCGGCGGTACGGGTAGCGTGTCCGTCGTCGCGAACGGCCCTCAGGCCTACATGCTCACACAAACCACCAACGGTACGGGGGCGATCGAAGCCATCAATCCCCAGGGCACCCTGGTCGGAACCCGCCTGACCTGGACGGAGAAGCGATGAGACATTCGAATCGAAAGACGATCAGCGCAGAGCCCAGGGTCGGCGGCACAGAGTTGGGGTTCACGCTGATCGAACTCGTCGTGGCGATGCTGATTGCCGCAGTCCTAGTCGCGATCGCGATTCCTTCATACCGTAGTTATGCCTTGCGCTCGCATCGCACGGATGCGAAAGCGGCGCTACTCGACCTCGCAAGTCTCGAGGAGCGTTACTTCAGTACCGCGAATGCCTATACGAATGCGGCAGTGAACTTAGGCTATGGCGCGAACGCTTGGCCCATCACGATCGGGAGCGGCTACTACCAGATCACGACTCCCGTGATCGTGCCCGCAACCGCGCCGACCGCTACCACGAGCGGCAGTCCGTCGACGTATCAGATCACGGCCGTGCCGATCGGAACTCAGACTCAGGACACCGCGTGTGCGTCATTCACGGTGATGTCGAACGGCTCGCGGACAGCGACATCGGGCAGCGTCAGCGGACCGGATAACACAGCGACCTGCTGGAACTAAAAAAACCTCCGAGGCGAAGCCGCGGAGGGTTGTGAGCCAGGCGCCTGGGGCGCGCGCCCGACCCGCGCCGAGTGCGCCGAGCGCTCCGCCCCAGACGATTTCGCGTTACTGCGCGCTGTAGCCGCGACCCTCGACGCAGGCCATCATGGCCCGCCGATAATCATCGACATGCGAGGGATCGGCCTGACTCGCCGCCCATTGCTGGCACTCCGTCTTGTCGGTCGACTGCTGCTCCGCGGTCTGGCCATTCTTCGGGTACATGAAGATCTGGCCGGCCGCCGCCGCGTCCGGAGCTTGTCCTTCGCCCGACCCCTGGTCCGCCGGCGCTCCGGCAGACGAATCGGCCGCGGGCGGCGGATCGGTCGCTACATAGCCGTCATAGCTCGGGTTCCAGGTGTAGTAGACATCGTTCGCGTAGTAATACGGGCTGCCGTCATACCAGTACGTGGCATAGGCGAGCGGCAGGACCGGCAGGAACCAGGAAAAGCCGAGCCCATAGTACGCCCGGGGCCAATAGCCACCATGCCAGTATCCGCCGTGCCAGTACGCGCCCGTCGAGTAACCATGGTAGTAACCGCCACCATAGCCACCGACGTGTCCGGCGTAACCGGCATGTCCGGCGTAGCCGCCGCCGACATGACCGCCATACCCGGGTCCGGCATAGCTCACGTGACCGCCGCCGCCGGCATAGCCCGCGTGACCGACCGCGCCACCATGGAATCCGCCACCACCGCCAACATGGCCGCCACCACTGAACGCGTGACCACCGCCACCCCCGTGGCCGCCACCACCGCCGCCGCCACCATGGCCCGCGGCGAACACCGGAGCGGCTGCCGCGAGCGAAGCCGCGAGGGCCGCAACGGCAAAAACCTTACGTCCGATCTTGTTACTCATGATGAACCTCACTTGACCTCTCGAGCATCAGTGGCTCGATTATGGACCTGATAGACGTATAGACACTAAATCAACAACGCGGTTCGGGCCGATCGGTGCACAGGAAACAAGGCGCACATCGCGAATTTCTGCGTTCGGGCCACGACGCGGATACCCTGCCCGCCCGATCACTGCGCCCGCCATGCTGCAGTGAACAAAACCATCTCGGTGCGCCCCGGTTCGGGCTCGAAAAACCGGGAATTACTTTCATTGACGATCACACTACCGACATAAGACCGGTTGGCCAGATTATCAACCCGGGCAAACTCGGTGAACCGCCATCGACCCCGTTCCTGCGCCAAGCCGAAGCGAAAGTTTTCGACCCAATAACCGTTGGCCTCCGCGGTGTTCCGGTCGTCGGCGTACATATGGGCGCGGCCCTGCGTCTCGAGCGTCACGGTGATCCCGCGCGACGCGTCGCGCCACGTCAGATCCGCGTAGATCGCGTTCATCGGAACCGCGGGCAGATAGCTTCCCACGGGTACGGGCTTCAGCGTGCAAGGCGAACCAACGCAGGTCTGGTAGGACTGGACGACGATCGCGTGTAGGTAGGTATACGCGACCTGCGCGCTGAAGCCCCCCCGCCATTCGGCGTCCACGCTGAGCTCCACGCCGCGACGCTCAGTCTCGCCGATATTTTGGTAAACGGAGCGGCCATTGGAGTTCGCGAGCACGGCAAGTTCATGCACGGTCGAGATATAGAACGCGTCAAGATCGGCGCGCAGCCAGCCCTCGCCGGCCTTGAGGCCGAGTTCGTAATTGTTGCTGCGGGCGGGCACGAGCGCGGTATTGAGTCCGGGCGGATCGCCGTTCGTGGAACGGTAAGCCAGGTCGTTGAGCGTCGGGGTTTCGAAACCTTTGCCATACGAGGCGTAGGCATGGAGTCCCGACCATGCGCGATAGGTGAGACCCGCGACCGGGTTCGCGGCGCTGTAGCGCACACTGCTGTCGGGACCGCCATCGAGCACGGGCAGGTGGTCGTGCGATGTCACATCGACGACGCTGTTGCGCACTCCCGCGATTACGCGCCAGCGCGCCGCGGGCTCCCATTCCGTTTGCAGATACTCATCGAGGTCATAGACGTGATTCGCCTCGTCGCGGCGCAGGTCTCCGGCAACACCGTCCTCATCGCCGATGAAATTGGTGTAGCCCTTGCGCGCTTCCTCGAGATCGTCGTAGCTCAAGCCGAACGTGGTCTCGAACCGCATGCCCGCGAACTCGCGACGATCGAGTAGATGCGAGTCGAGACCCCAGAAGTTGCGGGCCAGGTCGATGACGCCGCCCGGATTCGTCGCTGCTTTTTCCGTTGCGGCCGGAATCGCTTGATACTGCGTCGTCGCGCGATGGCCGGCATACAGCGTCGTCGTCCAATCGTCGTTCGCGGTCAGCGAACGCTCGTAGATCCAGCCCGTCTGTTCCTGGGCGAGCCACTTGCGCGTGTTGTATTGCAGCGCGCCGACGCCCGCCTGCGTCGGATCGGCCTCGAGTTGCGCGCGCGTGAGACCGAGCGGATCCTGCACGCTCGGCGTCTGCACGACATTGCCGATCCAAGTGAGCTTGCCCTCCTCACCGAGGTCGTAACTCAGCTTCGTGTTGAAATTATTGCGTTCGGCTTCGCTGTGCACACGGAAGCCGTCGGTCTGAAAGTGCGCCGCATCGACGACATAGTTGACGCCGCCCGTGTCGCCGGAGTCCTTGAGGGCGTAGCGTTGCGCCGCGAAGCTGCCGTACGCCGCCTCGGCGTCGATCGCATTGCCGGGCCGTCCGGCTTCGGTAAAAACGGCGATAACGCCGCCCGAGGCATTGCCGTAAAGCGCCGAGAACGGTCCGCGCAACACCTCGATATGATCCGTGGAGCCCAAGTCGAATTGCGAGAACTGACCCTGCCCGTCCGGCATCGTGCCCGGGATCCCGTCCGAATACAGACGAATGCCGCGAACGCCGAAACTCGAGCGTGCACCGAAACCGCGAATCGAGATCTGCAGATCCTGCGCGTAATTTTGCCGGCTTTCGACCGAGGCGCCGGGCACCGCGGCGAGCGACTCCGATAAATTCACCTGTAATTGGCCGTCGTGAATCGCAGCGCGATCGACGCGCGAGATGGCCGTCGGCAGATCGAGACTCGCTTCGGGAATACGCGTCGCGGTCACGACGACCGGGAACAGTTCGGCGTCGCCGGGCGACGGTGCGGCCGCGCCGGCGTACGAGCTCAATGAAAGGCAGGCAGCCGGCATCCACAAACTTCGCATTATTGGCGCTATCTTATGTCAGGACGGCGAATCGACGTCAACCATTCAAGTGCGGTACGCAAATGCCGTTAAGTCCTGTAGTGAAGCACGCCAACGACAAACGACTCCGGCAGTCGCAGCGCCTGCTGGCGCTCGGTCTCGCGGCATTCGGCATCGAGACCGGCATCGCCGCCGAGGTGCGCACGAGTTTCGGCGTGAGCGCCACCGTGCTCGCGGTCGCCCGAATCGAGCGCATGTCCGAACCCCAAGAGCTGCTGATCTCGGCCACCGATCTCGAACGAGGTTATGTCGATGTCGGCGCGCCGACGGCGGTCGTGATCCACAGCAACAGTGCTTCGGGGTTTGCGCTCGACGTCATGGCCGTCGCGCCGCTTGCGTCGTCCATGATCGTGAGCGGCTGCGATGCGCAGGCCACGCTCGGCGCCGAAGGCGGCACGATCGTGCAGCGCTGGCGGCACATGAATTCGATGCGACTGGCTCTGCATTTTCGCCTGATGCTCGCGCCCGGATTGACGCCGGGACGCTATCCCTGGCCGATTCAGCTCTCCGTGCGCCCTCTCGAGGAGATCTGACCGCGCGGCGAGTCTAATAGGTGACGGTAACCGTGATGACGTCGGAATACGTGCCCGGCACCGCATTTTGCAGCGGCGGAATGTAGCCGTACATCGTGCCGCTGCCGGATCCGCCTTGGCCCGCGCTGATCGTGAACGGTCCTTCGGAGATCGAATACGATCCGCCCGTGCCGTTGCCGAAGATCTGCGCGTACGCGGGACTCAAGTAGATGTTGTAGTCGAGCACATTGCTCCCGGAGCGCATCGTGCGCGTCGTGTAGCTGCCGCTCGAACCCGTGCTCAAGGCAGCGGTCACGGTGACCGTCGTCGTTCCGGAGCCGGTTGCCGAACACGTGACCGACACCGTGCCGGTCGAAGCGGTGCCGACCGTGTTCAAGGGATTGTAGATTCCGAGCGCGATTCCGGTCGCGGTCGTCGTGCAGTTCACGGTCACCGCTCCGCACAACGCGGGAACGCCGCCCATGATCCACGCCAATGCCCAGCCTGCGAGTCGCGCGACGCGGAACCTCATGGCCGCTGCCGACCGACGCTGTGGCAGCGAATCGTTCCCAAGTCCGGCAAGGGGTCGTCGCTCGGCGGCGCATTCAAGCGAAAAGCGCAGCGGCCTCCCTGCCAACTCGCTTCCGCGGCGACGCCGTGATCGTACCCCGTGACGTAGACCATGCCGTCCAGTACGACCGGGAACGACTTGCCCTTGAGCGTGACCTTCGCCCCGACCGGCAACGGCAGGCCGTCGTCACCCACGAGATGCAAGGTGGCGCCGCGCACGCGTTCGACCGGGAAACGCACCACGACGCCCGCGCGAAACGGCGGCGCGACGACTTCCGTGCTCGCATCGATCGTCGTATCGAGAGGTAATTCGGTCGGTGAGACGCTGATGTGGTTCGGCTCGTAGGGCCGGAGATTGTAAAGCAGCGCCTGCCCCGAGGCATCGGTGCGGGCGGTCAGTTGATTCTCGACGTAGACGGGCACATCGGGCAGACCCGCGACGTCGACCATCGCGAAGCTGCCGCTGATTTGCCGCGTGTAATTCACGGCTCCGTCGAGCAGCGTCATCGCGCCGGTCAGATACGCGCTTTGTCCCGAGATGCCGGAATTGCGCGCCGCCTCGACCTCGAGGTCGGCGGCCGCGGTTTGCTGACGCCACAGCGCGTCGTAGTCGCCGTTCGTCGCGGCGCTCAAACGATAGCCGGACCCGACGCCGACGGGCGGGCTCTCGCTCAAGGACGCGATGACCGCGTCCTCGGGTGCGCCACCGCCGGTGCCCCCGACGCCCGTGAGACTCGCCGCCGTGCGGCCCCCGAGGGGCAGCACGTAGATCAAATAGACGCTCGTCGAATTCTGGTTGACGGCCTGCTCACCCGGGGGCGCGGCCGAGCTCACGATCCGCGTGACCGTCAGGTTCAGCGTGCCGGACCGCCCGACCGCGACGCTGTCGGTGAGGCTCATCGTCTGCTGCGTCGGCGCATCGCGGTACGCCTGGCGCACATAGGCCAGCGACAGCGAACCGAAGCGACCGAAACTCGCGCCGGTCTGCACCAAGCTGCGCTCGCGGACGCGCTGCGCGGGATCGCTCGCCTGCCCGACTTGCGCAAAATTGCTCGTGGCCCAGTAGTTGCTCGCGACGAACGAGTATTTCCTGCCCTTGTGCTGCAGTGTCAGGCCGGACAGCAGACCCGAGCCGCCCGAATCGCCGCCATAGGCCTCGGTTACATCGAGCACGGCCAAGTTGCCGATCGCGAGTGTCGCGTCGAAACCGCCCGCATGTGCGTAATGCTCGAGGTATTCCGCATGGCCCGACAAGGTGAATACGTCGCTCAAGCCCCGCGCATAACTCGCTTCGGCGAGGCTCGGACCGTAGTGATCGCTCGCGAGTGCATAGTCCTCGCGCAGGCAGCCTAGGTTCACGGAGTACGCCGAGAGTCCGGGCGCGAGCAAGTTACTGCTCGAATAAAACGACTGGGTGACGACCTGTTCGCGGCCGAGTGCATCGCGCACGACGACACTGACGTCGCCGGTACCCGATACCGCGGGCAGACGATCGATCACGAACGGGCCGGCCGGTGTTTGCGCGCTCGATACGAGCTGATTGTTGACGAAGACGTCGACCGTCGAAGGTACGGTCGCGGTTCCCCCGGTCGTCAGCAGCGGCGTCGTCAGCAGGTCGGGCCGAAGCGCAAAATTACGGCTCCAGCGAATCCCGCCATACCGGACCGCGTCGCCCCAGCTGCCGGGGTCACTGATGGCATCGCCGATGCTCCAGGTTTGCAAGTCTGCGGGAGAATCGTACGTATAAGTCGTATCGAGACGAATCAGGCTCGCCTGCGTGTCGTCGGCGCGGCCGACGGCCGTACTCGTCAAGACGCCGGCGCCCGCGAACACCCCGAGTTCGGCCAGAGTCCCGACGCTGCGGCTCGACTCGATTTGCTGGGCGTACAGCTGATAGTTGAAAAACGCGCCCGGCGACGCCGGCGTGACCGCCGCGCTGCGCGCCGGTTGCACGCGCAAGTGCGTCGTCTCCAGTGCCGCGGAAGGAACGCTGATGAGGACGCGCTGCTGCGTTTCATCGATGCTGACTTGGGCGCCGCGGATCGCGGCAGGTGCATAGTAGCGCCGCCCCTCATGCAGCAGCGGCGCCGAGTCGGGCAAATGTAGTCGCAACGCGCCGAAGTCGCTCTCTTCGAGATAGAGCGTCCCCGCCGCTCCGCGCAGCACGACCATCATTTCGCCCGCGGCAGTCGGATCGAGCGTGACTTCGAGCACCGCCTCCTTGAGATCCGGGTGAGTCGCGGCTTCGGCGGTGGCGAGCGCGACCGTCGGCGGCACACAGAGCCAGAGCGCACAGAGCCAGAGCGCACCGAGCGGCCGCAAGCGTGTAGGCAGCCAGGACCCAGAATATGTCCGCAGGCAACGCGAGTCCGACGCCCGCCCGATGCTTCCCACACGTACGTCCGCTCTTGGACTAGATGCCGCTGGTGTCGACGTCGGCGGAAAACTCGCCTTGGTCGCTGCGGCCATGAATGGAGATGCTTCCCTGTTTGTCGGCGTTCTCGGGCGGTTTCAGCGTCCACTTCATGCGGCTGCCCGGCAGCACGTACTTTGCCGTGTTGCCGTGCAATGCGGCGCTCGCTCCGGGCAGATCCACGTCGAAATCGATGACCTGCAGATGAGCGCTGCCGCGATTCGTGGCGTCAATCTCGAGATTGCCGTCATCGCGCCAATGCGCTTCCCAGGCCATCTCCGATTTCGCTTGAGCATGCGCGGGCGCCACGAAAATCGGAATGCTGATCCTGAGCGCCACGCGCAAGCCCGTGAAATCCGGCGCTGCCGCCTGCGGCACTTCCTGGAAGATCACGCGATACGTCAGCTCGCGGTTCGCATCGGCGTCGCGGCGCAGCGCAATGCGCACGATCTGCTCGCCGTTGCCCGGTATTTGCATGACGGGCGGTGTCACCAGAACGTCGCGGGTGTCCTCGAGCTGTTCCTCGCCGTTTTCCTGCGACCACTGCACGACGTGCACCTCGACGACGACCGGCTCGTCTTCCGCATTACGCAGCGTCAGCACCTCGGTACGGTGCGCACCGGAGAGTTCGGCGCGGATCGGGGAAATGTTGAAGCTGCTCGCGTGCGCTGCCCCCACGCACAGCATCCAGACGAGCAGATACTTCATCTTCCCGTCCATCAGTAGCTCACGGTGACCGTGATCGTATCGGTGTAGGAGCCGGGCACGGCAAGCTGGTTCGCGGCGTTGTCGGGCACCTGGCCGTAAACCGTGAAACCCGTGGCAGTGGCCAAGCCGGTGCCGGTGCCGCTTTCAGTCACCGACGAGCCCGTTCCATCGCCCCACACGATCGTGTGGCCGGTCGTCGTGTACAGATTGTATTGCAGCGTATTGGCTCCGGAGGCCATGAGCCGCTGCGCCACCGTGCCGCCCGCCGTGTTGCCACCGTTGAGCGCGACCGTGTAGGCAGAATTTTTCGTGCACTTGACGCTGACCGTGCTCGTTTGGGTCATTGCGCCGCCGCCCGGGATATAGGCCGGGAACGCGAGCGCAGTGGCCGTCGTCGAGCAGGTCGCCTGCAGCGTCGCCGTGACCGCGAACGTCGCGGTCGCCGAGCCGGCCTGCGCGACGCCGAGCAGCGAGGCACAGCCGAGCACCGCGAAACAGCCGGCGGCCTTCCTGGCCGCCGCCATCGCGGGCACTCGAGCCTGCGTAGAGCTTCTGATCTTCATGCCGGCCTTGCGATCAATACGCAACGGTGACCGTTACGGTATCGGTATAGCTCGCCGGAACCGCCGCCTGGTTCGTCGCGCTGTCGGGCAACTGTCCGTAAACCGTCAGTGCGTTCGCCGTCGCCACGCCGGCACCCGTACCGGCCTGGGTCACGCTCGAGCCCGTACCGTCGCCCCACACGGTCGCGTACGTATTCGTCGTGTACAGGTTGTATTGGAGCGTGTTGGCGCCGGAGCCCATCAGACGCTGCGCCACGGTGCCGCCGGTCGTGTTGCCGCCGTTCAAGGCAACCGTGTACGGAGTGTTCTTCGTGCACTTGACGCTCACGGTGCTGCTCTGCGTGACCGCACCACCGCCCGGCGTGTAGTTGGGGAAAGCGAGCGCGGTTGCCGTCGTCGAACAGGTCGACTGGACCGTCGCCGTGACCGCAAATGTGGTCGTCGCACTGCCCGCGGCTTGGGCGGCGCCGGCCGTCAAGACACCCGCAGCGACTGCCGCTGAAATGAACTTACGCATGGAATCTCCTAAATTTGGCAAAAGCCGATGAAAATCATCGGTCAGACGCATAGTGGTGCGACATATCGACCGACCGTTGTGACGGTGCTCGCAAATCGGTCAGATCGAGCTAAAGTTTCGCGGCAATCTGCCGGGGCGTTCGCAAAATGGCGCACGACGGGAAAGGCAATCCCACCGCGTGGGGGACACGGCCGGGGCCAAACGCTTTTTTACGGAGGCTACTTGAAGTAGCTGTGAACGACTTCGAGCAGATGCTCGCTCGCGGCAACGCTGTCCGGCGTTTCCCCGAAGTGCGTCTTGATGTGGTCTTCGACGACCACGCCGAGCAGGCCATTGATCGCACCCCGACAGCTCGTGATCTGCTGCATGACGTCGGCACAGCTCGCTTCGGATTCCAGCGCACGCTCGATGGCTTCGACCTGGCCGCGGATGCGGCGGACCCGGTTCAGCAACTTCTGTTTGTCGCGCAGTGCGTGGCTCATGCGTCGACGGTAGTATACCCCCCTATCTCATAAAAGTGGGTTTGCGCCGTGCTGCTGACCGCGATTGCCTGCGCCGCCTTGTTGAGCACCCTGGCGGGCGGTCTGTGTGCCTTTTGGCTGCACGACCGGCTGCATTGGATTTTGGGCTTCAGCGCCGGCGCGGTCATCGGCGTGGCCTTCTTCGATCTGTTGCCGGAGGCGATCGATTTCGCGGCCCGCACTCACGCGGCGCACTCCGTCGTTTCGTGGTCCGCGCTCGGCTTCCTGTGTTACCTCGTCCTCGACCGCGCGCTCAAATTCCACGGACCCGAGGAACGCGGCAAGCTCGGAGCGAGTATCCTATGCATCCATAGCTTTCTCGACGGCACCGCGATCGGTCTCGCATTCCAAGCCTCGCATGCCGTGGGCATCGTGGTGGCGGTCGCCGTCGTCACACATGACTTTTCGGACGGGGTCAATACGATGAGCATCGTGAGCAGAAATCGCACTGAACGCGGCCCCGCGCTGCGTTGGCTCGTCGCGGACGCGGCGGCGCCGGTCGCGGGGATCATCGCGACGCTGTTCTTCGGCCTGCCGCCGGACACCATCGGCATTTGTCTCGCGATATTCGCCGGCTTTTTCCTGTACATCGGCGCCAGTGATCTGATCCCGGAAAGCTTTCACGCGCATCCGAAGTTCGTGACGACCGCCATGACGGTGGTCGGCGCCGCACTGATTTACCTCGCGATGAGTCTCGCGGCGCGAGCCGCGACGGTCGCCGGCGTGGACCTCGCCGATACGGTCAAGCTCGGTGCGTCGACCTTGGTCTTGAATGGCGCCGGCAAGCGCGAGAAGTTCGTCTTCGACGTCTATGTCGCGGGACTTTATCTGCAGACGCACGAGGCTGACGCGGCGCAGGTCCTCGGCGATGCAGGGCCGAAGCGCATCACGATGACGCTGCTGCGGAATCTATCGGCCGAGCAATTGAGCGACGCGCTGCGCGAGGGCATCGGCCAGAACAGCACGCCGGCCGAGGTCGTTGCTCTGCAGCCGCAGGTCGATGCGCTGATCGCGATCATGACCGCAATAGGGACCGCGCACAAAGGCGACGTGATCACGATCGATTTTCTGACCGACGGCAGCACGGTCGTCGGCATCGGCGGCGAGGCACGCGGCAAGCCGATCCCGGGCGCCG
>Ga0116231_10011443_pt1 | contig 13630 bp, 8 predicted proteins | sample S1TSphgellanicum_2_FD_89695 | JGI IMG/M metagenome (GOLD analysis project Ga0116231, IMG submission 89695) | Host-associated microbial communities from peat moss isolated from Minnesota, USA - S1T2_Fd - Sphagnum magellanicum MG | ecosystem: Host-associated > Plants > Peat moss > Unclassified... | reverse complement strand
CGTGGCGCTGACCTGGACCGAGGATCGTGCCGATCCTCAGTACGCGATCTCGCGCGATGCTTACGAGCGTTTGCGCCTCGCGCGCGATGCCCGCGGCCGCAAACTCGCGATCCACAAGATCCACCAGCCCGGGCCTTTGACCATGACGGCCGAGGAGGCCGACGGCGTCGACTCCCGCCCCGGCAGCCATCCGCGCCGCGCCGGCGACCGGCTGCCCGCCTCCTACATCAATTTTTACGTGGCCAACAAATGCGTCGTCATGCCGCTGTACGAGAAGCGCTGGGATGCCGCAGCGAGTGCCACGCTGCGGCGCTTGTTTCCGACGCGGCGGGTGATCGGCGTCGAAACGCGCGAGGTGCTGCTCGGCGGGGGCAACATCCATTGCATCACGCAGCAAATTCCCGCCACGGCGACGCGCCGGCTGGCGCGACGGGCGGCTGCTCGCCCGACCCGATCCGCGCAGCCTCGTTGAGGGCGCCGCAAAGCTCAGTGAGGAACTTTACCGCACGGGACGCCTCGAAAGCCTTTATTCTAGCCGCCCACTACATTCTAAGCACCCACGGCGCATGCGCCGTTCACCCCATTGGAATCTGACGTGACCCCACCCTTGCATCCTGGTTTTAGCTCGCTTCGTTCCTTGCTCGCCGCCTTCTCATGTGCCGTCGCCCTTCTGACCGCGGCTTGCCACAGCGACACGACCGACAGCAATTACGGCGTCGGTTGGGTCACGATCACCAACCTCTCTGGCAATTACGCGCCTCCGAACGTGCATTTCGCGAGCTACGTCGTGACCGTCGATTACGTCACCTTGACCGACTCGGTCGGCAACACCTATACCGCGATCTCGACCGCCGAGCCGATCGACCTGACCAAGCTCTCGAACGTCGCCGAGTTGTGGGGCAACGCCGACATTCCGGCCGATACCTATGTTTCGGCCACGATCGAGCTCGACTACACCAATGCGCAGATTTCGGTCTTCGACAACGGCGTGCCAACCGCAACGACCGTGCAATTCGTGGGTGGCACGGCCGTCACGACGGCCGACCTCGTCGTGGTCTTCGATCCGAACAATCCGCTGGTCGTGACCAACAGCTTGTCGACCACGAACGCGCAGCGCCTGGCGCTCGAATTCGATCTGGCCGCCTCCAACTCGGTCGACTTCTCGACTTCGCCCATCACCGTGACCGCGAACCCCTATCTGCGATTCGCGAACGCCGCGGCCGATACCAAGAAGATCCGCATCCGCGGACCGCTGATCAATTCGAATACGTCGACCGGCACTTACTCGATCTACGAGCGGCCGTTCTACGACGAAGTCGATAACATCGGTACGCTGTCGATCTTCAACAACGACGCGACGATCTGGAACATCGACGGCACGATCTACACCGGCAGCACCGGCGGCGTGCTCAATGGTCTCGCGCAGCTGCAAACCTTGTCGGCGGGCGTCACCACGACGCTCGCCTACGCGACGTTCGAGGTGACTCCGAGCACCCAGAATCAGCAAGGTCAACCGACGGGCACGGCCGGCATCTTCCATTCGCTGTACGTAGTCGCGGGTGGCAGCCTCGAGACCAATTACACCGAGCACCTCACGGGCGAGGTGACCGCGCGCACCGCCACCAGCACCGGTGCCACCTTGACCTTGACCAATGCCACGGTCGCGGGTGCGACCGTGGCACTCGACCAGGGGTATTTCCAATATCTCAGCGGTGCGCCCGCCGGGGGCACGACCACGGCCATCGCCGAGGTCGGCATCGGCCCCACGACCATCGTCAGCGCCGAGGGTACGGCAGCGCTCCAGAACCTCGATTACAACTCGATCGCGGTGGGCCAGCTGATCTCCGCGATCGGCACCTATACCTCGCCCGTCGCGGGCACGATCCTGCTCAATGCGGTCAGTCCGACGCCCGGCTCGACCGCGGGTCAGGTGCGCTTGCTGCCCACCAGCCTGTACGGCAGCCTGGCAAGTACGGCGACCGACAGTCTGACCATGAACTTGGCGACCATCGACGAAGTGCCGGTCAGCGTATTCAACTTCACCGGCAATGGGGCGACGACGCCCGTGGCGAGCGCCTTCAGCGTCGACACCAAGAATGCCGGTAGCCAGGATTTTGCCAGCGCGGCCGCCGGCGCGCCGATTTTCGTCTCCGGCTACACGAACGCTTTCGGTGCCGCGCCGCCGGATTTCGATTCGTACGTGAATCTGCAGAAAGCGCCCACGCCCGACGGCGTGGTCTCGGGAGTCAATCTCGAGGACGACGTTGCGGCGGTCCTGCAGGTACTGTGGAGCGGCACGGGCACGGCGGCGCCGTTCGCGACTTTCACGGCGAGCGGCTTGACCATCGACCTCGCGAACACGCAGCTATCGAGCGCCGTGATTCAGCTCGGCCCCGAGAGCGTGCCGCTCGCGAGCCTGTCGGGAACCCTGAACGTGGTGCCGAATACCGTCTCCAATTGCGTCACGCCCGTGCCCGCGACCAGCACGCTGCAGCCCTGTTTGACCCTCTTCAGCTATGGCCCGATCACCATCGCGGCGACCGCGACCGTCGGCGCTTACAACGAATTGCTCGAGTTCAACAGCTTTGCGGGCTTCAACACCAGCCTCAAGCCGTTTATCTCCAGTACCGAACTCGTGACACGCATGACCGCCAGCGGATATTTCAACCGGAGCACGAACACCTTTACCGCCAATAGCGTCGACGTTGTACTCTAAAATGCCGTCCCACGATGGGGACGTTCTTGTCACGATTGTGTTTGCCACCGGCTCTGCCGCGTGCGCTGCTTGCCGTCGGCGCGGCGGTCACTCTGGCGATCGCAACCGCGATCGTGGTGCCGGTGGCCGCGGCCGCGACTCCGGCGGCAGCGGCTGACACGCCGCCCACGCCGAACGAGCGGCCTCGGATTTGTCTCGTGCTCTCGGGCGGCGGCGCGCGCGGCATGGCTCATATCGGCGTGCTCAAGGTGCTCGAGGAACTAAAAGTGCCGATCGATTGCATCGCCGGAACGAGCATGGGCGCGATCGTCGGCGGCTTGTACGCGCGCGGCATGTCGCCCGCGCAGATCGAAACGCAGATGAATTCCGTGAACTGGCAGGAGGCGTTTCGCGGCTCGCCGCCGCGGCGCGAGCTGGCGTTCCGGCGCAAACAGGACGATCGCAATTTTCTGGTGCATCTGCCCCTGGGATTGAAACACGGCGACGTGTTGTTGCCGCGCGGACTCATTCTGGGTGAAAAACTGCAGGAGACTTTGCGCGAACTGACGATGCCGTACGGCGATACCACGAGCTTCGACGAGCTGCCGACGCCGTTTCGCGCGGTTGCCACCGACCTCGAGACCGGTCAAGCCGTGATCATGGACAAGGGCGACCTCGCGCTCGCGATGCGGGCGAGCATGTCCGCTCCGGGGCTGTTCGCACCGGTCGAGGCCGACGGCCGGCTGCTCGTCGATGGCGGCCTCACCGAGAATCTGCCGATGGAGGTCGCTCGTGCGATGCACGCCGACGTGCTGATCGTCGTCGATGTCACGTTTCCGCTGCAATCGCGCAAGGAGCTGACCACGGCGCTGTCGATCTCCAATCAGATGCTCGCGATTCTCGTGCGGCGCGATGCGGATCGGCAGAAGGCTTCCTTGCGGCCAACCGACACACTGATCGCGCCCGAGCTCGCCGAAATGTCGCCGACCGACTTCGCCTCGGTCGCGCGCACGATCGAACTCGGCGAGCGCGCCGCCCGCGCCGAGACCGCGCGGCTTGCGGCACTCGCCGTCCCTGCGGACGCGTACGCGGCGTATCTCGCCAAACGTTCGCCGCCACCGGCGCCGAAACCGGTCATTCGTTTCGTGCGCGTCGATCAGCAATCGAAGCCGTACGAGCGCACGATACTCGCAACGATGCAGCCGCTGGTCGGCAAACCGCTCGACCTCACCGCGCTGAATGCGCGGCTCACAGAGATCTACGGTCTCGGCGACTTCGAGACGATCGACTACAGCCTGGTCACCGAACCCCAAGGCGATGGCAACGGCGACGCCGCGGCGCAGGCCACCGGCATCGAGATACACGCACGGCGCAAGTCCTGGGGCCCGAACTACGTGCGCTTCGGGCTGAACCTGCAGGACGATTTCCAGGGCAACACGCGCTACAACGCGGCCGCCCGCTTTCTATTGACCGAGATCGATTCGCTCGGCGCCGAGTGGCTCACGGACGTGCAGATCGGCAGCAGTCCGCGGCTCTACTCGGAGTTCTATCAGCCGCTCAGCGCCGAGCGCTTGTGGTTCGTTGCGCCGAGCGCGCGCGTCGAGAGCAGTGACGTCTACATTTACCGCAAAGACGTGGAGATCGCGGACTTTCGCATGCGCCAGGCGGAGGCGGACGTCGATATTGGCCGCGAGTTCGGCAATTGGGGGGAGATCCGCTTCGGCTTCCACCGGGAGAACGGCGAGAGCCACGACCGGCTCGGGCCTGCGGACCTGCTCGAGCCGCAATTCAACAACGGTGAGTACTTCTTCAAGTTCAGCTACGACCGGCTCGACAGCGTCAATTTTCCGCGCGACGGCCAGAGCTTGACGATGCAATGGGACGCCAATCGCACGAATCTCGGTGCCGATCTGAGCTGGGATCGGGTCACGGCCGATTGGCTGATGGCGCGCTCGAGCGGCCGCAACACCATCTTGTTGTGGACTTCCGCCGGTACCAAGCTCGACGGCAAATTGCCCGCGACGGCGCTGCAGGATTTCTACTCGCTCGGTGGATTCCTCAATCTGTCGGGACTGGCGACGCAGTCCTTGTATGGGCCGAGTTACGCGATTGCCCGCACGATCTATTTCCGCAAGATCGGTGGCGGTGGCGAGGGCTTGTTCGATTTTCCCGCCTACCTCGGCGCGTCGTTCGAGGTCGGCAACACCTATCTGCGGCGCGGCGACATCGGCTGGGGTTCGGCGCGCAAGGACGGCTCGGTGTTCCTCGGGCTCGATACCTTCGTCGGGCCAATCTACGTCGGCGGAGGCTACGATCAGTCCGGCAACAGTGCGTTCTACCTGTATCTCGGCCGGACGTTCTAAATCCCGCGGCTCTCCGCGAGGTTTTCGACCTTCTCGAAGACCAGCGCCGGTTGATCGCCGATGCGCGAATACTCGTGCTTGCGCGCCATGTCGGCGAGGTCGCGGTCGCGTTCGGCGGCGGTGAAGTACCAGTGCGTCTTCTGCCAGTCGCTGCCGAGCAGCTTCGCGAACGGATCGCCGCTGCGCAGCCGCACGCGGATCCCATAGGGGCGTGGCAGCTGCGGGATGCTGCGCGTCATGTTGTGCGGGTTTGCGATGCCCATGTGTCTCGGCACGATAGCCTATCGTGCGGCGCGGTGCCAGCCGCCACGCGTGCGTGCTAGACTCCGCCGCCTTTCGCAAGAGGTGACCGATGGCATCGTCGTACACTGCGTCCGATATTGAAGTACTGAGCGGCCTGGATCCCGTCCGACGGCGTCCGGGCATGTATACGGACACCACGCGTCCGAATCACCTCGCACACGAAGTCATCGACAACAGCGTCGATGAGGCGATCAACGGATTTTGCGAAAACATCCGCGTCACCTTGTTCAAGGACGGCTCGCTGCAGGTCGAGGACGACGGCCGCGGCATGCCCATCGACATCCACCCCAAGGAGAAGGTTTCCGGCGTCGAGTTGATCCTGACTCGACTGCATGCGGGCGGCAAGTTCAACGACAAGATGTATCAGCATGCGGGCGGGCTGCATGGCGTCGGCGTGTCCGTGGTCAACGCGCTCTCCAAGCACCTCGAGTGCCGCGTGCGCCGTGGCGGCAAGGAACACCGAATCAGCTTCGACGGCGGCCGACTGGCCTCCAAACTCGAGATCATCGGCGAGGTGCCGAAGTCCCGAACCGGTACGACGTTACGCTTCTGGCCAGATCCCCAGTACTTCGACACCGACAAGTTCGCCACGCCGAAGCTGCGCCAGGTGCTGCGCGCGAAGGCGGTGCTCTGTCCGAAGCTGCGCGTCACGCTCGTCAACGAGATCACCGGCGAGCACGATGAATGGTTTTACACGGGCGGCCTGCACGAATATCTCGCGGAGCAGCTCGGCAGGGGCAATTGGCTGCCGGCCGAGACTTTTTACGGCAAGCGCGAAATCGAGGGGGGCTCGCTCGATTGGGCGCTAGCCTGGGTGCTCGAGTCGCAACAAAGCGTCACCGAAAGCTACGTCAACTTGATTCCGACCGTCGAGGGGGGCACCCATGTGAACGGATTGCGGGCCGGCGCGAGCGATGCGGTGCGCGAATTCTGCGAGTTCCGCACTATCGTGCCGCGCGGTATCAAGCTGTCCCCCGAGGACGTATGGGACGGGGTCAGCTTCGTCGTCAGCCTGAAGATGCCTGAGCCGCAATTCGCCGGCCAGACGAAGGAGAAGCTCTCCTCACGCGAATCGGCCGGCATCGTCCAGGGTGTCATCAAGGACGCCTTTGCCTTGTGGCTCAATCAGCACCCCGAGCAAGGCGAACAAATCGCCCAGCTCGCGATTGCCAACGCGCAGCAGCGCCTCAAGGACAGCCAAAAAATCGCGCGCAAGCGCGTCGTCGCCGGCCCCGCGTTGCCCGGCAAGCTGGCCGATTGCGTCTCGCAGGATCCGGCGCGCGGCGAGTTGTTTCTGGTCGAGGGCGATTCGGCCGGCGGCTCCGCCAAGCAGGCGCGCGATCGCGTCACCCAGGCGATCATGCCCTTGCGCGGCAAAATCTTGAACACGTGGGAGGCCGAGGCCCGTGACGTGCTGCAATCCCAGGAGGTCAACGACATCAGCGTCGCGATCGGCGTGGATCCGGCCTCCGCCGACGTGTCCGGCCTGCGTTATCACAAGATCTGCATCCTCGCCGACGCGGACAGCGACGGGCAGCACATTGCGACTCTGTTGTGCGCTCTGTTTCTGCGCCATTACCGTCCGCTCGTACTGGCCGGGTACGTCTACGTCTGCATGCCGCCGCTGTTCCGGATCGACGCCGGCAAGCAGGTGCTTTACGCGCTCGACGAAGCCGAGCGGGAGCGCGCGCTCGCGCGGATCGCGGCGGAGAACTCGCGCGCGCGGCCGGTCGTGACCCGATTCAAGGGTCTCGGCGAGATGAGTCCGACCCAGCTGCGCGAGACGACCATGGCACCGGCGACGCGGCGGCTCGTGCAGATGACGATCGACGCCCACGACAGCCCGGATCAGATGCTCGACATGTTGCTCGCGAAGAAGCGCGCCGGCGACCGGCGTGCATGGCTGGAGAGCAAGGGGAATCTCGCACGCATATGAAGGATCAGGAGCTGAATTTCGAAGGCATCGAGCGCGAGCCGATCAAGTCTTTCGCCGAGCGCGCCTATCTCGACTATTCGATGTACGTGATCCTCGATCGCGCCCTGCCGCACATCGGCGATGGCTTGAAACCCGTGCAGCGGCGCATCGTCTATGCAATGAGCGAACTCGGGCTCGCCGCCGGCGCGAAGCACAAGAAGTCGGCGCGCACCGTCGGCGACGTGATCGGCAAGTTCCATCCGCATGGCGACTCGGCCTGCTACGAGGCCATGGTGCACATGGCGCAGGACTTCGCCTATCGTTATCCGATCGTCGACGGTCAGGGCAACTGGGGCTCGACCGACGATCCGAAGTCCTTCGCCGCGATGCGCTACACCGAATCGCGTCTGACCCGCTATGCGGCGTTGATGCTCGACGAACTCGGGTCCGGTACCGTCGACTGGGCGCCGAACTTCGACGGTTCGCTCGAGGAGCCGACGATGCTGCCGGCGCGCGTGCCGAACATACTGCTGAACGGCGGTTCCGGAATCGCGGTCGGCATGGCCACCGACATCCCGCCGCACAACCTGCGCGAAGTCGTGGCGGCCTGCATCGCGCTGCTCGAGGACCCCGATCTGACGACAGCCGCGCTGATGAAATTCGTCAAGGGCCCCGATCTACCGACGGGCGCGGAGATCGTCTCGCCGCGTGCCGACCTGCGGCAGATCTACGAGACCGGTAACGGCAGCTTTCGGGCCCGCGCGACGTACACGATCGAGGCGGGCGAGATCGTGATCGAGGCGCTGCCCTTCCAGGTCTCGGGAGCCAAGCTGCTCGAGCAGATCGCGAACCAGATGCGTCAGAAGAAGCTGCCCATGGTCGAGGACTTGCGCGACGAGTCCGACCACGAGAAGCCGACACGGCTCGTGATCGTACCGAAGAACAGCCGCGTCGATGCCGCGGCCTTGATGGCCCATTTGTTCGCGACCACCGACTTGGAGCGCAACTATCGCGTCAATCTCAACGTGATCGCCCTCGACGGGCGCCCGCGCGTCATGGGCTTGAAGGAGTTGCTGCTCGAGTGGCTCGAGTTCCGCAAGACCACGGTCACACGACGTCTCGCGCACCGGCTCGAGAAGGTGGCTGCGCGATTGCACATTCTCGACGGCTTGTTGATTGCTTATCTGAATCTGGATGAGGTGATCCGGATCGTACGCACCGAGGATGAGCCGAAGGCGGCCTTGATCCGCCGCTTCCAGCTCACGGAAATCCAAGCCGAGGAGATACTCGAGACCAAGCTGCGCCGGCTGGCGAAGCTCGAGGAGATGAAGATCCGCGCCGAGCAGCGCGAACTTTCCGACGAACGCGACGATATCGAGAAAACCCTGAAGAGCAAAGCGCGCCTGATCAAACTGGTGCGCGAAGAATTGCAGAGCGATGCCGACGAGTACGGCGACGCGCGCCGCACCCGCCTGGTGGAACGCGAGGCCGCGCAGGCGATCTGCGAGACGGATCTGCTGACCAGCGAGCCGGCCACGGTCGTGCTGTCGCGGCTCGGCTGGGTGCGCGCCGCCAAGGGCCACGATATCGATCCGCGCAGCTTGAGTTACAAGACCGGCGATGAATTCCAGGCCGCGGCCAAGGGCCGCAATCTGCAACAGGCCGTGTTCATCGACTCGACCGGCCGGGCCTACAGCCTGGATGCCCACCAACTGCCGGCGGCGCGTGGCTACGGCGAGCCTTTGTCCGGCACGGTCGATCCGCCCGATGGCGCGACCTTCGCCGCGGTGTTGATCGGCGAGCCCGCCGATCTGTGGTTGCTGGCGAGCGATGCCGGTTACGGCTTCAAGGTGAAGCTCGCCGAACTGTACGCGCGCAACAAAAAGGGCAAGGCCGTGCTCAAGGTGCCGGACAATGCCCGCGTGCTGCCGGCGCAGCCGATCGGATCGCCGGATGCGCTGGCCGTGTTCGTGGGCAACGACGGCGAGGTGCTGACGCTGCCGGTCGCCGCGATCGAGGAGATGAGCGCCGGCAAGGGCCAGAACCTGTTCGGCATAGCCGGCAAGAAATCGGCCGATCGGGATGAATTCCTGGTCGCGATGGCGGTGGTTGCGCCGGGCGATGAGCTCACGGTCTTCAGCGGCAACAGCGCGCCGATGAAGCTGCGGTTCGAGGACCTGAAAGCCTTCCAGGACAAGAAGGGCCAGCGCCGGCAGCGGTTCTCCCGCGCCTACAAGCAAGTCGACCGGCTCGAGGTCTCCCCGGCGTGAGCCAGACGCTCAGCGCTCGCTCGACATGGTCACGTCCTCGGGCGCGTTGACGAAGTAGCCCTGGATAAACTCGATACCGAGCTGCCAAAGCACGGCCATGGTGTTGGCATCCTCGACGCGCTCGGCGATCGTCTCGACTTGCTTGAGCTTGGCCGCTTCGACCAGCCCCTTGATGCGTTTCTGCTGCACTTGATTGGTCGACAGACCTTGCATGAGCGAACCGTCGATCTTGATGAAATGTACGGCGAGTTCGGCGAGCAGTTTGAGCGGATCCGGGCCGGTGCCGAAGTGCTCGAGTGCGAATCGGAAGCCGAGCTTGCCGAGCGTCTGGGCGAGGTCCCGGGTCGCGCGGGAGTATTGCGCCGCCAGTTCCTCGGATACTTGAAAGCAGATGCGTTGCGGATTGATCTTGGCGGCGCGCAGCTGCGACTCCAGCCAGGTCGGCAGGCTCTTGTCGAGCACCGTGTCCTTGGAGACGCGCAGAAAGATGCACTCCGATTTTCGGTTCGCGCAGAAAGCCATCGATGCGCCGATGACCCAACGGTCGATGTTCTTCATGAGGTCGTTGCGTTCGGCGGCGGCGATGAATTCGGTCGGCAGCACCTCGCTGCCCTGTTCGTCGAGCATGCGCACGAGCACGTCGAACATTCCCTTGTCCTCGCCGAGCAGGCTCGCGATCGGCTGCTGCACGAGACGGAAGCGATTCTCCATGAGCGCCTGCTTGATGTGCCGGACCCAGATCTTGTCGTACGCCTGTACCCGGGTCTCGGTGGCGGTCTTTTGCGCGCGACAGACTTGGTTGCCGCCGAGTCCGCGGCCCCGCTTGTTGGCGTCGATCGCCTCCTGCACCGACGCGCCGACGTCGATGTCGGCGGAGCCGAGAGCGGTGAGTCCGACACTGATCGATGCCGGCACGGTTTTCTTGTCGATCGTGAATTCGTGCGCGGCGACGCGCTTGACGAGGTTCTCGGCCCAGGCATCGACGTCGCGCTCGGTGCCGCGCTCGAGCAGGACGAGAAAGCCATTGCCGCTGAACTTGCCGCACAGATCGCCCGGCGCGAGCAGTTTGCGCACGATCTCGGCCAGTTCCGCGAGGAATTCGTCGCTGCAGAGCACGCCTATCGAGCGCTGGATCACCGGGAAATGGTCGGGTTTGACGAACGCGAAATCACGCACGCCGCCCTTGACGCTCTGCGCGAGACGCGCGCGCACCGCGGCGATCAGGTAGCGCTGCTGCAGGAAACCGGTGGCCGCGTCGTTCTTGACCGCCTCGGCAAGCTGCGCCTCGATATCGGTGTCGCGGGTCTGGCGTGACGGGATACAGATGCGGATCGCCGGCTCGTTCTCGAAATCTGCCTTGGTCAGAGTCAAAACGAGCGGCAGACTGGAACCGTCGGACAGCAGTGCTTGGACTTTCAGCGCGTGATCGGTCCATTTGCCCTGCAGGGCGGCGGCCAGCGCGCCCTTGATGACCGCGTGGGACTCGAGCTCGAACAGATCCATGAGCGGCATGCCGGTGAGCGCGTCCTCGCCCGAGTAGCCAAACAGCTCGAGCCACGCCCGATTGGCGTCGACGATGATCCCCTCTTGAACGTGTGTGATCGCGTCGGCGGAGCCCTCGAGGAATCTCGCCAGCTGTTCGCGGTATTCACGGGCGGAAGAGAGCGTCGTGTTGAGGGCGCGTTCCAGCCGACAGGCGCGCAACTCGCGGGTTGCAACGGACTGCAAGCGGCCGCGGTTCGCGAGCGTCACGACGTCGTGCGCGCCCAGGCGCATCGCCGCCGCGATCGCCGCCTCATCGACCTGGTCGCGCACCACGAGTACGGGCATTTCCGGGGCATTTTGGTTCTTGAACTTCATGATCGAGGCCAGGTCCAGCCGCAACTCCTCGATGAACACGAACAGCAGTTCGGGATTGAGCTGGGTCAAGGCATCGCCCAAGTCGTGGGCGTCGGGAAGCCAGGTGCAGTGCACCGCGTGGCCGGCGTTGCGCAAGGTGCCGTTGATCGCCTCGACGTGATCCTCCGACCGCGTCATCACGATCACGGGCACGGCGCCCTGCTCGATCACGGTCGGACCTCGGGTACAATTTGACACATGGCGCCGAAAGTGTAGCACCGAAGGTTTTGGCGATAATGGGACCGGCGTCTTGGCGCGCGAATCCCGCCGCGAGCTGTGCACTGGGTGCTGGCGGCGGGAGTCCCTGTGGCTTGCAGGGCCGAAGGCGGCTATGATACGCGCCCTTTGCCATGCCCGCGTTGCCGGGCAAACCTCCGAGGCCTGTGATGGCGAACTACAGCACGAACGAATTCAAAGCCGGGTTGAAAATCATCATCGACGGCGACCCCTATGCGATCGTCGAGAACGAAATGGTCAAGCCGGGCAAGGGCCAGGCATTCAACCGCGTCCGCGTCCGCAACCTCAAGACGGGCCGGACCATCGAGCGCACCTGGAAGTCCGGCGATACGGTCGAGGCGGCCGACGTGGTCGATACCGACATGCAATACCTTTATAGCGACGGCGATTTCTTCCACTTCATGGTGCCGGATACGTTCGAGCAGCTCACCGCTTCCAAAGAGGCCGTGGGTGAGGGCGCTCAGTGGCTCAAGGACGGCACCATCTGCGTGATAACCTTGTGGAACGGTGTGCCCCTGCAGGTCACGCCTCCGGCACACATGGAGCTCAAGGTGATCGAGACCGATCCGGGCGTGCGCGGCGACACGGCAACGGGGGGATCGAAGCCCGCGAAGCTCGAGACGGGCGCGATGGTGCGAGTGCCGCTGTTCATCAATGAGGGCGAGATCCTGCGCATCGATACCCGCACGGGCGAGTATTTGTCGCGCGGCAAGGGCTGATGCCGCCGGGCAGCGGCCGCTGCGCAAGCCGCTAGGCACGCTCGATCGGAAACGCCATCGCCGCGCCGAGCCCGGAGGCGCCGACGGCGAGCGCCGCCAATCGGTCGAAGCCGAGAGCGACGCCCGCACAGTCGGGCAATCCCGCGGCGAGTGCGGCGAGCAGCCCCTCGTCGATCTGCGGCACCGGCTGGCCGCGGTCCTGGCGGATCGCGAGATCCTGCAGAAACCTCGAGCGCTGTTCCGCGGCGTCGCCGAGTTCGTGAAAGCCGTTCGCGAGTTCGATGCCGTCGAGGTACAGCTCGAAGCGTGCCGCCAAGCTGGGCGAGCCGGGCTTGAGCCGCGCGAGCGATGCCTGGGAGGCGGGGTAGTCGCAGATGAACGTCGGTCGCGGGGTCCCCAGTCGGGGGCCGACCACGAGTCCCATGAGCAGATCGAGCCGCGCATCGTGATCGAGCGCGCTATCGCAGACGATGCCGTGGGCGGCGGCCGCTGCGGCGAGCGTACGCTCGTCCGCCCCGGGCTCGACTCCGGCATGGCGCTGCAGTGCGGCGGCAAAGCTCAGGCGCTCTGCCGTGGGTAGCCGGCGCTGCGGCGCCAGCAGGCTGCGCACCAGATCCTCGACTTCGCTCATCAGCGCCGCATCGTCGAAACCCAGCCGGTACCACTCGATCATCGTGAATTCCGGGTTGTGCCAGCGACCCGTCTCAGCGTCGCGGAACACCTTGCAGATCTGGTAGATGTCGCCGCTGCCGGAAGCCAGCAGCCGCTTCATCGCGAATTCCGGCGAGGTGCTGAGATAAAACGTCTGCGCGAAGCCCGTGACCCGCGTATGTAGCGACTCGATTTGCGGGTCGGTGACGCCGCCCGCGCACAGCACCGGCGTTTCGACCTCGAGCACGCCGCGTGCCGCGAAAAAGGCGCGCGTTGCGCCAAGCATCGCGGCGCGCCGCCGCAGCACGTCGAGCGTGGCGCTCGGCCGCCAAGGAACGTTCACAGGGCCTCGCCGATGCGTTCGCCGAGGCGTACCGTGGCGCCGGAGACGAGGCGCGCGTCCCAGGCCGCGCGCCCGGGTTCGAACAAGAGGATGACGGTCGAACCCATGTTGAAACGGCCCAGCTCTTCGCCCTTCTCGCCCCGCCACTGCGCCGCCGGCAGGCGGCTCACCGCGCGTTGTTTCGCGGGCGTGATGTCGCCGGCCCAAACGGTGGCGATGCTGCCGACGTTGAGCG
>Ga0116231_10011439_pt1 | contig 13632 bp, 13 predicted proteins | sample S1TSphgellanicum_2_FD_89695 | JGI IMG/M metagenome (GOLD analysis project Ga0116231, IMG submission 89695) | Host-associated microbial communities from peat moss isolated from Minnesota, USA - S1T2_Fd - Sphagnum magellanicum MG | ecosystem: Host-associated > Plants > Peat moss > Unclassified... | reverse complement strand
TTTTTATGGTGTAATTGGAGGGCGCATGGTATCGTGCATAATTTCTCATACCACTTTTTATGGTGTAATTGGAGGGCGCATGATACCATGCATAATTTTGGCTACCACTTTTTATGGTGTAATTGGAGGGCGCATGATACCGTGCATAATTTTGGCTACCACTTTTTATGGCGTAATTGGAGGGCACACGATATCATACATCATTTTTGCTACCACTTTCTATGGTGTAATCGGAGGGCGCACAATATCAAACATCATTTTTGCTACCATTTTTTATGGTGTAATTGAAAGGCACATGATATCACATGTAATTTTTTGCCACCGCTTTTAATGGTGTAAATTCGAGAGCACACAATATCATGTTAAATTTTTCCTACCCCTTTTTTGTGGTGTAATTGGAGGGGCACGCACACAATATCACACATAATTTTTGTTACCCTTTTTTTGTGGTGTAAGGGGTATCATGCACAATTTTTGTTACCTTTTTTTTTTGTGTGTGTGGTGTAAGCAAAAGGCATATCATATCATGCACAATATTTTGTTATCCATTGAAGGGTGTTTTAAAAATGGAATGCTTGTTAGAATACATAAACAATATCAACAAATTTCCATTGTGTATTTATTTGGAGGGTGTTTTCTTAGGTGAAAGGTTAGAGTGGGAGATTTCACTTCACCTAAGATTTTTGAAGGCTCCTCTTGGTGTTTATGATGAGAAAAGCATTACTATTATTTTGTGTTTTTTAGCTTGGTTCATCATGATTCCACTTGACTCGCCAACAATCAATAAAACTTTCCATCAACATTTGGTGGACCTTGCACTTCTTCTGAGAGCGCAGTAAATAAAAACATGGGCAACATTCATAGATGATGACAAAGTGTAAGCTTTCTTGTGTTATTCTTTTCTTTCTATTGCTTTTTTTTCACAATATGTTTTTGATACTCATGCCAATTTAATTATGATGATATCTCCTGATCCAAACAAACGATTGAACATAATCTATGTGAGACATAATGTCTCATTGTAATTTCTATGTGATGAAAATATATGATTTGTTAATCATTTCTTTTGTAATCCTTAAAGGTGAGAGAGAAAAAATATGATAGGAGTTCTAAATTTTAAATACTTCACATTTGTAGGCTCATAGATTAGAGAGCATACCTAAACATCCATTTTGTTATGGCTTTTGCATTCATGAGATAGTTAACAATAATTAGTTGAAAAAGGTAAGTAAATGCAACATGTTCATCGAGAAGTTCAATGGGACTTTATTTCTTATAATAATACCATTATGTTAGGGATATGGAGAATATAATTCAACTCACTTTTCTAATCGCAAATGAATGGTACATAATTTTTCAAACAAAAAATCACTTTGTCTTGAAAACCCATGAAACTCACCATGCATGATAGCAATGCCACCAGGAAGGTTTTTGTACATTTTTTAATAGAATCGACAATTTAAAAAATATGTGAGAGATGATAAACCTATGAAAATGATGCAATTTTTTCAACAAATGTAATGTGAATGAATGCTTTTTGATAAATTCATTTTTTTCATGTGATTAATGGATGTACAAGTTTAAAAACACGTGAAGACAATAGGCTTATTTATGAATAGTTCATTTAGAGTGGTTGTGATTATGATGTATTTTGGGGAATGGCATGGTTGACATGTATGCAAAATGTGGGAACATGTTCAATAAGAATCCATTTATAAATTTGGTCATTTGGAATGCCATCATATAGGGACATGTGAAATTCATGCAAGGGCAAAAATGGATTAAAATTAACCGATTCAAGATCAAGTTGTTCAATGAACACAAACAAGTTGCTATGTACAAACAAGCATTTACATGGTATTAAAGAGATATGTAAGATTTTCTACGAGCATGGTGGCATTATGGAGGTTTAGATATGCCTTTTTTTAATATTGTTATTATTTTTATTTGGGTGCTACATTAATTAAATGCTTTTACCTAATTAGTTTTGCTAAGTTTATTAGTTACCACATATCCATAATCTTCAATGTCAATAACAAGATGCACTTTTAGTGCTACTACTTTTACATCCCATTATACATGTTATTCAAAATGGCATATTCATAAATAAAAAAACTATAACCCTAAGTAAAAAGTTCATATACAACTTGAAAATGGAAATTGGACTTCCCGTCTTTAACCTATGAAGAGTTAAACTCTAATCCTTGCATAAACTCTATATTCCACAAATGCAAGATAATAGTTACAACTCAAAATATTATTTCCTGAACATTCAAAACTAGTAAAAATATTTTGTGAAAAAATTCATTGGAAAAAATTTATAGTTCACAATTGATTTAGAAACCTTGTACATGTTCCCATCATTACAACAAAAGGTATCCCTATATGTCAAGTGATTTCACTAGATTTTGAGTGAATTCTTTGGTTGTAATGAATGGGGACCACTCAAAAAGTAGTGAATATTCAGCCTTCTAACTTCCACAAATTGTTTAACCCAATCCTCTTTCTTTTGCTACAACGTTTTCCAAGTGAGGCTTTATTGTAGCAAATTTTTCTTTCAATGTCCATATGCATTTATTTTATGATTTCCAATTCGTTTGCTACCTTTGTTAGATTGTGTAGAAGACATGATTTCATTGTAAGCACATAATAGAGAAATTGGGGATTCACCAAGAATAGAAAAAAATGCTGAAAATTCAACCTCTGCATTTGTAAAATCCTTATGGAACTATGCACGAACATGGTTAACATGGTCCACCTTACATCTATAAACCTCAATACATTCCTGCTCCAATTGTAACATCTTGTTTATGTTTGAATCACTTTCTCCCACTTCATCCCATATGTGTTGTGCATTTGCAACAAAACCCCACAAAAAATAGTCATTGACATGTTATGCATTGATTTGAAATATGTTCTACCAATGATTGCAAGGAATTTCAAGTTTTGGTATGCATGTAACAATTTTGGAAAAAATAGAAAATTGAAAGGTGTTATTGTTGTATATACAAAAACAAAAAAATTGCAAGTATCTATCTAATTATTTGAAATAAACAAACAACATGTTATAGGCAACACGACATTCATCTTGGGAACATGAACACAAACTTGCAATTCTTGAAATAGAAAGTCGCATGTTATATCCACCGTGAGTTGTTGTTGTTGTTGTTACTACATCATAATGATGGTGACCTATCTCTCATTCATTTTACAAAAAAATCACAATCGAAAAAACTTGATCAAACAATCAATGATAGCCACAATAACTAAACAATCAAACAATCAAACAAACAATAGGAACAAAATACACCCGAAAAGCCACATGCAATGTGTGATAAAACAACTACACTATTTTTTCATCATAATAAGAAGTCTTGAAAGAAACATCCACCCAAAACAAAGGGAAAAGAAAAATCCAAACCACGAAAACAGTAGTAAGGAAGTAGGATGTAATAATGATTCAAACAAATGAAATAATAGTTAGCAACAAAAGTACCAAGTTATGAAAGCTATTAGCATGGTTATTGGCAATCGCCATTCCAGCCAGTGCTATAATTCCAATAGAAGAAAACTTGGTTGAAGAAAAAAATCCTTTTAGGTTCTATGATGGTTATCAAAACTTACAATGTTCAACTATTTAAAAACCTAATGTACTTTGGGTTACATTCACCCAAACATGAAAATTACATTCATGTGAAAATTATCATTATGTGAACACTTATCATCTTCACATTGGCCAATGAGTGAGCCAAAATTTTATCCTCAAGTCCAAATCCTGCACAAGTCATAGTCTCTTCCCTATGGGCATAACCAATAAATAGTCAAATACCAATTCATGGAAACCATCTAACTTTGAATTTTTTTTCCAATTGTCAAATTCTGTAAATGTTCATTGCCAAATCTAACCACTTATGTCTATGTGTGAGGGATATTAATCCATTGATTATGTCAAAAGTGTTGTAGGATTTAAATATTTTATGTTTGGCATTAATATATTGTTTGATGTTGTTTTTCCTTCCTTCTTACAAAAGAATAACACATTACAATGTAACTTAACCATTAAATCAATGACTTAAACTAACATATAAAAATAAAAAACAAAAAAACCATAACATAAAATAAAACTTGGCATACTAATTTTTTGGTTTTCTTGCACTTGAAACAAAGTGGTGTTAATATTTTATGTTTACAATGTTGTGGTAAAGTTTAATGACATTTAAATTATTTGTGTTTATGGCCACCAATTATTAATTTTTCTTGAAATTTGCAAAATTCATCTTTTGTCACGAATGATAATGTTTTTGTCAAGCATTAGTTAATTGCTTTCACATTGTACTTTTCAACATTCACACCCTAACAAATAGTCAAATCACAAATCTCATAGTAATTACCAAAAGTTGTCATGGTTATCTTTAATAGATTTCTTGAAAATTAAAATTGCATAAAAAACAAGTGCCTCATCCCTTTGTCATTTTTGGGTTAAGAACAAAAAAAATTATAAAAAAAAACTTACATCATACATATCATAGATGATCTACATGATATGACAAATGGAAAAATTCAAAAATGTCATATAAAATCCTAAACCTACAACTTCTCTATTATAATGATACCACTAGCATCCATGATATACTTAAATGACCTACATAGTATAAAACGAAAAAACCCAAAAAAATGTCATACAAAAATCTAAACCTAAAATCTTTATGTTGTGACAATACCATTTGTTTTTCAGTTTTGAAAATTATGATTATAAACCCAAGGAAGGCATTTCAATCAAAAACTTACAAAACATTTTGGTTTGTGGGGTTGATGAACGCATCATGGCAATAATAGAGATTACCACCATCTTTAAGCAACCCATCAACTCTAAATTTAGAACAAAAATTATGTGTTCATTGTTTTTTGTCATCATTGAAAATATAAGAATTTCAAGCAAGTTGAGACATGGTTTAAAATATAAAACTTGTGAATGTAATATGTGTAAAATGTGGGGTTATGTTACAGATTTGCAAATAGTGTTTATGTGATAGTGAAATTCGAAACAAAAGTTTTAAGAGTTTCAAATTGTCTCAAGTTTCATTCTCATAAGCTTTTTACATTCATACCTTGTGAAGGAACCATTAAAAGTTGAACTTGCAATTCTTTTAAAGAGGAGTTTAGAATGAAAAACAAACGTAGAAAAAAAACGACAATGAATTATGATTTGCAAATTACTTGTGGCAAACATTGGTCATGGAATAAGCATTGCATTTAACATATATAAAGGGTCACTACACCCCAACATGACTTTCATGACTACATTCATATGACCATACATTCATATAAAAACTCATTGTTTGTGCCATTTTGACACAAGCAACTACCAAAATGACATAAATAATGAATTTTATTTGTTTATAGTCATATTTTTGTTATCATGAAAATCACATTTTGGTACATGTCATGATGTACAAGTGGGGATGATGAACAATAATGAGCACAACTTAATTATTGATGAGTTATGAAGGTTGTGTGCTTAACATGGATGTATTGAAATATGCATGCATTTTTTCTTTCAAATATTGAACTGTCCTCACAAAAGATGTCGATTATTTTCATTGTGTCCTTTTTATGTTCTATCGATGTTTGTTCTTGTTTATGAAACTTTAATTTGTTCTTTTCATGCTAAAATTTTAACTATTGTACAAAACAAAAATGCAAAATATTGTTTTGTTGTTCTCACAATCTTTAATATTTTGCACATCAATGGAACCAAGGTGAAAAACATTGATAGCATTGCATTTCATTATATGCGATGTTCGTTAAATAATAAAAAATCACCTTTTTCAAAATGGCCCCCATTTTTTTTCATTCTTTCCTATGACACCTAATAAGGATTGATCTCAAAAGTACACATGGCCACCAATGATGATGAATAGGAAATCATTCTATCGATATTTTAAAAATCATATTAAAGTAATGAAAGTTGTTTTGACAATGATTTGTTATAACAATGTTTTCAAATTTTAAAATGTAATAAAGTGGTTGAAAATCTCTTTTGCACTTGAAGATGCACCATAGAAAGTAAATTTGTTGTTCCATGCATGATGATTTTCTTTGGCTTGAGATTTTCCTCAACCTTTGATGTTCTTCAACCTCCTTACACCTAAGACTCCATATCACAACTATACATATCCTTTTGCAGTAGAAAGGTGAAGTAGATATATTAAAATTTAAGGCGTATGGTTTTTATGCTTAGTAATAAACCAAGCTTGGCTACCTCAAGTTTTATCTATTTATTTTATTGTCCCGCAATTCTTTTTCTCTTATATTCCTAATTTGAAGACAAAGTCCTAAAGCTTCCTTCTCATGATATAATCCTCAGTTTGTAACCAACATGTTCTAAGTTGGAATCTCTCCTGTGGCACGATTACCCATGAAGATTTGACTGGTCTTCTTGTGCGTGTACTCATAGACCGCATCTGAACATAGTTCTTTCTACTGGGAGGAGTCACAATGGAAATTTGTGCAACTTCCAGATGAACTTACATGGTTTGCACATTCTGATAATTTTCTGTACCGCAAGAATATACAGGTACTGTTTAAACAGTACCCGTGACTTCTGAAGGCTATAGCATGATACCAATGAGAAGAATCATTGCTGCGCCTACACAAGAACCCCTCATGATCCAAGCTTGAGAAAACAGAGATCCATCAAACTTCTGAATGCTTTGCTCTTACTAAACAGCTAGACATAAATTGAAAAACCTCATAAAATCTCCTAACTTTGAATTTGTGGGGAAGAACATGAATCTAGCATAGAACTCCACTTGCAAAATTTTTTAAGCTTTCATAGCAATTTTTCAGATTGAAGGATTCGCTGCTTCATCTCGCACCTGTATTCGACACGGATAGTTTTTCTAACCTTTCTGATACACTAACTGCTTGTGAGCTGACTGAGTCAGCTTGTGCTACAGTTGGCAGAGGTGGATTCCTTGATGGAGATCCACTTATGTATGAATCCATCTGACCAGAGGCTGCAAGAATGAGACCTGCACACCCAGGACACTCCTTCATATCCATGGTTGCGGCATCTTGAAAGCAGATGCTTGCTAAAGCTTCTCCACAGAATAATGTTGTTCAGTTGCAGAAGATGATCTCAGAACATGGCACATTATGCAAATGATGTGGGAAACAATATCCAGATCTGGATTTCAAGCTCACCTAAAAAGACAGCAGAAGGTTTGCCAGGCCGTGACTTGAACTCAGGATGAAATTGAACACCCACATAATATGGATGTCCTGGTAACTCCAGAATCTGCACTTCATTGTTTGAGTATTAGATCAAGGATGCTGCTATACTTTAAAAGCACATGTCTGCAACACTACTCCAGAAACAGGAACCAAATTGTATGTGAACATGTGTACTTCAGTGCCTTTAGGATGAGCATTGAAGTGTTAACTATGACATCAGAATATGAGGCCTGCAATCCAACCTACAACAGCAGGCCTGTGATAGTTTTCACAACAGACCTATGACATAAAGTGGTCTCAGATACCAATGAAACACAGTTGACTTGAAATAAGAAGCTGCAAGAAATGGACATCACCTCCATGCGGCGACCAGTTTCATCCTTTCCCACAAACCGAAGCCCTGCTCTCTCCAACCACTCTACCATCTCAGGGTTCACCTGTTCCAAACATAAGTAGGTCAGTCAACCCAGCCCTTGAACATAAACATGAACCCTATGCTGAAAAATGTTGACTACCTTATGCTTATTAGAATATCCAACTGCTCTCATTGAAGCTATGAAAGCACAGCAATCCAGAAACATATCAAGCACCTGGACTGCAACTTTGAAAGCAGAAAAGCCCTGAAGTTCCAGTTTACCCAACCTCATAGCGATGACGGTGTCGCTCATCAATGAAAAGCTCCTTTTGATACCTTCACACCAAATGCCACATTCTTCTATCAACTGAAAACGTAGGTGTGCAGTCAGCTGACAAAACTGTGCACCAACATAGAAGGGATTAAACAAGAGGTTCTACATACAATTTTGCAGTTATGCAGTCAGCTGTTTGAAGAAGTGTCTTTCGAGCTCCCAGCCTCATTGTGCCACCCATGTGTGTTTTTGAAACCTGGATGGCAAAATGTTCCATGAGATAGGCAGGAAACTGAACAGAAGTAATTGCAAGTGGACAAAGTGGGCAAAGTACATTGATATCAAATAAGTCCAGTGAACCATGATACACCACATCATCAAAAGACTGAAGAGATATCACACATAAAATCTTTCTAGGGGATGCCAAAAGGTGTCACCACAGGAAAGGAAATGATGAGTGGAGATATAGACCTCTGGCATGAAAACCACACATGGGTGAGGCGTTGCAGAGTCAAATTCAGTGCTATTTGCATCATCCAAACCAAGAACCTGATCAACAAGAACAGATAGCTCCTGAGTGTCAAACCCTCAAGGCGCATACTTCCACTGAAAATGGGGATCAAGGCTTTGCGGCCTCTTTCACAATTCCCATAGAAAAATCCATGTTGGACAGTTTGATCAGAATACTCTTGACAATGTCAAGATACAATTTCACTGTTCAGAATAATTGTGAAGAAAAATTATGGTCAAAGGTTATGTTACATTTCGAGCAAACTCCACAACAGCAATTTGCATTCCAAGGCAAATGCCTAGATAGGGAATCCCATTTGTTCGAGCATAGCTTGCAGCCAAAATTTTTCCTTGGATTCCCCGGTCACCAAAGCCACCAGGTACCAAGACACCATCAGCTCTCTGTCACAAAAAGTAATCCAGGAATTTACATCAGAATGCATAGGAGTTCACACAGAAGGAACTTTTTCAAATACCATCCAAAATCTTGTCATCACTTCCATATAGTACAGACTGCAACACAGCAAAGAAGGAAGTGTTGCCCATGCTAGTTCCTGCAGTGCTCTGCTCACCATATTTCATTTGTGCACTTACACATACTACCTTCATGAGCAAATAGCTACACTTATTTAACACATCCATGAGGACCCTCTGCAAAATGAACACTGCAACTAACATATGTAGTGCAAACAGCTGGAACCCATCAATCAAACAGGCATAGCAAGTCTGAGGTAGGAAGATTTTACCTTCAAGGTTGTCCAAGCTGCTGTGTGCTCATCAGGTCTCTGCGAATATCAAGGCTTTGTCAGTATCTCACCTCCATTCTGCTAACTTGTATGTCAGAAACTACTGGTGCATTCAATTTGAATCCAAACCCTTATACTATTGAAGGGATTCTGATTCCAAAAAATCTGACCTGAGAAGGCCAAGTATCTCATATTGAACTGAGATATATTAGGTTGAGCATCTTACTTTAATCATTTGGAACATTTCAAATTTCACAGAGGTACCTGGAAACTCAAGCTTAAGTAGAGCAATCAAGAACCTGCAATGGCATTTCTTTGATACCTCTATCTTTGCACGTTCTTCAAGGTCTGTAGCAGCCACCCACTCTGGAACCAGCTTCCGTGAACATGCAATGGACGCATGTTGCAGTGCCTGGCTTCCCACAAACACATTAAAATGCTCCTCAGTGTGTAATAATATCATCAAGAAACACTGTTCAAGCAAATGTTTCCACCATATTGCCACACTCTACCAGAGGTCAATATCCAGAAGACATGACCACTATGACATTGCTGAGTTTAGCAGGGGCATCCAGGTCCTTGCCTTCAGAAAATCAAAGATGGCCATTGGGCAAATACCTTCAAAACTGAAAGGTAGGAGTCAGAAAGGCCAGTGTACTTTCCAACCATTGCAATTTTCACCTGCAATCAAGCAACCTTTCTACAAAATTTAAGAACCCATCCACCCATGGTAAAATTCCAACTTTAGAGCACCTGTGGGCTGATACAAAAATGGGTTCCAAGAGAGGTGGTACCAGGAACGTACAGGTACAGAGAGATTGTCACACCGTGTAGCACGTGTTGCCCATGACTCCAGAGCAGGAGGGGGGACAGAACTGCAGATGCAGGTTGCAACTCTTCATCAGGTAAAGATCACAAAAAACATCAAGAAGCCTTGCTCATAAACTTGTCAAAATACCTCCAGTTCAATTCCCAGTTTATGGAGACTATGCAGAAAAGTGGAGAAATTAATGATTCTGACAGCTGTTGATCAATGCCAAGTTTCTCTGTGAAGGAGTTGAGGAACTGACCTTAGATTCAGCTTGTTGAAGATTGCAATATGTCCTTTCTGATCCTGTCAACACAAAAGGACAATGACTACTTCAAGACATTCTCATTTGAGCAACTACAATATGTGAACCTACTGGTACCATGCATCAAACCAAGCAAAAACCAACATGTAGTAGTGTCATGAGGAAACAGTACACAGACTGATTAGGTGCTTGCAAATAACTTGACAGAAACCAGCTTTTAACAAGGCAACTTACTCGCAGCAAAAGAGGTACATGCCAGATGTTGGAAACATCGTGAATGTTAAGAATGTGATCTGCCTGTGTAGCCAGCTCCCAAACATTATGTTCCATCAATTAGCAAATATAAGAAAGGCCATTAACCTTTTCAAGGAAATCAGCAAATAGGAAACCTCCAAAAATAATGCTGGATTAAACTGCATTAGATGTGTACTTCAGCATTTGACTCTTTTATGCGTACTGGGGTCGAAGACAAGACTTACTGGGACATCACAGAATTGTGATAGCTTCTCTTTAGTTGCCTGCTTCAATGGCTACATCACAGTTTTTCAACAAAGTGCCATGAGCCCTATGACTGTGTTACACCCTCCAAGCAACACCACAACATCTTGGAAGACATTTCCTGAACCTAACCTAAATCTTGAAATATGCAGGTCCAAGTCTCATCATGAGTCTGTAACCAATCACCCTAATCCGAACCAAAAGAAGCCTTTAGAGAGTAGTAAGTCAACTGCCAAATGAGGATTGTTACAGTGAACCCAGCACTCTAGATTTACTAGCAATGTGAGAGCTATATGGGAGTTTCTTCATTGACATCACTGTAGTCAACTGTGTCTTCCTGAAATCAAGCTTCAAATCACATCTGCCCCATGTTTCAGTTTCCACCAACAAATGTGGCACTTACTTGAGCACTGCGACAGGCGAGCAGATGTGGTGTCAAACCATATGCCCTGAGCTCTCGCACACTATGCTGAGTAGGTTTTGTTTTCTGTCAACATTCAATTCACCAAATGTAAATAAACATCATTCCTGCTTCAAACACCAGTCACTTCTCAACATTAGGAATTGTCCTTCAAAGGTGTTCCTTACTTGCTCGCCCACAACTCCCAAGACAGGGACCAAGCTAACGTGCACCAAACAGAAGTTATCCCTCCCTGCATGCCGACAATGACAGATTGATTGTCAGTGTGTTAGAACAGGCAAAACACAGTCCATGTCACTTGCATGTAAATGTTGAACATAACCTGAAAGTATCCAATTCCTCAAATCTTACCCACACGAAACTGGAATTGGCGAAGAGCTTCAATGAATGGCATGGATTCAATGTCTCCTGCACTCGCACCAAAAGATAATTAGAAAATTGTGCAACAACATGGGAGCCAGAGTGACAATCTCATCCATCAACTGAGTCTCATGTACTTTGTATCCAGATCCCTCAAATCCTTGTAATTACTCATGATGTCACATGAGCTGTCTTGATTGTAGTCATAACAGTCCACTCTCAAGTGACAAATATGTGTGTCAGATTGACAGACTATATGCTCAGCATTTAGGGGTGAGTTGGTGCTAGAGAAAGACTAACAATTTAAGCAAGGTAGCAGAAAATACCAACAGTTCCCCCAAGCTCTATCACACACACATCAGCTGTTCCTGCAAGTCCATCCACAGGAACCCTTGCAACACGCTCAATCCAATCTTGGATGCAATCAGTGATGTGGGGCACCACCTGTTCAATTTTATCACTGTATCATCAGCTAGACATACAAGAAGACAAACATGTTCAAATCAGGAAACAAAGAACAATTGTTGGCACGCAAAGAACCAATGCTAGACAAGTCAATGAAGGGCTTACTCACCTGCACAGTTTTGCCCAGATAGTCCCCTCTTCGCTCTCTTTCAATCACTGACTGCAAAGATACCAACACCCAATCAGATAGTCTCCTCTTTGCTCTCTTTCAATCACTGACTGCAAAGACACCACCACCACCACCAACAGACAACAAGACTCCAAAAGAGTTGAGGTATTGATCAACAACTGCAAATTTGAACTAAGAAATAGTGTGCAGAGACATCTAGCAACCTGATAAATTTTTCCAGTAGTGATGTTGTTGTCTTTGGTCAATGTAACATCTAAGAAACGTTCATAGTTTCCAAGATCCAAGTCCACCTGATCAAAGAAGAATACCACAAGTTATCACCACTTTGCTCCAAAACTGTCTCAAGAAAATTTTCTTCAACCTTTTTTGTCAGCCTGGAAAATTGCATTGTGTAACAAATTTTAATTCCTTGTTTCTTCTTCAAGCAGATCTCACAGAAGCCTCACAAAACCCTAAACCCTAAGCAGTTTGAAGATGTTGGAAGCTTCATTGAATTTTTGTTCCACCATTTTTGTCAGCCTAAAAAATCACAATGTGTAGCATTTTTAATTCCTTGTTTCTTCTTTGAGTAGATCTAACATAAAGCTCACAAAACCCTAAACCTTAAACCCTAAACAGTTTGAAGATGTTGGAAGTGTCACAGAAATTTTTGTTCATCCTTTTTTGTCAGCCTGGAAAATCACATTGTGTAACATGTTTAGTATTCCCTGTTTCTGCTTCGAGCAGACACAGAAACCTCACAAAACTCTAAACCCTAAGCAGTTTGAAGATGTTGGAAGCTTCACCTCGCCACCGTCATCCAAAACAAAGACTTCTCCGTGTTCAAACGGGGACATGGTGCCCGCATCCGTGTTAAGATATGGATCTGCACACGCCACCCAATTACGCATTCTTTTCACAGCACAAAAGCCCGACATTTCTCACTCCGTTATATTCCCTCGACGGAAATACACACGCAGCAACAAATTGAACAAACACCGATCCGTACCCAGAACAACAACGCGAGCGCGGAGGCAGGAGAAGAAATCAGCATAAAACGGAAGCGATGCCAGTGGGAAAAAAAAAAACCACTCACCAATTTTGATGGAAGTAACACGCAGGCCACAAGCCTTGAGTACCACCCCGATGCTGCTGGCCGTCACACCCTTTCCCAGTCCGCTCACCACACCTCCAGTTACCACAACATACTTCATCTCTCTTTCCTCGCCTTGCGAACCTCTCCTCCAATGCGATTGTGGCAACCGTTCAGGTTTCAGCTGACGCCGGGACACGATGGCTGCGAGCTGCGGCAAGAGAGGAGGAGTCAAGCGCCGCTGCCGCCATCGCCACCGAGCTTGCTCGTCTTCCCCAATTGAGATCCCCAAACGAGGGACCAACCAGTTTGGGACCGAGCTTACTCGTCTTCCCCTATTGAGATCTCAAACTAGGGGTCAACCAGTTTGGGACCTTGCTTGCTCGTCTCCCCCTCTACCCCCCCCCCCCCCCCCCCCCCCCCCCCCACACCACACGACACAACAGACACACTGGGTGGACGTTGGCGCTCTCCACCATTCCCAACAAAACG
>Ga0116231_10011438_pt1 | contig 13632 bp, 10 predicted proteins | sample S1TSphgellanicum_2_FD_89695 | JGI IMG/M metagenome (GOLD analysis project Ga0116231, IMG submission 89695) | Host-associated microbial communities from peat moss isolated from Minnesota, USA - S1T2_Fd - Sphagnum magellanicum MG | ecosystem: Host-associated > Plants > Peat moss > Unclassified... | reverse complement strand
TTACAAAAGAGAAAAAAAAAACCCCCCAACCCCACCCCCCCGGGGGGGGTGTGAAAAACAAAAAAGCGCCACCCCCACCTTTGTGGTTGGGTGGGTTTGGGGGGGGGGGGGGGGGACCTTCAACACAACAAGGTACCTCATTCACGTGTGGGACCTCCAACACAACCTGGACAAGGTTGCGTTGGGTCCTTGTTGAGTTTGACACACATAGGAGATTGTATTGGAGGTCCCATGTGCTTGGGACCTCCAACCCAACCTCCTTGTTTGGGACCTCCTCCAATGCCACCTCCCTGTGTGGGACTTCCATTGCAACTTCCCTATGTGGGACCTCCTATTCAAGCTCCCTTGAGGCCCATTCACACCAAGGGGGTTGAGGAGGAATCTTTGTGTTCCATTTAAACCCTCTCTTGGTGTGGTGGGGGTTTAAAACAATTAGAATTTGTGGAGTAAATTAACCTTTGTGTTGTGCACATCCAAAGAGATTGATGAAATAAAATGATGGGATTAGTTTAACCTTCCATTGAGTTGTTCACATCCAAGGGGAAAGAATTAGATATGGTGGTTATGCATTCTATGAGATCAACAGTCCAAATACTTCTGTTGTTGTTCAAACCTTATCTCCTCAAAATTTGTTGTTCAAGCCCTATCTGTTCAAATTTTGGCACAAGAGAGATGATTTTTTTTCACAATAATACCATTGTATTGGGAACATTGGGATAATCTCATCCCTTGAAATACAAGGGATTGAATTAAATTGAATTATTTATTCTCCACTAATTTGAAACCAAATCTAGAAGACTGAAAAACATTTTATTTCTAAGAGTAAAATACCTTGAAGCATTTAGTCCCCCTCAATCCCCCAATAACATGTCAGTCATTAACTCATTTGTAGAGTTATTTTAATCCTTTGGTATGAATGGGATGCAGTCTGAGTTAGTTCTTTTTATTTTTTTAAAAAATCATTTTTCTCCTTTTCGTGTGAATGGGACCTTTGGGTGTCTAATATTTGCTTTGATATTTACTTGGGTTGGAACTTCAGAGTCCCATGGGAGGGATGTGTGTTGTTGTTGGGCTTAACCTAATATGCCAGTAAATGATATTGCCATATTCATTTTAGTTTTCCACTGTGGGTATATGTAATATAAGTATTTTCAGTTCAATTGTATTTAAGTTTTGCGGAGTTGGAAGATGTGTGTGTGGTGATGGGAGCTTCACCATTGAGTCCAGTGTTTTTTTTTTCAATTTTGTGGTGTTGGGAGCTGCACCATTGGGTCCAGTGTTTTTGTTTCAAATTTGTGGTGTTGCTCAAGTGATGATCATCCATAAGAACATTTAGCCAAATTTTTCCATATTCAAAATATGAAAGTAAAAGAATCTTCAGGAACCTTTCCTGTTGGAGGCAGCTGTGCCAATTTTTGGCGAAATTTTAAGTGTTTACCTAAATTTTGACATTTTTTTTCAAAATAGAGAATCTGTGGCAGCATATTTCACTTTCACAAAATGGAGAAATCTCACCACCAAAAAAATAAAATCACTGGTTCAATCTATCCAGCATCTTCTTGGATTGCAACCTGGGAATTACTAAGGTATGTATTTTCTATGTGTAAAGAAAGTTTCAGACTTTCTGCCAGATGGGTGTTTGAGTAGCTTTTTGTCCAAGCGACACTATTCAATCATGGCTCCAATCTTTCATTGGTTGATTGATGAAATTTTCTTCTGAATTTTTTAAAGCTTTTGAACTGGAAACTTGCTTTGGATGGGATGTCATCATTTTTAATTTGAAGAACCATTTATAATGGGGATTAAAGTGTTACCTATAATTTTTCCTTGACCTATTTGTTAATTGGAAACACTGTCTAGCTTTGTGCCCTAGGTTAATGAATAATTTTATTGTTGAAATGGCCCTGATATTATGAGAGGGGTAGGTGAACAAGGCCATCCAGTCTGCCACAACTATATGGTCCCCCGGGCCCCATAGCAATGTGTTTCTAGTCAGCTCCATAAATGCCCCATGTGTATCTGTCTAGAGAGTCACCTTTGCCAACCCATTTCTCAATTTCCAATTTGCTTTAGAAGCTAGGATGTAGATGAATAAGTTTGTAGCTTTCTTCCCAACCCCAAAACAAAGAGTTGGAGTAAATCAATAGGTTTTCTGGCTTATCTAGTTGGCTAATGGCAGGTTGTATTGCCATCTGAGTATTCCCAAAAGCCTATCAATGCCTCCTAATTGGGTCAACTTAATTAAATACCCTTTTGGCAAAAGGCTAAACAACCTCCCCATTGAAGGGTTGCGAACTAATTTTGAGATGTGCACAAGTTTTCAAGTTTTCAATTGTTTGTATGCCCCATGTCATGGTCCCAGTTCGCAACTCCATTCCAAAATGAGTTGACAAAGTAATATGTTAAGTTTCTTTTCCCATGTCACTTTTATAGGATCTCAGATTTTGTAATGTAGTCTATAATTAGAGAATGTTTGGTTGAGGGATTGTAATAAAACCATCCAAATTGTTTATTGAAGAGGATGACAATAGGCGATAAATTTGGTGAAGGCTGAAACTAGAGTTTTGATGTGTTCCCAAAACTGGATAAAGCCTATCTAGACTCATTTGGGCTTATGTATAGTTTTGGTGATTGGTATGGATATGGATGTGGGGTAATGATCATATGAAGCTCACACACCTAAGTAGGTTTAGAGCAGGTCCACCGACAGCAGTAAAATGCTTTGTACACCACATTGTGGATGAAGTGAAATTTTCATCCACAATTGTGTTCATTTTCTAGTGAAAATTTGTCGAAAGGAGACACCGACTGCCATTTTTGGATGAAAATTCCCTTTTCGTTCATAAAAATTTCGCAAAATTTTTCCATTTAAAAATAACAATAATGGGCCGACTGTTTCGGTGGTCCTCAAAAAAACGTCTCTTCAATTAATGCGAAATCTGTCTGGCTATCCTCCCCCAGGGTTTCTAAATTTCTACCTGAGAAATCGAAGAAAAAAAAACCCAAATTGTCAAATTATTATGATAAGTTCCATTACGTAGCCAAGAATATAGAAGGATTCTGTTTTTTTCTACTTTGATATCTAATATGTAGCCATATTTGGCTAAACTGTTTCCTAGATGATTGCCACTTTGACTACATCACAAAATCCTTAAAAGAAATCCTGTGCACCTCGCCACTGTGGCTGCGGTACAAAATTGAGGGAAAAAAAAAACCAGTTTGGAGCTTTAAATTTGCACTCGAGAAGTGGTCTTCACAAGGGCTAGTAAAAAGAAAATGAGTGCTTTGAATTAGTCGGCCATAAGGATTGGCCCAGGTGTTACCATTTAAATAATATCTCACCTTACAGTGTGCAGCTTTTTCATGTTGATGGGTGGGGCTGGGACAACCATTAACACTCTATCTTGGATGCAATGAACACTAAAAATAGGCCCACATGGTGTTTTTTTTTGGGCCTTCTCTGCAATAAGATCTTCTTACTTGCTCCCCCCCCCACCCGTCGCCCCCCAAAGGGCCCACATGGGGGGTCTGTGGGACCTGCTCTCAGATTATCCATAAATTAGTGTAGTGGTATTTGTTTGATAAAAGATCACAGATTAAATTAAGATGGGAAGAAACTTAGAACCCATGGGTAGATTGATGGCAAGTTCACATTGGGCAAGAACGCAGCACAACTATGGGCTCCCAAGTGTTGGGAGCAGTGTTGGGTCAGTTCTTCCTTGTCAAGAGAACATCTAGGATTTAGGTCCCTCCGATTCCAACTTTTATTTTTTAAAATTTGAAAGAACCATCATTTCAGACTTGAGGATTTTTAAATATTTTGTTAGAATATTCAGTCAAGTTCCAGATCTGGTTTTTCACATTTTAAGACTCCAGATTCTTAGTTCTTCCACCCCAACCAAGAAAAAGGAGAATTCTTAGAGGGGTCTGGTTTCAAACTGGATCCAGTTTTACCAGTTTCAAACGTGAAATAGCACCCATAATTGCACAATGAAGGATGGACCATAAGTGGTCGGTAAACAGTTTGGTTTCCAGTTTCTTAGCTAACTATGGTGGTTAGCTTAGTTGTTTTTTTTCATTACTTACTTTTTGATGACTCACAAGCGAGTTGTTAACAGGTAGGTAGTAAAACAACCCTTACTTATGTATGAACCATCTGATTACCTAGTAATCCCCTATTTCCTCCCTATCTACCTATGAGATATAAGACTTACTTCTTATTGAATTGGTTACCAAGGTGAAACCAGATATTGACTCAGTTGAGGTTCATCCACAACTGATGGGGCATTCAGTGGATGCTGTGCTGGTAGGTCCCAGTTCACCCTGGCCCTACCTACCCATGAATAACTCAAAACTGATTTTTTTCTAGTTATTAGCATCAATAAAATGTGATCATCTATATCAAATACATGCATAAACTCAAAATATAAAATAAGTAAGGAATTAAATTACAGTTTGTACTTGAGATTACAGTTCCAAAAGTAACTAAATACATGCCTAGTGTCATCTTGTCATCCATGTTAGTAGTGAAGTTGAGCATCCTATTTATGAGATTTAAGATCCTATTGTTATTGGTGTTCTTAATTATGTTGACACTTCAAATGACAATGATGATGTTTTTAACCTTCCATCACTTTCAGAGCTTCAAGTTTCTCATTTTTTTAAAACTAGATTTTGTGATACTAATCCACAAACATTAGCAGGTGTTTTTACCTGTGGTAAAGGCACAGTGCTCATGCTAAACTTTGGGCACTCAATGCATTTGATAACTAGCGTGAGATGCAAGTACTTGACTTAAATGAAATTATAGAAGATATGTTTGAGACCAATGTGTAGAAACTTGTAGAACTATTAAAAGACTTCATGCTCCAACTTACAAAAGAAGATGGCACATTGTACTCCCCGTGTAGATAAGGATTTCCATGATTTGAAGGTATTTATGGATTTGAATCATGTTTTTTGCTATGGGTTATAACAATTTGTTGTTGAATGCAGCTTATAATCTATGTTAAGAGGACTTGGGAGTTGATTAAGGCCAGGGAAGAGGTGATGGCTATTACCAACAAAAGATTTCCTCTTGTTAAGTTTAACATTCCGACTTATGTACAATACAAGCAATGAAAATTGCCATTGATGAAATCATGAAAGTTCTAATTGATGGTGGGCTTGGAAGAAATAGTAAGAGGAGTGATGTGTTAAGTTCTAGTGAGGAGGTTCTCATGTGAACACAACCAATGTGTTAGAAGGATTCTCCTAGAGGCCTTAACATGCATTTTGCATACTATTGCAGAGGCAATTTCTTCATTATCGAAGCTTGCAATGAACTTCCAACATCAATGTTGAAGACTTCTTTGTGGTCATTAATGCCTTTGAGAAGGTTTTTCCGTAATTCTGATGACTAATTTATTTGTCTTGATTTGTGGTCATTTCTAGTGTTGCCACATTGTTTTTTTGTGGTTTCACTATTGATATGGGCCTAATGTTGGTTTTCAGTTTTCACCAATGGACTTCCAAAAATTGGAAGATCAACATCAACCATTGTGCCCCCGGAAACCACCATAAGTTGGCTGACTGCCATATTGAGGACACAATTGATTGCTATCTCAAGATTGTTTTTCATCATCTTGAATGGACACCAAAAGAAAAGCCTCCTCGTCCTTTATTCCTCAAGTTTAATGGTAAGGTTTGGTCTACCAAGCAAACTACTAGTAAAAACTCATTGACAAAGTATATTCATATTATGATAGGGGATGTTCCTGGCTTGAGTGGAGAAATGTTTACAAATAAGACTGGATGAGATGTTGGAAGGTTTGGTTCCCATGGAACACACAACATGGAACTCACGAGTCATCAATTTGCTAAACCCTACAACAATTAAGTTTTTTGCTCAAGTTCAATGATTCCTTGCAAGTTTTAATGATTTGATTATTGTGGTGCTTGTAGCTATAATCAAATGGATAAGCTTTTTCGTGATTGAGCATGCCAGCAAATCATTTCTGGTGAACAGTTTAATGGAATGCCATTGACTATTCCACAAGCATATGCTGATGACAGAGAATTTTATAAAAAGATTTTTGCACTTAACTCGACAAACTATGCAAACATTGCTATAGATCCAATAGTGCCTCAAGGTTCAACAGTAACTTTTGGTGTAGATGAAAGGAATTATGGATTTTCCTTAAACATGACAAACTGCCAGATTACGGTCCATAACATGGTGGATCCAACTAAAATTTCCAACGCTAGATAGCAATTTAGCAATCAACTTGTGAAAAAAGTGCAGGTGAGTTTAGAAAAACACTTTACAAGCCTGGATCAAAAAATTTCAATCTTTAGCTTTGACATAAAAGAGTTAGTAGACTATTGTTTTACCAATTCCTTTAGCCCATTGCAAAGATGTGCAATGTTTTTCATTTCTCCTGTGGCCACTTTGCACATGACCATTTAAATGAGAAGAGTGCCCCACTGAATCTTTTCCATTGACAAACATTTCTATATAGGCTCCTGTACAAACTCATGTTGTCAGTTAATTCTAGAGCTATGAAGGGAAAATGATGAATACCTAGCTCTCTCATAAACAAGTGCATTTCCACTAAGTGTTACATAATCTACATGAGTTTGGAGTCTGTGCTCCACCACAGAATCCATCATGGCCATGTGGTCAAGCAAGAATAGAGGTCAGATGGAACTGGAAATATCACAAGATGGCCACAAAAGTTGGAAAATAGGAGTACGCTCCTGAATGTCACCTGGACAGGACTCAATGACAATTAGGATATCCTTGCCATCCCTTGAAAGATTTACTTTCTGTCCCATGTCCAAAATTTGCAACTGCACAGGTTACAAATCGTCTTTACTTTCTGTCCTGCTGTATCAAGCTTGGCAGCCTTGATACAGCAAGTAGAAACAGGTTTAATTTTGTCTCACTTTCATGTATTATCTTACACTTGGGGTTGAAATTGGCTCTTCTACAGAAAAACTTTCTTCTGATCTCAGAAGAGCTCTCACCATGTCCATATCTGCTTCTTGTTGTGCCTGCCGAAGCTTCCCACACCAAGCATCAAAAGCCTTGCTGAGATCTGGCCACACCACTCGACATTTGAGACAAGCCCCAATCCAGATCTTGAATATCATCTCCTGGTCAACTATGGGAAGAGTCTCCACCACAGCTCCAAGACCATCCTCCAGGCTTTTCTGCAATTCAGAATCTTTCCCAAAATTGTAACCTCCATCATTACCTAGCTTTGCTATCACTGGCAGCCATGTTGTGACTAGGCCTAACCGCACTTGTCGTGGGGATACCACCTCCCCCTTCTGCAAGGCTTGGAGCAAACGTACAAGGATCTGAAATAGGGTTTCTGTGAAGGGATTCTGATAGATCCTTGAGACCATCACTTGAGCAAGCTCCTGCTCCTCAGAGAACATCTTCACTGCAGCATCTGCTATCTGAAGGGCAAATAATTCATCCAAAAGCCAGCACAAGACCGAGCATGCCACTGTAACCTAATGGGCAATCCAATAGACAGATCAGAAACTTGCCATACCCTATCATCAGTTGATATTTTGTAATCAAGTGCCAAGAACAACAACTTCTCAAGATTTTCATCCCGGAATGCATGCACCAGAAATTGAAATTGAACATGAGACAACAGATTGATAAAACAAAGTTCACTACAAAATCTGTAATCCAAAGGCAACAGTCTCTGAGATCCCAAGAGGTACTGGAACATAAATTTGTGGCACATTCTATGACAATTTGCAACATCTCCAATCAAAAAAGTAAACTAGTCAACGGATGTTTTCATTTCCAAGAGACTAATCTTTGTAGGAGAGTACATCCTCACATGCTAGAGTAAATACAATTAGGTCATACCTGCAGTGAAAAAACAATTTCGAGATGGCGCAGCCAACCTTCTTCCTCGGTACAAGAGAAGAATATTAGAAATAAATGTCCGTCGTAGGGTGCATCAATTTACCTGATGAGAATTCCACGAGATCAAGTTGGCAAATTTCCGCAGCTGTATCTTCAGCTGCTCAAGATTGCTCTGTAACTCCTTGAAAAGCGCGACCTCATTGACGGCAGCAAAGGCCGGCGAGGAAGACTCTTGCACGTTGGCAAGCAGCACTCTCTCCGTAATGTCGCGGGCTTTCGAAGGCGCGCCGTTGGTGACCAGCGTCAACAGCTCGCCTAATACGTCCTGCATCACGTCTGCAGGCTTACAATCCAGTAAGCTCTCTGGCGAACACAACCTGCCAGCTAAATCTGGCGAGACTTGCAGGTGCAAAGCGGCTACACAGGATCGTATGGCACTCTCGTTTTCAGCGGACCAGGGGACGGATTCCAAGTAGCGCATACAAGCGCCGACGCAATCGTGGAAGAGGAGCTCGGCCGCGACTTGCAGGATCTGCAAGGCGTCTTGCACGTCACTGAACGTGGTATGTTTCACACGATCAGCATAAAGCAACTGAATACAACGGACATAAGCACCAGTATCGACACACTTGTCGAGCGTGATCTCCAAGGGTTTGGAACACTGGCCAGACTCCGAGGAGGAAGAAGAAGCTGAAGCCCAGCGCTCGCTTAATCGGGCTTCAAAAAACTCGGATTTCCGCAACGCCCGCGAGTGCAACAGGAGGGGAGGCAAAGCGGGACCTTCCAAAGGGCGGAGATAGAGGAGCAAGTCGGCGGATTGGTCATCCCCGTAGCGCGGAGCTCGCAGGGCAGCCGCCTGCTCCTGCGTCGCCATGGTCTTGTTTACAAACGACCTAGGCATCAATCGGCAAGAAGCCGGCTACATCTTTGATTCCAGAGAGCCTCACGTTTCCCCGAATACCAACACTTTTGTGGCACCATTGGACTTATTAAGCCTCACATTTGTCCCCCGTGTGAACTTGATACTCAATTAATTTTTCCTTCCAAAACCAATTTTTGTAACTTTATTGAATTTCAAATGACAAAAACTACTCAAAATTCAATATCTCTCACACCTTACTAGGTTTACAAATTTCCAAGTCACCTTCATTAAATCCTAATCATCGAGGGGTTTCCATTAATGTGCTAGACCCCTATTGTCTTTTTTTTTGTTTTGATTTAAGTTAATTGTAAATGAAAAACTTGTTCAATATAAAATAACTTCTCCAATACATTATGAAACCAATTCAAAGCACCCCGTATTCATTGATGACTTTCCAATAGTAACAAGAGCACAACAAAAGGCGCCATGGTTTGGGAGATCTCAACATGTCAAACAAAACAAACAAATAATGGTATAACAACCTATGACCAAATACTCACCCTTGATCAAACATTTTGGGAGTTCATTAGTACATCACAAATTTCATGGTTGACGGATTGTCAATAGTGTTCATATGGATTTCAATTCTTCATATGTACGTGTCGAAATCGTTGATTTTAAACGGCATTCCACACACGTATGCATTATCCATTATGCCAACATTAACCTAGCATATTTTTCATGTTTGACATTAACATGTTGAAATCCCACAAAAAAAGTGTACGACAAATTTTGTGCATTTTTCGTGCAAGAATGATATATGATGACATGGACATGGAATTTGTGTTTGATTCCCATTTACGGATTCCATGTCATATTCACATTATAACTTTGCCCAACACGATATTTGCGCGATTTTTTCATACTTTTTGTTAGTGACATAAATCACATGAAATTAATGTCATGTTATTCTTTCATGATTGTTCATACATATTTTATGCTAATGCAATTATGTTCCATTGTCAATTCTTTAAAACTCATACACATGTCAACCCGACAATGTCGCAACCCTAGCCTTAAGCTTGTGACCAAGGCAAGGGCTTACGAAAGTGCGAGCCAAGAGTGAGCTCGAAAGTCACATTTCATGCTCCCGAGAGTGCAAAAGAGTGTGAGGGAATGAACCCCCACACTCCCAAATGAGCTAAACCTTTAGGAATTGGAATCCCCAATGGACTCCAGAATCTTCATAAGGCGATTGAAAGGGCCAAAACTCATTGGATTGAGAATTTATTTATATCATTGAAAATCTTTTGGAAATTAGATGTCTAAAATGGGCTCCCATCATCCATTTGGATAACTTAAAACATAAGTTATGGCCAAAAGAAGGACCGGGAATCAAATTGTCCATTTGACTTTCGACCATTAAAAGTCAAAAATCGCCCTGATTTCCTTGCATGTAGGTGACATGATATATACCGTTAGAAAGATCTCGACGAGGAATACAATTTTTCTTGAGACCTCACCTCAATTGGAGGTCTACACACAAAGTTATGGGCCTCCAAAATTGCAGGAATTCCAATTTCGAAAATTTTGAGACTCTCACTTAAGAGTCCCGGGACAAAATGCCATTTGGGTGCTAGCCCCATGGCCACGCATAGAACATACTATAAGGGGGAAGGTGGTGGCTTCCCCAAAGTATGGGTCATGGTGAATCTTGTGAGTTTGTGTTTGCCCGTGACTCGTCTGTGCACCAAAAGTACTCCAGCTGTGCACTAATCAACTTGTTGTTTAGTTTGTGCAGGTCCATGTGAATAATTGAGTTACTTGTCAATCTTCCTAATCGACATCCCAGAGCTCCAACATGCCCCTCTACCTTCAAAGTGTTACGAGCCGAGGAACATGCCCTGACTCCTTACTTTTCCGTTGTTTTCACCTTAGACTTACATTTGAGTTTATCAAGGAGCTTGGGAATGTGTCAGACAAACTATGTTACATCAACCCTACAAACTGTGTTAGGTAATTGACATTTAAAAACACACATAGCTTCATCAACTTGATACCGTTTCCAAAAACATAGGCCAAATGATTATTAACAAATATGCATCCTAATTTTTTATTGCATTTCCTAGAAGCAACATGAAGAGTTTCACAACTTGAAATAATGCACACAAATCTTCTTTTGTTAAACAAATAAAATTTTCAAAAAACCCATGTTTCAATCTGAAAAGAATTAACCTTTTTTTTGTTTTAATAAACTAACTAAGCCCACCATTTATGTTACAAATAACTTTTTGTAACTACAAAGCCTTAAGAACCCATAAGCTAACAACAGACTCCTCAAAATTTGGAAGAATATGAGATATTGGAATCTTGATAATGTATACAAATCATGTTAATACTCTAATATCATATGACAATTTGTTTTTAAGTGCATAAGTCAAACTAGTGAAAAATCAAAGGGTAAAAATTAGTAATTATCATTGTCAACTTTAGATGACTGAGGTAATAGACGAAGCAACAATTATTTATAAAGATCCATGTTCCTCTTTTCATGTTAACCACAAAAATAAACACTATAAAATATTACCAACTTTGGGAATACAAAACATAACTTAACTTGCCACAATAGTGTGAGATGTGGAACATGTTTTAGTAGCCAATAAGCCAAACATGACTTCTGCGGGTTGACATGTCAAACAAATTGCTTGAGCCGTATGCGGGGAAATTTGCATGTATGGTTTAAAAGGAAGCTTGAGGGGGCCTATTTATCTTAAAAAATATAACAATACTTTATCATGGGTTCAAATTCCTCTATAAGGGACATAGTTCAATTGGTAGAACGCATGTTTTGCAAGCATGAAGTTGTCGGTTCAAATCCGATCGTCTCCAAATAAACGAATAATCTACTATGAGAAAAACAGCATAAGTGTTTGGATGAATGATGATAACATTTGCGGGATATTTCGTTATGCTTTGCACCTGAACAATTTGGCTTCAGGAAAGCCAATCCGAAGATCAAGCTAAATAATGTGCTAGAAGAAAAAAAAACGTATTGAAGCCGGAGATAGAAAACACTATGCATTCTCTAAATGCTGGAAAAATAGAGTTTTGGCTAAAATATATATATATATTTGGCTGCGCTCTATGCTTTGATAGGCAGAAAGTTAGCGCCCTAAGGGCCGTAACATGTTGTGCCCTATATTTCTTATTTTTGCGCTCTGCCTTGCAAAGCAAGTTTTTGATCTAGCCTTAAGGCTGTAGAGCATCCAGGCCAAAAAAAAGAAACATTGTAGTGTTGAGCCAGCTTTTGACTTGAATTACGATGTTTTTTCTTAATAACAAAAACAGTAGTTATATATTGGCCCGCATAGCTCAAATGGTAGAACATTCCCATGGTAAGGGAAAGGTTTCCGATTCAAGTCTAGTCGTAGGCTCTGTGGAAAGAAAAAATGATTAGATATGGCTAGAACCAAACAAATCAAGAATTTTACTTTAAATTTTGGACCTCAACATCCTGTTGCTCATGGTGTTTTACGATTAGTATTAAAAATGAATGGGGAAGTTGTAGAACGTGCAAAATCGCATATCGGATTACTTCAGTGCAACACGAAGCCACTGACGTCGAGTCGGCGTATCCTATGCCGCTAGCTATGTCCTGCTTGTTCCCTGGCACGGGTGGCGTGTGGAGGCAACTTTCGCGTCATAAGCACTGGGCAAAAGGCAGTTTGTCGGGCAACTCAAGTGAGGCAAATTTCCTAGGGGAAAGAAGGAGGAAGGTTGTGAAGGTGGCCTCGTTATCCACACTGGAGGTTTCAACAGAGATGAATAAAGGGACTTTAGTCCTCTACTGTGGTTGACTTAGAAGCCAACTACTGGGGTTTCTCAGAAACGAAAACGCGTCGGCGGGTCTTGGAGTGCTTGTCAAGGATGCACGCATATTCCTCCGAGGTGATTATCACAACCAGCCTTCTTTGCATCTCGGCATAACGAAATGTGTAACCGACCTGAGGTCTCATTTCAACTTTAATTTGTTCTTGAAATGGGTAGGCTAACCGTAAAGGACAAGCCAAAATATCAGGTCGGGTAGGATGGCACTACTGGCAAATACTATCTAACGAAGACACAAGCCCGGAGTAAGGCTTGCGTCGAAAGCATACAGGGAAATTCCAACAACAAAGAAACCAAGGGGAACCGGTAGAGCTGCAGGAACATAACTGGAAGGTCAAGTCAGGGAGGCCAGGTCATTTAACGGAAATGGAAAGGTTCAAATAAGAGCTAGAAGAGGAAATGATAATAGGTAGCCTGACCCCACTGTGGTTGGACTGTAGGGCCATAGGGGCAAGGCAGCTGGTTGACAGTATGATAGATAGTGTTGTCTGCACTTCATAGAATTGCATAAACTAAAAGAAACAAGTAGTCTCAAAATGATGCATGCGCATTTCTGAGCTACCAAAGGGGCCGCAGGCCGTAGCACACATATATATATATATTGCAGGCCTCAGTCCTCTTTTCAAATGTTGGGCCACTTGTAACAAATGGCGTGAACCGTATGCGGGGAGACTTGCATGTATGGTTCTTAGGGGGGTTTTTTGGCCAAAAGACCAACGCCTACCCGACTAGAGGCACATAAAAATTAATTGAGTATAAAACGTACCTTCAAGCTTTACCTTATTTTGATCGTTTAGAGGGCAACTGTGAAATCACCAAATGAATTCCTCCGAAAAGGAGGTGCTGCAGAGACCCACGGCAAAGCATATCCGACTAATCAACATATAGAATATGACGACAACAACAGCATGTCGTAAAAGAAGATAACTAGAGCCAACCCTTGGTGTATTTCCAACTACATTCCTGAGTGTCAGTTAAACAAAGAATATCGTAAATGAAAGATGCCAGC
>Ga0116231_10011437_pt1 | contig 13633 bp, 8 predicted proteins | sample S1TSphgellanicum_2_FD_89695 | JGI IMG/M metagenome (GOLD analysis project Ga0116231, IMG submission 89695) | Host-associated microbial communities from peat moss isolated from Minnesota, USA - S1T2_Fd - Sphagnum magellanicum MG | ecosystem: Host-associated > Plants > Peat moss > Unclassified... | reverse complement strand
CTTACTTCCTGAATTGATGCATTCAGCTAATCAGAAAGCGGTAGCTTTGTACTTAGTTTCTTGCCTAGACAACAGGAGTGTTTTGATCAAGTCAACTTTGTAATTGTCGTCAAATGGATCTCTGTGGTCCGAGTATTGACGTTAAATTAAAAGAAAGAAAGAAAGTGACCACCAGGCTTCACTGTCGGGCTCCATTGTCGCCTAATGATTGCCTCGCAGAATTCCCCACCTTGGGAGTTGTTCTCTTCTCCAAAACATACACAACTCACAAGCAGGTGAAAAACAGACGGGCTGCGGCATGGAGAAGGAGTCAGAAAAAGCCTTTCAAGTTTCTACACCCGGCAATCAAGCAGCATTAATGTGCGTACCAAGTTGATTACCACGAGTCCAAGATTCGCTCACGTGAGGTCGACCATCCCTCAATGAGCTGGAAGAAAATTCAAATGCACGTAATGCCAGAAAAAGTTATTCTCCACGTTGTGCTTTACATATTTTTGAGAAGTTCTTTTACTAGCAACCCCTAACATTTAGAGGTTTTTGACCAGTGTTGGCCAGATATTGAAGATCAACCCGGTTATCAGTCCCGGTCCCAGTTCTGGGTATTGGATAACCTTCCTGCCAGATCCCGGTATGCTTAATACCTGGACAAAATCCTACCCGGCTCAGTATTAATTTTTTTATACCCAAAAACGCTCTGCTAGCAGGGTATTCCGTTGGAAAAAATGAATACCCTGTAACCAAAATGAAAGGGTTACATAAAACAGCAAGAGAGGAATAACTGGGAATTCTACTTCTCTAGAGTCTAAATTCTAAATTATAGAAATATATGGAATAAATTCAAGTTATATGCTTAAATGGAAATTCAATGAGAACTTAGCTGTAGCAGCACTAATTACATACTAGGTTCATCCAGTTGAAGAACTTATATGCCTTTCTAGCAAGTAGTCTATAATTCCTAATGATGAAACAACTTTCACTTCACATTTGTTGGAAATTTAGCCAGAGATCATATTCTTCAATGTTCTTTCAATCCCTTGCGTTCCTAAGTCCCAGCCTGTATTATGCCATGCATTGATTCAAACACACACTCTTTGCATTTGTACTACATCAATTCCCTTTCCCATCTAGCTAATAGTTTCAAAGTGATAGTTTCTAAACAAATGGAAAACACTTGGTTTATGCAAAAAACATTGTAAGTATCAAACAAGTTATCTATGTGGACTCCAGGGTTAAAGATTGGTAAATTAGATCGCATTTTGAATTTTAGTCACTTTTTGCTTCAACTTAAAGGTATTTTTGATGGGTTTCTCCTATCAACTACTTCAGAACTAATCACCCATGATTGATTAACCCTTTTTAATCCTCTCCAATCAAATGCATGAATACAAAATCACCTATATGCTCAAACCACCTTGTGTTGTCATCACTTTTTAGCACCAATCTCTCACATAACTTTAGAGGTACATAGCACATTGCCCTAGTAGCTATTGGTACAATGAAAGATAAATAGAACAACTACCAACGTAAGCAAGCAAAATCAACTTTCAATCACCCAAAACTAATCAATTGATGACTTAGTTCTCATTCCATCTTCAACTCGACTTTAACGTCCCCCTTTTATCTCAAGCTGCACACCATTTCCCAATCATATTTTCAAAAGTTTCATCGAAGTTGTCCCATCCTCCACCATCCATTGCACAAATAAGATAAGTCCTCCATTACACACAAACAACAAAAAAAACCCACTCCTTCACATGGCCTTTTCAATTCCTTACGGCAATGGGTATTTGAAGAAGCAAACAATGATGAAAGGCTTCCTACTATCACTATGCAAAAAGTTGATGATGAGATAAAATCTAAAAACAAAAAAGTTCTATGTGTTCACATGGAGCATATAGCCTATCCTCTTCATTTCTATTTACAACCTTACTTATATCATAATAAGGACCAATGACTTTCACCCATGTTAGCTATTCATTAAACTTTCATCCCTTTTTTGTTTAAACCTTTTCATCTAATTTTTTTTTGTCTATTTAGGTTTTTGTGTTTTGCCTAATACCTAGAAGTCAAAACTTTAAACTATTGATATCGTGCAAGTTTATTTTGCACTCCTTTTCAACTTTTGATGATGGCCATATGGCAATGAATCAAAAGAAATTGTTTTGAAAGGTTTGACTTTTCAATGGTCACCATGTTCAATCCTTGAATGTTATTGCAAGTGTTGGTTGAATTTTCAAAAGGACAAGAAATATATTGAAAATCAAATGCCCAAGTTTAAATTGTTTGTTGAATTGAAAAATTGTTGATTGAAAAGCTACACACGGATGTGATTTGGTTTCAATGTGATTTCAATTTTTGTAAGAAAATGGGGGATTGTTCTCATTTGTTCTTTTTCAATTTGCATCCCACCTTGAATTTCTAATTATTCATGGTTTGTTGTTTGTTCATTAGTTGCTTTGGTGTTGAGCCTTTAAGTGATTATCCTTGTTTAAGAGTGCTAAATTTTTTATACAAAACCTATGGCCATAATTTAAAGTTTTGTTTATGCATGTAATCAACAAAATACTCCCAAAAACCATAACCTAGCTTCCATAATTCCATTTTTTTTTTTCAAAATTTCGAACATTGAACCCTAACTTGCTTAAACATTTATTGAGATATCTTGGTTTAGGTTGTAAGGTCACTCATTATTTTTGTGTTGACTCTTCAAATGATTATCCCTATTTCAAATGTTACAAAACTATGTGCAAGACTGCAATTTAGGGTTCCATTTATGCATGTAATCAATAATAAGGTTCCAAAAACTATAACTCAACATTTCATTCAAAATGCAATGGTATCCTTGAGTTCCATTTAATTCTGAACTTTTGTTTTGCCCCACAAGCTTAAAGACAAAATGGTAAACATTGAAACATTTAATTTAAATGAGGACCTCATGCAATATTATAATTATGATGGTGTTGATGGTTTGGCAACTAAAGTAGGCCATGATTCAAGGCCAATTATTGGTTAAATTTCAATGTCAAATGCACCATTTATTAAAGAAATCATTGCAACCCCAAGCAACATACACCTAAAAACATATGTTGTATGGGAGGTATTAAAAATTCAATTGACCTTGAATTAGAAGTCTTTAATCCTTCACCCCATGTTTTCTTTCCCTTGGCATTTTTTCATGGTCAATGATAGCAATAAAGTAATTCCTATTATTACTCAAAACATGCATAGTGAAATTTGCCATTTTGTTTTCCAAACATACAATTATGGCAATATCACCAAAAAAAGGAAAGATGTGATCCCATATAACCATCAACAAAATTAATAAGAATCCAATAAAAAAATTATGCTTTTAAAAAAGAAAAAATATTTTTTTCACTTCATAATCAACCTAAACATTATATTTGGTGATTCAACAAATTCTGCGAAAACCAACCCCTATGCATACCAAGCAATTTTACTTAAAAAATTGATAACCTTATTGATTGGCCATTCTAACAATTTGATACCAAGCAAGTCCCAAAAATATGCAAAAATCCAATTACATGATACCTTGTGTGTAAATGGAAATTTAAGATTTTGAAATAACTCGCCCAATGGTTATTGAAAAAATTCAATAACCAGCCAATTATTGCTTTCTTTTGATAATTGTGAGGTAGGTTTTTTTTAAAAACAAGTTATTGATATCATTTTTTTTGGGTGCTGGAGTTTTCAAATAACCAGTTGAGAATCACTGGTTCACCTATCAGTTATACTACAGTTATACGGTTTTCTAAAAATTTAAATCATTTTCTTCTGTTTTTTGAATTAGTGTTTGAACATTGAACCTGCCTAGATGATAATCATATCATCCAGGTAGGTTATTATGTTTTGAAAACTTAATACTCTGTTAGAAATTTAATCAGTTATTAAAGAATTGATAATGAACTGGTAGGTTATTAATAACCAGGTCGATAACCGGGTCTAAACTCAATAACCAGCCGAGGCTGGTTTTGACTGTAGGTAAAACCCACAGTCAGTCACTACAAGAAGGAGAATCACTTTTAGGAAGGATGGCCGCATATTGGAAGGGAGTTTGAGGTAAAAAAGGAAGCATATACGGATGACTTTTCTAGATGACTTTTCTACAATGTGGCAATTTTTTCAGATGTTTGAGAAGGAGAATCACTTTTAGGAAGCATCGCTGCATATTGGAAGGGAGTTTGCAGGTAAAAAGGAAGCATATACGGATCACCTTTCTAAATGACTTTTCCACAACGTGGCAATTTTTCCAGATGTGTGACTTATGACATCTCAACTTGCATACAATCTTCTTGAAGAGATCCATATACACTAAGAAAATGAAACATATTTTTCCTATGCCCATTTTTTATGGGTTCCTAAACGCAACATCACGTGGGTTGAAATTGCAATTAGGCAGTTGGATACATGATATAACTTGGGTGCGCACGTTCAATGTCAAAAGGGACACATCAGCAAGAGGGGAGGTAAAGCTGGTCACATCATTGTAAGAGATGCCTGTGCATGCAAGCCACAAAATGAAACATTTGATGATTATCCCTAACTTTTGGGGACAGCAATTGTTATATCTCATTGCTCAACTTAGCATTCAAAGACGGTGAAATGCATCTGTGTTTGGTTCAAGCCAGCATTGGAGTCGGGATGCCTTATTAAACTGTACTTAGAATGTAGAAATGAAATCCCATTCTTTTCACTTATGTGTTATTTTCTTTGTCCTGCTAAACAGCTGTTGTACTTGAAATCAAATTCTTTTCTATTAGTTTTAGTGCATGTATGTTACATTGGTTCTTGAACCTTCCCACGTTCAACTCGTTTCCATTTAGTGTTTGCTAAGTACCACAGCAGTAGACACTGGACAGGCTGAGATTTATCTTTCTTTTCCCTGGGCATGATAAATCCCATCCAGAGGCAATAAAGTTATTCATAAATCATACTGTCTTTGGACCCCATTTTGACACCCTAATCCTTGTTTCGTCCCCAATTTGAGTGTAGCTGGAAAATGATGGAAACTAGGTACCATACTGGGCATCAGTTCACAAGGTCTCCATAATTTTATTCTCACAATGCTCAATTTAATGAAAGACTATGAGCGTCAGTGAAGGTGCAGCTAAGGCAGATCCAAAACTGGGTATGAAATTCTTGTTAGAAACAATTTAGATAAAGAAACAGTTTGTATCCCCTCTTTTTTCACTGCACTGTTTTCATCTTGATTTTTTAATTCGTCCCCAGTTTTGACAAAATTGGGGCCCAGTAGACCTAGTTTGGGGTGCTTTATACATATCTCTAATATATTAATAAACATTCTAATATTCTTATCGAACATCATTATAAAATCATACCTGACCTTGCCTTTGGTGAAGGTTGGTCCATGGTGTTATCCCTCTATTGTGGTTACAAGATGACCACCTGCAAAGTGGAGCCCTCGTTGATATCATTTGCATATGCGGGTCCTGGGGACAACTTTTGTTTTATGCAAGTATGTAAGGACTTTACCATCTACTTTTTGTGTACATGCATTAGGATACATCTTGGCCAAACCTATCTATATGTCGGGTAGAATGTATATGCACTTTCCATTAACTTAGCCTACAAGTTCCAATGTATTGACCCACCACAGATTGATGCACTAGTAATTTGAAAAACTCGGCAAACTTTCAAATATCCAAAATCAAGATGTGGGAATGGAGACATTTCCATGAATCAGCTTGGAAGATTCTTATCACCTTGGATTATCAGTTTGACGATTCCAAAAGTCACTCAAAAGCCTTCCTAAATTGTAAGCCTTGTTGGAAACAAATCTCACCAGAAGTTCTATCCATTTGGAGGAGGGTTGATTTCCATATGAGTCATTTGTGGCTCTTATAACATAATATAGTTATCCAGAAAGCACCTTAATCTGGGGCTACTGGGCTCCAGTTATGCTGAAACTGGGGATGAAATCAGAAGTCAGGATGGAACCAATACACCAGGGGGGAAAAAGAAGGGACCAAACTAGTTTTCTCACCTAAATTGGTCCTCAAGGGAGTTTCACCTCTAATTTTGGATTCAATTTACCTGCGCCTTGACTTCTGGTCATATGCTTCTTTAAATCAACCATGGCACAATATATCATGCAAATCTTCTGACATGATACCCAGTTTCATGAATCCATGCCTGATTTTGGTCACTTTACAAATAACTCTAATTGGGGATGAAACAAGGGTTAGAGAGTCAAACTAAGTTCCAAAGACACCCTGACTTTATGAATAACTCTAATGATAAGGAAGTTTTCATATCAACTTTCAGATGCACACATTTCCAACCAAAAGCTTCAATGTAAACTTGGTTGTTGCCCTTGTTGGAATCAGAATTGAATTCTTAGTTGAATACTCCATTATTACGTTCATGCAGATGATCAATTGATTTACAGCCATTTTTCATTATAACTTGTATGTCAACAAAATTGATGACATCATGAAAATTCTTTGAAAGTTTTAAGATTTATAGTGTTCACTATTTTGAAAGGATCATGCAACCCCAGAAAAAAACTCAACATGGTTTTGAGTTTTGAGTTTTTCCAAGGCAAGAAAACCAATATGGTTGTCTTCATACCTCCTGGCAATGGAGGGAGTTCACATTATATCTATATGTTTTAGTAGTTATCATTAAGTCTTGCCATGATGCAACAATCAACAATCATTGAGTATTGCAACTGCTGACAACTGTCAAACTTAGACAATGGAGAAACGAAAAAATTCTTACAATATTATTTTAATATTATTATCCTAAATGACTTAAGAAATTATAAATTACTTAAAAAAAACAATGTAAAAAGATCATAACAAAGTAGAAGATTCTGTAAGAGTGTAAAGGGCAGAATGACGTAAGATAAATACCTCGTACCACGGACCAAATTATAGCCTAGTGTAGAATAATGAGAAAAAAATCAACATCATCAAGTCTTCCTCACATGTGTTAAAGTTGATTAGCACACTTGTCAAACAGCGATGTTCCCACTCTACCATTCTCTTTGCATTGCATGCTCATTGCACTATTCTGTACTTCGATCGATTCATCACTTACCTGCTTATTAGTACGGTTTTCGATCTACAATTTCAATATAAATTAGTCTTGGGCACATTTGCTTTGTAGCTGGTTTTTAGCTTGTTTTCTTTTGACTATTTTTTTTTTGGTTAAAACAAGTTCTTTCATGGGGGCAGTTTACCCTCTCAAGTTTCAACTTTCATAATAAGAAGAAAATCCCTGTATATAAAAAAGGGCAGGGATGGGAACCCATCCACAAGAAGTACAAGGCAAATAAAATTTTGAGAACACATGTCACCAAAAAACAGAATAACAAGGACACCACTGATACATTAATAAAAGAAAAGATTGTCAACCAAGAAGTGTAATTTGTCACAAATCAACTAGCCAGTGACGAGTGTGCACTGCTGCGATGCGCAGGGAAGAGATGAGGATATGCACTGACTGCAGTGTGTGGAAGAGATGAGGAATGCCTCATAATAAGTTTCTGGGACAAATAATGATTCATTTCATCATGTTACCCTGGCCTGTATCATACTTGTTCACAGATGACTAGTTTCTTGAATAGCCAGTTATCTTTGTACCTGAGTACAACTCTGGAACCCAAGATTGATGGCTGGCTTTTAACTCATTCTGGAGAGACTTCGGCCATTTACTACTGAGATTTGTCCTGTTATGGGAATTCTGCAAAGAGGAGGAGTGTTCACTGATTAAGCTAGGTTCAGGTTATTTGTTGGATGAGTTTTTCATTCTGCCACTGGGCCAGAGTCAACCGCTGCACTATACAGGATGGATGATGTCTGGAGAGGAAACACCTTTTCGTTGTATTCTTGTCCCATAGGCATTCCACAGTGGGTAACTATGTATAACCATATACACATGTATCTACAAGTGTTGGCCGGTTATTGAGTTTTGACCCAGTTATCAACATGGTTATTAATAACCTACCTGGATGACCCAATTATCATCCAAGTAGGTTATCAATCTTTACACACTGACACAAAAATTAAAATAACAGAAAAAATATATATATTCTATTTTTAAAAACTCTATAACTAGTGTATAACTGTCAGTTATTAATTGGTTATTTGATAACCAACTCTTATGCATAATCAATTATTATTATTCAATTTTTCTAATAACCTACTTGACAGCCAATTTTTTATATTGATATTGATAAACTGTGTGATCCCAAAAAAATTCAATAAATAACATAGCCAATGATTTTTAAAAAAAAAGGAAATAACCGGTCTACACTGGTATCTACCCACCTAGCAGCCACCAAATGCCTTACCTTCTTGCCTACCTATATAGTAACCACTTGTATTCTTTCCCTGCTGACCCATTAAAGTACTTACCAGTCACAGTGAACCAACACCCACAAGCACACCATGAAGGATGGATGGTAAGTGGTCAGGAAACAGTTTTATGTTAGGTTTCAATTGCCTAGCTAACCATGGTGGTTAGCTCAGTCCCTTTTTTCACTACCTACCTACTAACAACCCACAAGTGGGTTGGTAGGTAGTAAAAACAGCCCATACCAAAGTATAAAACATTTACTTACATAATAGTTACCTATTTTCTTACCTATCTACCTATATATGAGGCCTATTTCTTATAGAATTGGTCAAATAAAAATTAACTTGTTTGAGGTTCATCCACAACTGAATAATAAAGGGCATCCAGTGGATGATGCACTAGTGGATGCTGGTTCACTGTTGCGGGTACTTACCCACTTACACAAGTAATTAACTAGGTAGTGTAAGGTGGAAGTAGGAGGGTTTACAAGATAGGTTACCACAGTTGAACATGGGTTACTTGGTAGTGGTTCATCCATGAGGAGCACAACCGAGTCATAGTGGGTTTCCAGTGGATGGTGCACTGGTGGGTGCTGCATCACATTATGCATAATCCCCGGTCATGGACCATGGTGGAGAACATCTAACTCCAAAGACAAAGTGAAACTGATTATGCATATGTTTCAAAAAATTAAATTATACATATCCTCTAGATACAGACTGACCACTGGTTTTGAATTATCCGTATACATGGATGGAAGACACTTCAGTTGCTGGATGCATATCTGTATCCGGGGATTATCTAGGCACATGTCCAGTTATCAAAAAAACAAAATTCAAATTCTTCCAGCAGGTGCATTGGCTAGGATCCCAAGCATTAATTAGCAGGAAATGGCGATCCTGCTAAAGGAACATTAAATTCTGACGACTTGCAAGAACACATTGTCTAAATATGGGGACTTTCTAAAATTTTCCCCTCAAGATATGGTGAAATTTGATTTAAAAAAAAAAAAAACCCTTTGTTGCATTCATCAGCCCTTTTTTTAACCAGGTTGTGAAAATTTAAAAACAAAAAAAACATTATGTATGAGAGTCATACATAATCGAAAATTTTATACATATTCAGGAGGAAGTTTTAAAGTTTAAAATTTTTTAAGGTTTACAAGATATGCATTTAGACTCAAAACCTTAAGCTTTAGTCAACATTTTGAGTGAGAATGACAAATTGACAATGCATATCCTTTATGCATATCCATGATTTTTTGGCATTCAATAATTGTCTATTCATAACTGGCAAAGGGGGAAAAAAAAATTTAATACATAACCGTCTATATATATGAAAATATGTGAGATTTTAAATAGACATATTCATCTCTTCTTCTTGTTTTAAGTGAGAATATTCTTGATTCATATTCAGAGTTTTGGCCCGAAATTGGATAACTGGACAACACTGGTTCAATCCAGATGAGAGTTGCCTGACCTGTTGCTGCCTGGGTTATCATCCTCAGCAGGTTTGGAGACTGGCTCTTGATTCTCTCTGTCTCTGGCCTTGGTAAGTGTTACAGGATTCATCATGTTAGGATCCTCAAGCGTGGGCATCAAAGGTGGTCCAGTAACATTCTGCTACCAAACTTGTCTAATCATGCAGAAAAGCAAAATCTTTCCTATTAGAATGTTGTCCAGTGCCTTTCTGCTACCAAACTGTTGTACTGGCACAATACCCTAAGTGTATGTAAAGCTCCTGGAAGGGTGGTTTCCCAAAATAAGGGGCCCAAAATGATATGGATGTTCATAGGTATAAGGTGCATAAGGAATTAAAAAAAGGCCATGAGAGTGGGGAGCATCAAAATTTTGGATTGCTTGGGGTAAAAATTAGAATATTCTATGTCATTGGACCTCAAGACACAGAATATTGGCTTGGGCTTGAGGTAAGAATTAGAATATTTTTTGTCTTGGGACCACATGAAGTCTAGGGTCCATTTTGTCCTAGGCCCTAGGCAACCTATGGTGCATTTTATCCTAGCTCCCAGATGGCCCATGGTCATTGTGTCATGATGGCCTAGGTCTTAGGCCATCATGTTGAAGACCCCATGCCACCTTGTCTTAGCCCCCAAGTAGCCAAAAGTCAAATTGCCCAATTTTTATTTCTTTAAATGTTGTCCATGAATGTATAAGATTCACTCCTTCCTTACCCAAACATATTTCTTTTGATCTTTGGGGTTCAGGGGTGGGGAAAGTAGGTTCTAATGTACCTACTTATTTGCCCACCTACCCATTTATCCTCTTGCCTGCCTAAGCTACTTCCCTACCTTCTTAGGTTAACATCCTGCCCAACCACATAAGTTGCCTACTTAGATACCTATTCACTTTCCTAGTAAGATGTATTTAATTAATTATACTTTATAAAAGTCCAAAAATAACAATAATCAATCTAAAGAGTTCAAACAAATATTGAAGTTGTAAATTGTACCTAGTGGTCAACATGTTAAATGCAAACTCAATTTGATTTAGAAGAGTGTGAAAGACATTTGATGAAGATACCGGATTAAATATATGGTGGCCAACAAACTAATTGCAAAAAAATTATTTATAGTGTCCACAAAAATCACATCAGAAAAATGAAAGCTTATTTGAATATATAGATCACATAAGCATCTAAATTGGAAGAAAAAGAATTAAATTGATACTTGGTGGTCGTCAAGTGGTCAATATTAAACATGAAGACTCAAAAAGTAAAAGACAAAATATGTAAGTCGAAAATGATTTTAAAAATTGAAAGAGATTGCAATTTTGAAATAGAATTCCAACTAAACAACAGCATTTTCTAACTTTAATAGTTGCAAACATCATCGTGTGATCTATAAACAATAATTTGAATCAATTGCAATTTTATTTATTTTTGAATGAATCTAAGAAATAGGCATAATTCAAGGATGTCAAACCATGAAAACATAGTGAATATTTTTTTTAAATGATAAGGTTTAGAATGCACACCTAAAAAATACCTAGTAATTATGCCATTTTCATTACTATTCCTTATATATTACATGAACCAGGAATAATTTGGTGAAGAAAAACTCAAATGTGTTTTAAAATATTTAACAATGATTTCATAATGGACATTGATTGTCTTCTCCCATGACAATCTAATCAACATTGATCACAAAGAAGACACAAGGTCCAACCATTGGACCTTATTTCTTGACAATTTATATCCTTTACATAACTGCATGAAAAGACCACTACACTTGGAATTTCAAAAGGTTTTTATCATCTCATCATCAATGAACAATGTTTAGGTTTTCCCTCCCTAGGGTAATTTTTGACACACAAAATAAACACATTTCTAATCTTTAAAACAATAATATGTTTTTGTAATGACTTGACCCAATATCTTGAAGTGTTGTTCACATCTCCAAATGAAAACATATTGATTGCAAATATTTGTGCCATCAACAAAGCAAGAATTTTCATATAACATCTTTTAGCAACATAGAACACCAAATTGTAATATAATATATTTAAATGCTTGAGAAAGAAAATGTTGCATTCTAGCTCTTGGTTTCACTTTGTTAATGTCAATATCACACAATGATTCCCTTGTAGTTGGATAACAGTTTTTTTTTAAAAAACCTAAAATCATTCAATTAACAATTTTTTGGGGGTAGCAAGATATGAACAAAAATGTTTGTGTCATCCTCTAGTGGGTGTAAAGGGATGTAATAAACAACCTACAAAAACCAAGAGATATTAAATTAATTAAATAAAATATATAATAAAATCCAAAAAATTGGAGGATAATTTGTAATATTTGTTTTGAACATCCATGAAAAACTAGTTTAGCAAAGTTATTCATGTCAATTGTCTACTAAATTCAAAACATACCAAATATCATTTGGTGAACACTAAGTAGGCTGCTTATGCAGTTGGGTACATAGGTTGGTAACCTAAGTAAGTAGTTTAGGTAGGCAAATATGTAGGTGGGTAGGTAGCCTATGTAGATAAGTGAGGTACACTCGATGGGTTGATAAGTAATCAAAACCCCTCAACTACTTTCCCCTTAGCCCCAACCCCAAAGGAAAAAAAACAAAAGAAAGCTGTGTGGGTAAGGAAGGAATGAATCCTATGAATTGATGAGCAACATTCTAAAAAATCAATAATGGGCAACTTGACCTTAGGCTACCTAGGGATAAGACAAGGTGGCCTAGGGCCTTGGACATGGTGGCCTTAGGTGTAGATCACCATGACAAAATGACCATGTGCCATCCGAGTCCTAGGACAAAATCGACCAGAAGTTGTCTAGGACAAAATGGACCCTAGACTACATGAGGTCCCAAAACATGAAATATTCTATTCTCAATGCAGACTGAAGCCAACGTTCCATGTTCTGGGATCCCATGACATAAAATATTCTAATTTCTACTCGAAGCCCAAGCCAAAATTTTGATGGCCCCCATCCCCACTTTCATGGCCTTTTTGAAATTCAGTAGGTGCCCTCCAAGTTTCACTAGGAGATTTCTCCAAGTGCTTTACACACAATGTGCACAATGGTAGGCAAAATGGGTAGAACATTAAGGCCTCGAGTGAACCAGCAATTAGACTGGGACCTTGATAAAAACCTGGAATCTTTTGAGGTTGCATTGCTAAATATCCTGTTCTCCTCTCCACAGTGTAAATCAGGGTCTCTGAGTCCAAATCTAACATTTCCTGAGTTCAACATGGCCACTAAAAGGCCTCACTCAAGAAGGTGAAGGTACCAATGTAGGTGCTCACCCCACCAACCCTGGTCAAATATCAGCACCAGATTTGGCTGGAGTGAACCAACAAACAGCCAGCAGTGCACCCTGAGGGATTGATGGTGGGACATGGACCATCCGTAGCTCATGATCTGTTGTTAGTAGTTAGTACCTATATAACCCTCTAACAAGCCACTAGCCCTTGCTTTATGTAGTGACCAAGTTAGCTAGTGACCACCTATTTTGGCACCTACTTATCTACTTACATAACCTATCCTTTAAAGGATATATATATATGTCATCAAGGGGAAGATGTTAAAAGGTTACGAGTGCAAATTTGCCCAGGTATCACCCAATGTTTTTTAGAAAATATGAATGGGGCAGAGGGCAGACTGCAGGAAAAAATCATAACAGTAGTTTTATGTATTTACAATCTTAGGCCGATTTAACATTTTCTGTCACCAAGGTGAAGGCCGCTGTTGACTCAGTTCAAGTGCATTCACGACTGAGTCCTTACGAATTAGAGTCTTCCAATGGATGGTGCACTTGTGAGTTGAG
>Ga0116231_10011436_pt1 | contig 13634 bp, 18 predicted proteins | sample S1TSphgellanicum_2_FD_89695 | JGI IMG/M metagenome (GOLD analysis project Ga0116231, IMG submission 89695) | Host-associated microbial communities from peat moss isolated from Minnesota, USA - S1T2_Fd - Sphagnum magellanicum MG | ecosystem: Host-associated > Plants > Peat moss > Unclassified... | reverse complement strand
ACGAAGGGCTGGATGTCCACTTCCGGCTGGTGGTTTTGGACGATGATCGGAATATCCCTAGAACCTTCATCCAACAAGGGCTGGATGTCCACTTCCGGCTGGTAGTTTTGGACGATGATCGGAATATCCCTAGAACCTTCATCCAACAAGGGCTGGATGTCCACTTCCGGCTGGTGGTTTTGGACGATGATCGGAATATTCCTAGAACCTTCATCCACGAAGGGCTGGATGTCCACTTCCGGCTGGTGGTTTTGGACGATGATCGGAATATTCCTAGAACCTTCATCCAACAAGGGCTGGATGTCCACTTCTGGCTGGTTTTGGACGATGATCGGGATGTCCCTAGAACCTTCATCCACGAAGGGATTCTTGTAAACTATTTATATGGATGTACAGTTCCCGCTGGTCGTGGATGATCATTTATCATCATCCACGAAGACGCCCAATCTCTAGTGTTGTGGATAATGGGAATCTGCTTGCTCCTCGCGCTTTGCTCAGTTCTGAAGAAGAACACGAACAGGAACGACGCGCACAGCTGCTGCAGCCATGGCGCACAGTCTTACAGCCGTGTTGCCACAGCTGGCTTCCGCTGCCTCTTCTTCTTCTTCTTCTTCTTCCTCCTCCTCTTCGTCCCCTTCTCCTGGCACCCATTTTTTCTCCCTATCGTCTTCTTTGCTCTCGAGGATGCCTGCTGTTGCATGGAGTTTTTCCAAGGCTAGCTCCTTTTCGGGTCTCTCTATCCATGAAGCAGCAGTAGCTGCTGCTATTGTTACTGGCCACGGCAATTCGCAGCAGCTTCACTGCGGGGGAGTAGGTAGAGTCCGTGGTTCTGAGAAGTCGGTCGGATTTCGGTGTCGTGCCGCTGCTGCTGCTGCAGCAACTGCGGTGGAGGCTCCGGTTGCTTCAAGCAACGGGGCAGCTGGTGCATCTGCGTCTTCACCTGAGAAGTTGTTTGGTCGCCAGTATTTCCCGTTGGCAGCTATCGTTGGTCAGGTTTGACTGCTTCCTTTCTTTCACATTTGTTTTGATCCATTTCTGAGACTCACTCAACTTGCATTGCATTGGTAATAGAAGAAGAAGAAGGAGAAGAAGGAGAAGAAGGGAACAAAACACGGCATCCATGTCAGGCGACCTAATTTGGCGATTTAATTTGTCATCCTTTTGCAAGGGTGCAGTGATCAAAACTACGTTTCTATTGATTCCAAGTGTGCTTCAGTCACAATCTCTGGCGCGCTTGTGGTTTACATCCGTTGAAAGAAAATGTCATGGAGTCCTGCAGTGCTCTGCCATTTGGATTATCACCAGTCACATATCCAATCCTAATTTGATACTATCCTGTTAACCTTGCTTCCACAGTTCAATAAGCAATCAGAATGTGACAACCTAGAATTCAATTGGATCCTTGAAGCTCAATCGAACCACAGATGAAATACTGTCCAATTTCTTAATATCTGTTGCATGAATGGTCGTTGCTTACACATAAAAATTGAATTCTGATTTGATGTTTAGTTGCAATACAGATGGAAGTTGTTTGAGTTCTTGACCATGATTTGTGCCTGCACTATTTTGTCTGTCATTATGTGTGCTACTCAGTATCTGTACTAGGGTTTTGGTGAGTGTTTTCTGGATTTGAATTCTGTTCTGGGCTTTGTTGATAAATATTCAGTGATGTGAAACTGTTTAATCCCTTGGGTTCAGTTCAGTGCAATTCATTGTGAATTGCATGTATCTCTAATAGTGTGTGTAGATTCTCTCCCTTCCCTTTGAATTTAACTAATTTCCTTTCATCATCAGGCATGTGATGTAAAATCCTTGTGAGGAGAAAGCCATGTAGCACTACTCAAAAGACCTGTGCCACTTGGGGCGTGGTTGTATGCAGGATGCAATAAAGGCAGCTTTACTTTTGGGGGCTGTTGATGGGAACTTGGGTGGCATTGCTATTGCTGGGAAGCGTGGGACTGCCAAGACTGTAATGGCACGAGGCTTGCATGCCCTTCTCCCTCCAATTGAGGTGGTGATGGGCTCAGTGGCCAATGCTGACCCCACCAAGCCTGAAGAGTGCGCTCTCTTGGCTGATCCCCCTTCCCTGTTCACCCTTTGTTTGCTCTACTGCTCTCATTTCAACCTCCTCAATCATGCATGCTTGTCAAGTTTGATCATGTAGATTCTTGGCTGATACTGTTCCCCTTCCACCCTGTGATATTGGTCTATTACTCTCATTTGATTGTGTAGATGGGAAGCTGGGCTAGCAAATCACCTGCTATATAATGATGATGGGAGTATCAAGGTTGAAGTTGTCAAGGCACCTTTTATCCAGGTTAATCCACCTCCCCCTGTCCCCCCATGAACCCCACATTTTGTTGCAGGTCTGTACAAATGGGGTGGGGGACTAGTTTACCAGCTCTTTAGACAGTCACCAAGAGGGGAATTCAGGAAGTCAGATAACATGCCAGATCTGTTCTTGGACTATTCTGAGTTAGGGGATAAGCGTTGGTCAAATAGTCTTCTTATGGGGGATTATAAAAGATTCAGAAGTTTCTTGACTGGCTTTGATTAGCAGCAGATGGCTAGCCACTGATATTCTGCCAGTCACATGAAGTATTTATATGGCAACCTGCTCAATATGTGCTTTATCACAGATTCCTCTCGGTGTGACAGAAGATCGGTTGCTTGGTTCTGTGGATGTTGAGGAATCAGTGAAATCGGGGACAACAGTCTTTCAACCTGGGCTGCTGGCAGAAGCTCACAGAGGGGTGCTTTATGTAGATGAACTCAACCTGCTGGATGAGGGAATAAGCAATCTCTTGCTCAATGTCCTTACAGATGGTGTCAATGTGGTTGAAAGAGAGGGGATTAGTTTCAAGCATCCCTGCCGACCCCTTCTGATTGCTACCTACAATCCTGAGGAAGGCAGTGTTCGTGAACATCTCCTTGACCGAATTGCCATCAATCTCAGGTGCATTTTTGACTCAAACCAAGCATAGTAAACTGATGAACGTTGAACCTAAACCTTGTACTTGCCTTTGTAGCTGTATTGGATTATTCCTGATAATTATGTTCAGTAAACCAAGCACAGTAAACTGATAATTGAGTTATGGTGTTTGACTTTTCAGAAAGTAGTGGTATATTTCTGTGTAGCCCACCGTAGTCTTCACCAATTACAGGCTCACTGTGGCTCATGAATCTTGGTCACCTTAGTTTGCTAAGTCCTATCAGCTTCGTTCATAAATGATGTGAAAGCAGATGTACTATGTGTCTTGTAGTGCGGACATGCCACTTAACTCCGAGGATCGTGTGAATGCTGTGGAGATTGCCACACAGTTTCAGAACATGGCTGGGCAGGTTCTATCTGAGGCTGCAGAGGCCACTGACTCTGCAAAGACACAGGTGATTTGTGTGATTCTCTGATATGGTAGCCATATCCAGAAATGATGACATTCTATGCAAACCTTTGTTTCTGTCATACCCATGTAAACCATACCAGGAGGAAGATGGGTAGTACAGGGGTTCTCACTTGTATTGCAAATCCAGTGTCATTATAGTCACATTCATGTGACCCTTCAACCTATGGCAGGTTGTTTTGGCCAGGGAGTGGCTAAAGGATGTCAGCATCAGCAGAGAGCAAATGAAGTACCTTGTCATGGAGGCCATTCGAGGTGGCTGCCAGGTTTGTTCTTGATCATAGTTTCTATTGACCTCCCAGATATCTTAATGTAAGTAGCATTATTGATGTTGCTAATAAGCATTTGTGGTGAAGGTTCACCTGTCATCTCAGGTGGATATCCTGTTTTTGTTCAAAATAAAATTCATTTGTAGAGAGCTTTGGATCCAACTCAATTTGTTATTCCTGATATTTGAGTTCTGAGTGGATGCTGAACTCCTTATTGTGAGCAGGGCCATCGAGCAGAGCTGGCTGCCGTCAGGGTTGCAAAGGCATTGGCTGCATTAGAAGGACGTGATCGAGTTGGAGTGGATGACCTAAAAAAAGCTGTAAGTTGGAATTGCATGTTCTGTTCCCATATGGCTGCAAAACATTCTTATGTTATTTCATAGCCCTACTTACAGAGGCTGCTTAATCACACCTTTTCTCTTTTTTTTCCCCACTCTTTTCTCATTGGTAAGTTTAACCTGCAGCAGGCAGTTTTATTGAAGAGTGCTTGAGCCTGTTCTGATAGTTATCTGCATTCATCTTGGAATCCTCCAGGTTATGTCCTGTAGAGCTTTCTTTGACACTTTGCTTGCTTTTGCAGGTAGAACTAGTAATAATTCCACGTTCAATTTATATGGACTCACCTCCAGATCAGCAAACCCCACCACCACCACCCCCTCCACCACCACAAAATCAAGAGAAAGACAAGGATGAGGAGGAGCAAGAAGAGGACAAAGTATGGTTTGGTTAAAGAATGTTTCTGGATTTACCATTTTGGCAGCCTGTCATCCCTACAGTTGTATGAGGATGACACATACATTGCCATCTAACAACACACTGTGCTTGTACATACTTTCAGTTGCTCTAAGGTTGTTCTTTTGCAGCTAGGAAGACAGAAGATAATAGCTGGGTGATCAATTAACAGCTCTATTTGGGCCATTCAGGAAGAGGAAGATGAGGATCAGGAGGACAAGCAAGAGGATCAAGTGCCTGAGGAGTTCATATTTGATGCTGAGGGTGGGATGGTTGACCCCCAGCTTCTATTTTTTGCTCAGCAAGCCAATCGAAGGCGGGGCAAGGCTGGTCGTGCTAAGAATGTAATTTTTTCTGAGGATAGAGGTCGCTACATCAAACCAATGATACCCAAGGTTCTACCAATTTTCCTTGATCCTTGTAGGACATTATTTCTTTTTGTAAAGCATGACTTGGAATTTGTGGATTCAAGTAAGGATCACTTCTCTGGATCCAAAGTTTTATTCAGATGCAGAGTTGTGCAAACAACCACTAGTGTTTTGGGAATTTCAGACTCAAATTTACCAATCAGTTCAGTTTAATGGTCATATGCAAATGGTACCTTCGCATACAAGAGAGTGGTCAACACATGGTATCTTGACTTGGTTACATGAAGCATTATTATGAAAGTGGCAGTGTCCTCCTACATTTCCAGGGCCCAGTCAGAAGACTTGCAGTTGATGCTACATTACGAGCTGCAGCACCATACCAGAAATTGCGAAGGCAAAGAGCAATTGAAAATGGAGTAGTGCGGAAGGTGTTTGTGGAGCAGGGAGATATGCGTGCTAAACGGATGGCTCGAAAGGCTGGAGCCCTGGTACGTCTTGGGTCACTACTGTGCTTGGACCTCCTGGCAGCCAATAGTCAGGAACTGTGATCTGTATTTAGCTTTCATGCTTATAGAACATATGTAATATTACCAACTTTTGTCCAACCATTGTCTTCATGTAAGTTCCAGTTGCTACCTAGCAATATCCTCAGACACCCAGTTGTGTTGTGAGTGTTGATCCTTTCCATCTGCATGTTAATGTAGTCTGGAATCCATTCCCACAATAGCTGATCTGAATGGTTTGACAAAGAAGACTATGGAAAGGAAGAACATGTAGATATCAACAGCCTGTTGAATGCAGATCATTGTGGGTTTCTCCTTGATCTTGCTAAATACAATATAAATTTGTACTGCAGGTGATTTTTGTGGTAGATGCTAGTGGCAGCATGGCACTTAATCGCATGAACAATGCAAAGGGTGCTGCATTGCAGCTCCTTGCTGATAGCTACACCAGCAGAGACAAGGTACCTCTCTTTTCTCTGATTAAAATTGAACCAGCAGGTTGGTGTTGTGCTCAACTAAGGGTTTGAACCCAATGACCAATGCTTTGAAGTGTCTGAGAAGAGTTCTGTGTTATTTCTTCCCAGCCCAATGATGAAAGGGAGTCGGTATCACTGTGGTTGTCCTGTCATTTGAAGTTTCTATGCCCAGCCACATTGTGCATGTTTTTCTGATATCTTGTCTCTTGGTTGTGTGAAGAAAGTTCTCATGTTTCAGCATCAAAAAAAATCTTTGACTTGTTCAAGCTTTAAATGGAATGGCAGGTCTCAATCATCCCATTTCGTGGAGATGCTGCAGAGGTGCTACTACCTCCATCACGATCATTAGCTATGGCAAGGAAACGCCTTGAAAGACTGCCTTGTGGGGGTGGATCTCCACTTGCACATGGGTTGACAACGGTCTCTTCCATTGTCACTCTGTCTGTTGCTTTCTTTCATCTTTCATCTTTGCCGAGTGTCACTCTGAAAAGTTGATCCAAACTTGTAGGCAAAGAACTGGAACGATGCCATCTCTTGAAAGTTACTTGACACTCATTGAAAGAGTAAGGGAGGATAGGTAGGGAGGGGGTTCCTACATTTATCCTTCCAACAGATTTCAATTTTTTCCCATCATTCATGTTAGCAGACAAATTGTTATTCTCTTTGGTAGAGTGGGATTACACTGTGACTGGGATGTACATATCAAAGAAGCAGTCCGAATAGAGGTGAAGTAAAATCACAACACCAATTCTAAGCTCTGCTAACATCCTCTGCTCAAAACAGTGTGTCTTGTTTCTCTGTTTGCAGGCAGTGAGAGTGGGTTTGAATGCTGAGAAAAGTGGAGATGTTGGGCGGGTCATGATTGTGGCAATCACAGATGGGAGGGCTAATGTTTCCTTGAAGAAGTCCACTGGAGATGCAGATGCCATCGCACCAGATGCCCCAAGGCCAAGCCAGAAAGAGTTGAAGGTTATCTCCCCTCCTATTAGCATGGTGAAATATGGGGATGAAGGTCCTAGAAGTAGTAGAACTCTTTTCCTTCAGATAGCAGAGGATTATTGTGAAGTGATGAGATGCAATCTTACTGAGGTTTGGCTTGATTTTTTGGCTGATTTACAACTTCACGTGTCAACACTAAAAGCATGACCAGAATCTTCAGGGACAAAAGACGAATGAGTTTTGTTTGCACTATTGTCCACATTGATCATGGTTGCCTTCCTTGTGACATTTCCTCATAGGGAAACTGTCTCTGAGCATACTGATGGAGGTTGATATTTGTCTTTGCTACAGGATGAGATACTGGATGTTGCTGGAAAGATCTTCAAAGCAGGGATGTCTTTGTTGGTTATTGATACTGAAAACAAGTTCATCTCCACAGGTTTTGCAAAAGAGATTGCACGAGTTGCACAAGGTTGATACTTTCCTCATGTTGCTGGTTGTCATGTTGACTCAGTAATCTAGGTTTGACTCTTAAGATCAGCTTCAGGTTTCACATGCCTCAAGGTGGCAGATAGAATTATTTTTCTCTGAGGGTGAACTGTTTCAGGCTACTGTATTTTCTGGTATAGATCTCTCTAAGAATTTATGGCATCTACTGCCTCCTGACTTACAAAATGTCGTTTTTTTTTCCTGTGCAGGGAAGTATTATTATCTTCCAAATGCTTCAGATGCTGTGGTATCTGCTGCAACTAAGGAAGCCTTAACAGTTTTAAAGAGCACATAGGTTGCTGACTTTGTAGTTGTCCTCTGGTGAATTTGTCATTCCAAGGTACTATCTCTTGGGTGCTTATGAAACATTCTGTGATCCTTTTCCCTTTAATTCTGGTTCCTTTCTGTTGCTAGAACTGGTTGTTAGTCGACCACGGTATCCCAAGAATAGGGGAGTTCTTGAGCTCTTAGAAAGTCACTCATCATGTACAAGGCATTCAACCCATCACACAATCTGAAAGTTTTTTGTATCCAATGTGGTTAGTTTGCTAAACTTCAGCTATAATGCAGGGAATACATGCTTAGGCATGAAATCTGTCAAACAATCGTGACCTGTTCTGAACTATAGACAGAGTAAGAGTCCAATGTGTTGATGCCCTCAACAACCAAAGCACATATATTGTTTCCATCCAGCATGTCATATGTGTCTGATTCTTCAACACTCACAGAATCTCAGGCCAAGCCTAGAGTCCAGTTTAGTTCACATAACTGTATGAAGATTAGGGTGGACAAAAGTTAATTACAATACAGCATGAATGTGGACCATGAGAGGATTGTGACTTTTTATCAATGTGGTCATTTCTGTTCATAAACTCTTTTGACAAAAAATCAATCATAAATTGACAGAAGGATGTTTGTATTGGTTACAAACCAGACAGTTCATCATTGGAATGTGGTGAAAGTAGACAGAGTGCTTTGAAGATATCTGTGTCTGTGAACCACAATTGGGTTGTTAGCTTTTGCATGTGTGTGCCATAGAGATTTCTTTTGGAGAGAGATTGACAATGTGAATGCTTTGTAAAAGTGTCTATGGTGCACATGCAAAATTCATCTCTTGCTTATGCGAAAAGTATGCTTCAAGACTTCAGCCTGGCTCCAGACGTCACTTGCTTATGAGAAAGCGATCATCTGATATTGGTAATCAAAAGATGGTAATCAGTTTGCAGCTCTACATCCTCTGATGCCTTCACAGAATGTGAATTTTAGACCAAGAGATGGGAGTGGAAGAAGCTCTACTTTTAGTTTGCTATGTCCCACAATTCAGCTCTAACCCAAACCTCTTACTGAAGAAAACTTTGAATCAAACAATGCCCACAACAAAGGAAAACATCTTCACAATTTACCAAGTACTTCGGAAAAGACGTGCATGTGAGTGAGGCAATGGACTGATGATGATGGTTTGTCATACCTCTTGGGGTGCTGAATGTCATAGAAGGAAACGCTGAGTTGCATGCCATGTTTCTTCAATCCACAATTCATTGTAAGACTTTTAACTCACAGAGGATATGAGAAAACTACAGGCTCCCAATTGCTACCTTTCCTCATAAGTGCCCCAAAAAATTTGCAATTGGGTGTCACCACAATCCCACCACAAGAGGCTTGTTGGAGAGAATAAGATGTCAATCCGTGTAAAATCCAATCTGAGAATATGCACAGTGCTGTGTACATTGCATGTCACAGTTGTATGAAAACAGGATTCACAAGAGCATGAACTGCTAGTATTGCAAAGCTTCATGCAGGTTGCACAAGCTGATTCATGTCCATTTTGAAATGGAACAACAACAAATCCATGCTCAGACACAAACTTCAGAGTCATTCAACTCTCTACTGTTGCACAAAGGAAATCTCAACAGAGGAAAAGAAGCTCCCACCTCTTTCACGGGATATGGCAGATCGAGTTCATAGTCGAGAAGATGACCCCAATAAACCCCAAATAGACAATCCACCGAAGAAGAAGCCTCCGGCAAAGCTGATCCATCCCTCGGCGATTTGCAGCTTATAATCAGCCTTCTCCTTCTTCCCATTCAAGGTCATGCTGGGCGGAGCAACTTCCTTAAAGCTTGCTTGCAATGCCGTTGATGGTCAATGCCAGGGTGAGGAGGATAACCAAGTCCTGCTGCAGCCAACGATCCCGCCTCCGCTGGGACTTCCGTCGCATGCAACGTACTACAGTCAAGAGAGCATGTCTTTTTTGCAGATTTCGATCACGTTTCTTCCTTCCTTCCTGCAAAATTTGCACTGAAACCAAAGACTTGTGTACCAAAGGGAAGAAGGGCATTCATCGAGGAGCTCCATTGCCGCAAGAGATTCGTGTGCGGTTTCTCTTCTCTCCTTTGGCCTAGTAAATGGGACCTCATTGACTGATTGACAACAAACAATCCTTCTTGTAGTCGACCTGAGAAACTCCGAGCGTGAGAAGAGATATGTGCTTGTGAGTGCCTTGAAGCGGTATGAAATTGGCGAACCTGATGATGATGATCCTGTTGTGAAGAAGAAGAAGAAGATGATGATGATGATGATGATGATGATGAAGGAGACCTGTGAGGAGGAGGAGGAGGAGGAGGAAGATGAGATTCTGAAACACCTCCTGTCCAACGCCTGAAGGTGCTCAAGATGTTGCGAGGTAGACGGAACATGAATTGCATCCCATTGCTCACAGATTGTCTCCTTGCTGGATTGTTTTGGTTCAGATACCGATTGAGTTCCGCCATGCGTCGGTATACTCTTGGAATCCCATACATCTGCACGGGAGAAAACACGGCATTGCCAAGGTGAAGAAGAAGATCAAGACAACAAACAAAACAAAGAACTCCTGGGCAAGTGATAAAGAAGAAGAAGAAGAAGAAGAAGATCAAGTCGCGGAAGATTGCTGAGACCTTAGCAATGAGGAAAACAGTGACCTTCTTCGCCACAGAGAATACGATGATCTTCAATATCAAGGGAGCCGCCATCTGCGCCGATCAGCAGCAGTACAAAAGCGTTTCCTGTTGTGATCCGCAGGAAGGAAGATGTTGTTCAACACAAGATATTTGCAACGATGTTGTATGTATGTATGTATATATGTATGGAGTTGAAGGAGTTGAAGAAGGCGAAGGAGCTTGCTCTTTTGGGAGTAGCGATGGTCTGACAGGAGGCGGTGCTCTCAACAAGCTTTCCTGCAAGAAACGCATGGCTGATCTGACCAACCCAAATTAGGTTTCTGGTTGGAGCTGAACAATATGGGTATCTCTCTCTTCCAAGCATGAGAAAACAGAGGAAGAATGGAGAAAAGAGATTTGGACTGACAACCCATGGAGAATTATTGTATTCTCTCTTCCTGTCCCTTCTGTGCTTAGCTTTCTTCTCATGTGCTTTCTGTGGCATTCTTTCACTGGGGTTGCATGTTTGTGGTCTGTCAAGGGTGTGGGAGGAGCAAGTGTACTTGGAGGGGGGGGCGGGGGGGGGGAGAGCAAGAATAAACCATTTTGTTTTACCTCTTGTGGGTTTGCATACGCCTTTCTTCTTCTTCTTCTTCCAGATGGTGTTTTTGTTTTTCCATCTTCCTCTTGTAGCTTCTTGTTGTGGTTCCTTGTTCTTTGGCCTGAAATGTCAATAACCTTCATGTTCTTTCAATCCTCTCATCATTCCTATTCAAGCTGACTCAAAACTGTCACAAGTCCAGAGCATTCTTTATTTAGTACCAATAGGGATATTTTATCTGTGGATCACCAATGCATACGTGTTGATGATGGTCAGTAAACCTTCCCCCTGTAGGTTTGCTCCTCCTGCTCTTTCTTCTAGTGTGTCTTCATCTTCTCTTCCTCCTCTTGTACTTGCTGTTATGGTCTCTTGTGCAGTTCAAAATCTCATTGATATGGTAACATGTTACCTCACAATTCATACTCAGGTTGAACCAAACTGAAAGCATCAAGGGCTCTTGATACATACACAAGGATCATACTATCAACTGGTTGGTGCTCGTACATGTCATTGGAATAACAACATTTTATGGAAGTTGTGGATTTGCTTTTAGTGGTGGGAGTGAGTTCCAATGGAAATGCATCTACCAATGCCAGTTTTCATAATTGTCCAGATTCTGAATGCAGTAGAAAATGTTGGTGTTGGCTAAAACCCAGGCTCCTAGTACAAGGATTCTGATCTATGAATCTGTAGAAAGCAATTTGTATGCAGATGATGATAAAAATGCGGAGCAGCACATCTTTGCTGTGTTTGAGTTACATTGGGGGCTGCACAGCTTGTTTGACACGGCTCTGATCCATTCTATCTGAGCAGCGAGCCCTTTTGACACACGTGTTAATGATCATATGAAGCTCCTGTTCAAGTTTTCTGTGTTTTAGTAGTTGCAGAATCTAGTGTCATGCGTTTTTCAGCACATATATTGTTGAGCTGTACATCAAAGTGTACATTCATTTCTGGTTTTGGCAGGTACTGATGCCCTCCTCTTGATGTTTTCTTTGTTGAGCCTAGACACATGATCATCATAGGTGTAGGATTGCTTGTGCCAGGAACTTCATTTATAATTCAAAGATTGAGATCTAAGCTGCCACCTTATTTGTTTGCTCTGCATGATGTTCCAAGCTATTGCTCGATCCTTCAGTACTAATCTTAGGATGTCGGCATGAAATGTTTTTTTTGTGTTGATGACTGTCTTCACTACTTGATTCACACGTTTGTCGTGAATCTTCCATGCACATACATCACTGTAAGACGATTGTGGGTCTCAAAATGCTTCTCCAATTAGTGTTAGTTGCGGGTCACTCTGTAGTACCTCCAGAGAAAAGGTCTGCCATCTAGGTATCTCTCTCTCTGCCAAAAACACCAACCCTAACAGTGCTCTTTCTTCACATTGTAATTGTATGAAAAAGAGAAACAAACATAATAAGTCAAATTCTGATGATGATGATGATGATGTTGTTGATGATGACAAAGGTAAAAGGAGGGAACAAAAAGGGTTTTTGCATTCTTAGCAAAAGGGGATTGGACACATGACACAGTTGCGGGACAAAAAAAAAGGAAAAAGACTTTTTTCCTCAAAACTGTAAATTTTTTTGCAACAAAGAAGATAGCAAAAGTTTGCAAAACATAAAACCACAAAAAAAAAGGGCTTCTTTCTTCATCATAGTCAGTCCACTCATTGCACCGAGGAATTCCTTTGCAACCCAACAACAGAAAACCCAGATCATATGCAATTCCATTGCAACCCAACAGCAGAAAACTCAGATCATATGCAATTCCAAAGCAAAAAAGCTTTGTATATTTTGAGCAAATGTTCCAAAAGCAAAAAAAGCAAAAGTTCCTGTTTTATAGAAGAGTGTTCCAAAACCAAAGCCAAAAAATTGCCTGTTTTGTGCAACTGTTCCAACAGAACCAAAGGAAAAATTCCCTATTTTGGTGCAAAATGTTTCCAAAAATCAAAGAGATATATTCTACTGCAACAATTCACTAGCACAAAATTGAATAAGATTAATTAATCAATCAATCAATTCATAATAATAATCATCATCATCATCATCACCATCATCATCACCATCTTGAGCTTACCAAGACCTAAAACAAAATTCAGTTTTTAGTGAAAACTCTAACCAGAAAGTGCAAGAGGATTTCTCCCTCCCTCCCTCCCTCCCCTCCCCTCCCCTCTCTCTCTCTCTCTCTCTCTCTCTCTCTCTCTACCTTACCTGCTTCTGCCCTAGCATCCTCACAGAAGAAAAGGTGCAGTGGGAGCTCATAGATGCATAAAAGGGATCCAATGGGAAGAACACTAAGAAGGAGAAGAAGAAAATGATGATGATGAAGACAAGAAACTTGATCCCTCTTTTGTGGTAGCTCAATTGTGGAGGGAAATTTTGTTATGAGAGAAAGCAAGCCAGCCAGCAAGCCAAGCAAGTAGCAAGCATGTAGGGTAGATTTTATGTTTTCCTGCTTCTCTGAATTTTCTTCCTGCACTTTTGTTGGGGGACCTCAAATTCAGCATGTCCTATCTTTGGTGAGTGGTGGAGGGAGGAGCTTCTCTCCAACAGAAGCTGCTACTTTTTTTTCTCTTTGAACCTCAAATGCTTCTGCTGCTGGAGGGTTTTTTTTTTTTTTTTTTTTTTTTTTTTATTTATTTTTTTTTTGTTTTTTTGTGGTTGGGGGGTTTTTTTTTTTTTTTTTTCCTAATTTCTTAAATTCGTTGTTCTGTGTTTTGAGGAGATAAAATGGGAGTCTTGTTTTTTGTATTCTGTAGCTTTTTATGAGTGGGAGTTTCAGATTGTTGTGTGTTTTTGTGTTTCTTTGTTACCTTTTCTTTATTGTCTATGTCTTTTGTGTATTTAGTGTTTGAGGTTTTGGAATGTGTGTGCGTTGGGGGGGGGGGGGGGGGGGGGGGGGGGGGGGGGTGGGGTGCCGCGTTTTCTGGTTT
>Ga0116231_10011435_pt1 | contig 13636 bp, 14 predicted proteins | sample S1TSphgellanicum_2_FD_89695 | JGI IMG/M metagenome (GOLD analysis project Ga0116231, IMG submission 89695) | Host-associated microbial communities from peat moss isolated from Minnesota, USA - S1T2_Fd - Sphagnum magellanicum MG | ecosystem: Host-associated > Plants > Peat moss > Unclassified... | reverse complement strand
TGTGATGAGCGGCGGTGTGTTGTGGGAATACACGCCGCCCAGCTATCAGGCGCTCGTGGGCACGTACCAGATCACCAACTCCACGCCCGTGGCCGATCCGGATCGGCAATCCATTTATGCTGCCTCGCCCGACGGCTATATCCAAAAGCTGGCAGTCAGCGATGGCCAGATTGTCTGGCGCACCGCCATCACCCATCTGCCAAAGCGAGAGAAGATCGCTTCGCCCGTGAAGATCTTCCAAGGCCATGTGATAGCCGTTACGGGGGGCTACATCGGTGACCGCCCGCCCTATCAGGGACATGTCGCAATTCTCGACGGCAACTCCGGCAAGCTCGTGCAAGTGTGGAACTCGCTGTGCAGCAACCGCAACGGGCTGCTCGAGCCCGACTCCTGTCCGCAAACACAATCGGCCATCTGGGGGCGTGCGGGTGCTGTGATCGATTCCAGCAATGGCGACATCTTCATCGCCACCGGCAATGGCGGATGGAACGGCACAACCGACTGGGGCGACGCGCTCATCGAGATTGATACCAGTGCTACTAAAATACTGGGCAACTACACCCCGGCCGATAACGCAGAACTGAATGCGCGAGATCTCGATCTCGGTTCGAGCTCGCCCGTGCTCCTCGGCAGCGGCTTGATCGCCCAAGGCGGCAAGGATGGCAAGATCCGCTTGCTCAGCCGCGAGGCGATCGCCGGTGATGGTCCGCACAAGGGCCACGAACTGCAAACCGTCCCTACACCCAGCGGCACCGATCTGTTCACCCAGCCTGCGGTATGGAAACACGACGGCCAGACTTGGATGTTCGCCGCCGACAATGGCGGTACGGCCGCTTGGAAGTTGGCAGATGCGCAGCTTCAGGAAGCATGGAAAACCGCCACCGGCGGCACCAGTCCGTTCGAGGCCGGCGGGCTGCTGTTTGTCTACGCGCGCAAGGGCGGACTGAACGTGTATGAAGCGGTAAGCGGCAAACATATCGCCACGCTGCCGTGCGGCCCGGGCCATTGGAACAGCCCCATCGTGTTGCAGGGCCTGATCATCCTCCCCGAAGGCGACGCCAATGAGCACGCCACCAGCGGCGTGCTCGATGTTTGGAGCCTGCCCCGCGAAAACTAGCTGCCCCTTGCGGCATAAGAACATATGTCGTAGAATAACAGACAATTGTAGTAGGGATGCGTAGTGACACTGCCACGTCTGAGCAAACTGGACCTGCGAATCATGGAGGCGTTATGGACCCACGGGGCGCTTTCGGTCCGCGAAATTCAAGAGTGCTTTCCCGAGTTCGATCGACCGGCCTATAGCACCGTACAAACAATCGTCTATCGCCTGGAAGCCAAGAAGGCCGTGCGCCGCGCGAAGAAGATTGGCAACGCCCACATCTTTGAGCCAACGATCTCGCGCGGCGCCGCGCAGCGACGTTTGATCGACGAGTTCTTCAACCTGTTCGGCGGCCGCGCACAGCCCGTCATGGCCCACTTGGTCGAGTCCGGGAAACTCACGCTGAAGGATATCCAGGAGGCGGAGCGCCTTCTTCAGGACCTCGGCGAGAAGCAAAAAGCGAAATGATTCACGCGCTGTTCAATCACCTTTGGCAGTCGACCCTCTTCGTCGGTGTGATTGCGATGCTGGCATGGTTCCTTCGCGAGCACGGCGCGCACCTACGTTACTGGCTGTGGTACGCAGGTTCGCTCAAGTTCTTGTTGCCCTTCTCCCTCCTGATTGCGCTTGGCGGTCATTTCAGCTGGCACTCCCCCGCGACGGACGCGGCGGCCCCCGTACTCGGGCGAGTCGTCGCTCCTTTTCATGCGGACACTGATTCGCTGATCCGTCCGTCCATTGCGACACCCGTCGTCAAAGAGGTCGCGATATCCGCCGCGAAGCCTGACGAATGGGCCGCTGCGAAGCCTCACGAATGGGCGGTGCCCATTCTCGTCTGGCTGTGGATTTTGGGCGGCGCCACCGTGGCTGTCGGTTGGATGATGCGGTGGTCGCAAATCAGCCGCGCTGTCCGCTGCTCGATCCCGCTGTCGATCGATGCGCCAATCCCGGTCCGTGTGTCGAGTTGTCTCATCGAACCTGGAGTGGTTGGCATCCTGCGACCGTTTCTATTGGTTCCCCAGGGAATCGCGGAACGACTGGATGCCGCACAGTTGCGAACCGTGCTGCTGCACGAGTTCGAGCATGTTCGCCGCCGCGACAACCTCTTCGCAGCTATTCACATGGTTATCGCGGTACTTTTCTGGTTCTATCCTCTGGTCTGGTGGCTGGGTCGGCAACTCGTCGCGGAACGCGAGCGAGCATGCGATGAGGCGGTCATCGCCGCGGGTTGCGACCCTGAGACCTATGCGCAGGGCATCCTCAATGTCTGCCGACTGTACCTTCACATACCCCTGCCCTGTACGGCCGGTGTCGCCGGAGCCGATTTGAAGAAGCGTGTGGAATCCATCATGACGCGGCCGCCAAGACGCGACCTCAGCGTGGTGAGCGGCGCATCCGTCCTGGCCATCGCCGGCGCAGCCGTGTTGTTGCCGGTGGCCTTGGGCGCTGTCTCGGCGCGCGCCATCGCTCATGATGAAGTCCCGGTGGCGAGCGGCAGCGCGGATGTCGCGGCCGATACGAGTAGCCCCGATAAGATTAGCATCGAGTTGTCGAGAGCACTCTTGGTGCAGGAGCGCTATGCCGAACTGGACGAACGCATCAACGGCTTCCAGGCGGCCTATGAGGCTGGCACGCTCGATGACTTGGCGCTGCTGCACGCGATCGGCAGCTTCGTCGCCGTCGATCCCGCGCTGGAGCGCAATTTCGATGCATGGATCGCTGCCTACCCAAATTCCTACGCAGCGCGGCTGTCACGCGGCATCTATTATTTCAAGAGCGGCGTGCAAACCCGCGGCAAGCGCTATATTTCGCATACGACGACGGAGCAGATTCGGGGCATGCAGGCATATTTCGCCAAAGCCCAAAGTGACCTCCATGATTCGCTGGCCCTTAATTCCAAACCCGTGCTCTCGTACAACTATCTCATTCGCATCAGCATGAACGGGGGTAATCAGGAGCGCACGCGCGCCCTGCTGGATCAGGCGCTGAAGTTCGACCGCGTCGCGCTGGCCGCGCGCCGGCCGTATCTGAAATCCCTGGAGGCACGCTGGGGCGGCAGCCTCAACGAGATGCTCGCCTTTATGCAGGAGTCCCGCGAGGCCGGGCTGTCTGCCGATCAATTGTCCGAATTGCAAGCGCTCGTCGATGCCGAAAGGGAATGGCTCAAGAAGCACCCGGATGGCTCGCAGCAGCCAGCCGTCGATTCCGATTGAGTCAGCAGGCCAAGGGGAGTTGTGCCCAAACCGATGCGAATTTGGATGCTGGCGGCACTTGCCACATCGGCATCGATTCTGATGAGAGCGCATGCTCAGACGATCGCAGCAGTGCCGACCGACTCGGTGCCCGCAGCCTCGGCGCCAATCACTCAAGTCTCATCCACACATGCGAGTGCGGTGATCGAGGACGACATCGAAACGGTGGAAGACGGCTATCGGTTTAACGCCTATGTCGTACGCTGGCATGGCGTCCGTGTCGTGGTGTCCGATCCAACGAGTCAAGGCCACCTTGCTGTCGGCGATACGCTGCATTTCATTGCCGGCCGCTCGGAAATCATCAAGGGCCAGCGGATGCTCAGTTTCCTGAGCACCGAGCGCGAAGCTGGGTCGGGCGATCCCGCAGGCCTCGATGCGACGTCCTCCACCGCTCGAACGGAGACCTCCATCGTGGAGGAGGTGCTCACGGCACAAGACGAAGGGTATCTGTTCACAGCCTATATCGTACGCTGGCAGGGCAAGCGTGTTGCCGTCATCGACATGCAATCGTCGCCGCCACATATGGTGGGTGATCAGATCGATCTGGTGGTCATGCGCATGTCGCCCATGGGCCGCAAGGTATTGGCATTCGTAAATCCGCCGACGAACACCGGGCAAGGCGCTGCACACAATATCGAGGATGTGGGCATTGTTGAGGAAGTGCTGCGTGGCCGTGTGGATGGCGATGCCTATGTCGATTACATCGTCCGCTGGCACGGATCCGAGGTGGCAATTGCAGGGGCCACGGACAGACAATCCTCGCAAGCTGGCGCGCAGCATCTGAACATCGGCGAGGGCATTCCACTCAAAATCTCGCGGTTCAAGCTTCCCACGGGTGCGGGGATTCTCCAGATCGTCGCTGGGACCCGCGGTGATACCGCGACCAGTCCGATGTCGTCGAAGGATTCGACGATCGTGATTACCAAGGTCAAGGGCACCGTTGAGCGCGTCTTGACCGCGCAAGCGGACGAATATCAATACCGAGCCTACATCGCCCTGTGGCGGGGAGCGCAAGTGGCGGTGGAAGATGCCTTTTCAAGCACGCACTTCAAAGTGGGAGATCAAGTTGCATTCACGGTGGGACACACGGGACCCACCGGCAACGGACAGATGGACTTCACGTTGTTCGATTTTCCGTGCGTGCAAGGCTCGATCGACAGCTCGCGCTCGTCATTGGGAACCGGAACCGAACCTCATGGGACTAACGAAACACTCAGCTCGGCTCCGGTGTCTCAATGTAGACCCCCGTAGTTTGATGTGTTTTCAATGATTTGCAAGTGCCAGCTCGCAAATGCCAGAGAAAATCGTGCGCTCACGATGGCGTCTCGCGGCAGGCGCGCCGGTAAACCGGCGTGGCGATGCGCCCCAAATGATTCGATTCGTTCACACTTCTAGTCCGCCGCTTTCCTCAACCTTCACGCGCGAGCGCCGATACGTTCGCTCATGGCAGTGAACCGAGCGTCGGCTCGCAAGCAAATCCCGTCTGCCCGCAAACGGGCAGTGCAGGCGCAATCGCAAACCGATGGCGCACGGGTGTTTGAACGTACAGGAACAGTGACTCTCATGGCAGTGACCATACTCGCGGTCGACGACTCGGCATCCATGCGGCAGATGGTGAGTTTTACTCTCAAGCACGCTGGATATACCGTGGTGCAGGCCACCGATGGAGTCGAAGCGCTCGAGTACGCGCGTGCCAACCTCGTAAGCCTCGTGCTCACGGACGTCAACATGCCCCGGATGGACGGGATCACGCTGGTCCGCGAGTTGCGGCAGCTGGATACCTACAAGTTCGTGCCCATGCTCGTACTCACCACGGAAGCCGGGCAGGACAAGAAAATGGCGGGTAAGCAGGCGGGAGCGACCGGATGGCTGGTCAAGCCTTTCAATCCCGAGAAACTCCTGGCCACCATCGCAAAGGTCCTGTGATCCCATGACGCTCGATTTAGAAATGGAAGAGATCATCAAGGTCTTCTTCGAAGAAAGCTTCGAGTGCCTCGATGCCATGGAATCCGGCCTGCTGACGCTGGACACCACCGCGGATCGGGAGACCATCAACACGATTTTCCGGGCGGCGCATTCGATCAAGGGCGGAGCCGGCACCTTCGGCTTCATGGAGATCGCCGAGTTCACGCATTCCGTGGAGACCCTGCTCGACGAAATGCGCAACGGCATGCGCGCCGTGACCCCCGACGCCGTTCAGGTGCTGCTCCAGTCCGTCGATGTGATCCGCGAAATGACGCAGTCGGCACAAGCCAAGCAGCCGATCCTCACCGTGGGCGCCGACGCGCTGAACGGGGAACTCGCGCGCATACTTGCGCAAAAGAATGTGGTCGCGGCTGCCCCGATAACCGACACCGCTGCGCTACCGGCCGCCGCCGCACCCGTGCCCCCGAAGTCCGCGCCGCAGGCGCCGGGCAACGTCGCAGTGACGAGCATCTCGGGATGGCGGATCCACTTCGTCCCGGAACTGACCCTGTTCGAAACCTGCAATGACCCCATGCGGATCTTTGCCGAATTGGCCGGCCTCGGCCGGCTCGACGTCACCGCGCATACCGACCGCATCCCGCCGTTGCCGACGCTGGATGCGACGCATTGTTATCTGTCCTGGACCCTCGTGCTGCACGGGGCGATCGAGCAAGCCCGTGTCATCGAAGTATTCGACTGGGTCGAGACGGTCTCGAAGATCAGCTACGAGCCGATCTATCTCGCACCCGACGCCGGCGTGCCGTCGGCCGTCGGCGCGGGGGCCGCTGCGCCCGTAGCGGCGCGCCCGGCCGCTGCGGCAGAGCCCGCTGCCGCACCTGCCGCACCGCTCGTCGTTGCCAAGGCGGGCAGTGACGCTGGTTCGATCCGTGTCGCCACCGAGAAAGTCGACGCACTGATCAATCTCGTCGGCGAATTGGTGATCACGCAATCCATGCTCGGTCGATTCGCCGAGAAGTACGATCCGGAGGATCTCGAATCCCTGCGCCGCGGTCTCATTCAGCTCGCACGCAACACGCGCGAGCTGCAAGAGAGCGTGATGCAGATCCGCATGTTGCCGATCGGCTTTTCCTTCAATCGCTTCCCCCGCCTGGTCCACGATCTGTCGCGCAAGCTCGGCAAGAAAGTGGAATTGAAACTCTGCGGCGAGAACACCGAGCTCGACAAGACGGTGCTCGAGAAGATCGGCGACCCGCTCGTGCACCTGGTCCGCAACGCACTCGATCACGGTATGGAACTGCCGGACAAGCGGCTCGCGGCCGGCAAGAGCGAGACCGGGACTCTGGAGCTGAACGCCTTCCACGAGGGTGGCAGCATCATCATCGAAGTCAAGGACGACGGTGCCGGACTCAACAAGGCGCGGATTCTCGCCAAGGCCCGCGAGCGCGGGCTGGTCGAACCGGATGAACAGCTCAGCGACGAGCAGATCTACAACTTGATCTTCGTCGCCGGATTCTCGACCGCCGACACGGTCAGCGACCTTTCCGGCCGCGGCGTCGGCATGGACGTGGTTCGCCGCAACATCAACGATCTAGGCGGCCACGTACAGATATTCAGCAATGAGGGAGTCGGCAGTACGATCCGTATCCGGCTGCCTCTCACCCTCGCGATCCTCGAGGGCCAGGTCCTGCGCGTGGGCAAGGAGATCTACGTGGCCTCGCTGGTCTCGATCATCGAGACCGTGCAGCCGACGCGCGAACATCTCAGCAGCGTTGCCGGGCGATCCGAACTCTTCAAACATCGCGACAGTTACCTGCCGATCATTCGGCTGCACGACCTGTTCGACATCGAACCGGACACTCGCGATATTGCCAAGGGACTCCTGGTCGTCGTGGAGTCGGATGGCCGGCGTGTTTCGATCCTGGTCGACGAATTGCTGGCGCAGCAGCAGGTGGTCATCAAGAGCCTCGAGACAAATTTCAAGCATGTGCCCGGACTTGCCGGTGCGACCATACACGGCGATGGTACCGTGGCCCTGATTCTCGATATCCCTGGGTTGATCCACAATTTTCTCGAACGTCAATCTGGGCGCATCGAGCTGGCCGCCTGATGGCACGGAGACTACGATGACCATGGACATGAAGCCGACCGGCTTGCCGCATGCCGCTGCCGGCACCGAGCAATACTTGAGCTTCTTGCTGGGCGGCGAGGAATACGGCGTCGACATCAAGAAGGTCCAGGAAATCAAAGGCTGGGACACGGTGACCCGTGTTCCGTATTCGCCGGCCTACGTGCTCGGCGTGATCAATCTGCGCGGCTCGATCGTCCCGGTCATCGATCTGCGGCTGCGGTTCAGTCTGGAGAAGGTGCCCCACGACGCGACGACCGTCATCATCGTGGTACATGTCCCCGGCGACCGCGGCGAAAGAACGGTGGGCATGGTGGTCGATGCGGTCGCCGATGTCTATGACGTCGCCAATGCCAACATTCTGCCGCCGCCCGAGTCGCTGGGCGCGGTCGAAAAAGTCTTCGTGCGCGGTCTTGCGAACCAGGACGGGAAAATGTTGATCCTGATCGACGTCGACGGACTGGTGGTATCCAGCGTCGACGGTGCATCCCAGGCCGCCGCCTAAATCATCACGGGAACCTGACCATGGCCAGAAAAAAAGCTAGCGAATCCGCGCCGCTGCCCGAGACCGCCGCGCCGGTGGCGGCGACCCTCGAAGACCCTGTTTTCTACCTCGACGCGACCGTCGACATCAAACACATCGTACAGGCCGCGGGCCGCGTCCGCGCAAGGCTGGCAGAGCCTGGTACGCTCACCGTCGATCTCTCCCGAGTGTCGAACATCGACACCGCGGGCGTGCAACTCCTGTTGGCGTTGTGCAACGAGGCCCCGGGGCGCGGATCGAGCCTCGTCTTTCGCGGGCAATCCGCGGCATTGACCCAGGCGCTGGCCATTCTCGGTTTGCAAGGCCAGATACCCGCGGCACCGAGTCATGCTACCCAGTAGATCCGGTTCCTCGGAAGTCCGCAGCGTCATTGCCGAATTCGGCCGGTTGCTCGAAATTTTCAGCGATCAACTGGCCGCTTCCCTGCGCGAGGCGGATCGCGAATGCACCGCCGTCGGTGAGTCCTTCCACGATCTTGCCGCCGCCAAGGGACGCATAGAGCTGATCGCATGTCCACCGGCGGCCCAATCGGCGCTGGCCCGTGAATGCGCCGAGATCGACGGCTCCTTGCGAAGCGCCGTGGTTGCGCTGCAGTATCACGACCGGCTGACCCAGCGCATCGGACACATCCGCGTCGGCTTGAATCATCTGCAGACGCTGTTGCGTGCGCCCACGGCGCATAGCGACGAGGAATGGCTGGCCCTGCTGCAGAACGTCGACAGGACTTACCACCTCGAGTGGCATCGCCTGGCCCGCACCGTTCCGACCACGGAAGACGCCGCCAGCGATCCCGCGAACGACCGCGATGGTGTGGAACTGTTCTGAAGAATTCCCGATAAGACTAAAGAAACTGCGCCGGCGGACCGATAGAGGGGGCTATAGAGCGTACCTCACCCAACTCTCCCGAGTGTGCCCATGGCCGACTTGACTTCCCAGACCAGCCGCGACCCCACAGACCCCAAGGGCCGGCAGGTGCTCACATTTTCTCTGCACGGCGAGACCTATGGAGTCGACATCCTGCGCGTACAGGAGATCCGGGGCTGGTCCGCCGTCAACCGGATCCCACAGACGCCGTCGCATGTGCTCGGCGTTCTCAACCTGCGTGGCTCGATCGTGCCGATCGTCGACCTGCGGGTGCATTTCAATCTGCCGAGCGCGGAATTCACGCCGCTCACCGTGATCATCGTGCTGTCGATCCGCACGGCGCGGGGCTCGAGCGAGTTCGGCCTGGTCGTGGACAGCGTCGCGGACGTCGTCGATGTTCGCGGCGAGGACATCAAGGAGACGCCGAACATGGGCAGCCAGTACGATTCGGATTTCATCGAGTCGCTCGCAACCGTGGCGGGCCAAATGCTGATCCTGCTCGATGTCGATGCCTTGATCGGCCGAGATCCCAGCCTGCAGGAAGCCGATTTCCTCGCCGGTGCCGCGTGAGTTGCACGCCGGACCGGGCATGAAAACGGAGCGCAACATCGCGACGGCGGAGCCCAAGTCGGATCGGGAATACGAGTTCAGCGACGCCGACTTCCGTGCCTTGCGTGATCTCGTCAAACAGATGACCGGCATCAATCTTGCCGAAACCAAGCGCGAATTGGTGTACGGACGCGTTTCTCGCCGGCTGCGTGCGCTCGGACTGTCGAGCTTCGGCGAATACCGTCGCATGCTCGAGGTGCAGGATGCGCCGGAACTGGTCGAGTTTTGCAATGCGCTGACCACGAACCTCACGTCGTTCTTTCGCGAGTCCCACCATTTCGATTACCTGCGCGACCAGGTGCTGGCGCCGCTGGCCGCGGATCCGCGTGGCACGCGGCGCCTGCGCGTCTGGTCATCGGCCTGTTCGACCGGCGAGGAGCCGTATTCGATCGCGATGACGATCATCGAGAGCTTGCGCGATTGGCAGAAATGGGACATCAAGATTCTGGCGACCGATCTGGATTCGAACGTGCTCGCCACCGCGGCGCGCGGGAGTTACGCCGCCGACCGTGTCAAGGGCATGCAGCCCCAGCGGCTGACGCGGTTCTTCCGCGAAGGGTCCGGGGGGGGCAATTCCTACGAGGCGGGCCAGGAATTGAAGGAGTTGATCACGTTCCGGCAGGTCAACCTGACGCACGCGCTGCCGATGTCAGGACCGATCGATGTCATTTTCTGCCGCAACGTCGTGATCTATTTCGACAAGGACACCCAGCGTGACCTGTTCGCCCGCATGTCGAGGCTGCAACGTCCCGACGACTTGCTGTTCCTCGGACATTCGGAGAACCTGTTCAACGTCTCGAACGATTACACCCTGATCGGCAAGACCATCTACCGGCGCAACGATGCATGAGCGTGTTCGCCGACAAACAGGCCAAGGTCGCGAAGTGCCCGGCGCTGCGGGGATTCGAGCACGTACAGCGTTACTGGGATGCGGCCACCGATACCTGGACGGCCAAGATCCTGCCCGGCGAGTTCTTCGTGACGATGTATGACGAGACCATCACGACGGTGCTCGGCTCGTGCATCTCCGCCTGCATACGCGACACGGCGCTGGGCTATGGCGGCATGAACCACTTCATGCTGCCGGAGGACAACTCGGCCGGCAACAACAGCTGGATCAACGGTGTGGACGGCTTGTCGACTCGTTACTGCTCGTATGCGATGGAAAGGCTCATCAACAATCTCATGAGGCTTGGCGCGAGGCGAGAGCGTCTCGAGGTGAAGATCTTCGGAGGCGGCAAGATTCTACCGGCGATGTCCGACGTCGGCGTCAAGAATATCGCCTTCGCGAAGGGTTTCCTGAAGCTCGAGGGCTTCAAGATCGCAGCCGAGGATGTCGGCGAGGTTTACCCGCGGCGCGTGGTCTACTTCCCGAAGACCGGGCGGGTCATGCTCAAGCGCCTGCGTGCGCTCGACGTCGCCGCGATCGCCACCCGTGAGAGCCAGTACCGCAAACAAATCGTACAAAAGCCTGCCGACGACGACGTCGAATTGTTCAACTGACAGAGAAAATCAAAGATATGACAACCAATGCAATCCCGGTCGGCCAGGCGGGCAATCGACGCATCCGCGTGCTCATCGTCGACGATTCCGCACTCGTGCGACGCATCCTCACCGACATGTTGAGCAGCGATCCGTCGATGGAAGTGCTCGGCGCCGCCGGGGATGCGTACGTCGCCCGCGACAAGATCAAGCAGCTCAATCCCGATGTACTCACGCTCGACGTCGAGATGCCGCGGATGGACGGCTTGACCTTCCTGCGCAATCTGATGCGCCTGCGGCCGATGCCCGTGATCATGGTCTCCTCGCTGACCGAGCACGGCGCCGAAGTGACGCTCGACGCGCTGGCGATCGGTGCGGTCGACTATCTGCCGAAGCCGAAGATCGATCTCGCCGCGACCTTGTCGGACTACAGGGACGAACTCATCGCCAAGGTCAAGATCGCCGCGCGCACGCGCGTGTACTCGCGCGAAGTTGTGCCTTCGATGAGCGCCGATGCGGTCCTCGCGAAACAGAACGCGCCGCGGCAACTGCGCACGACCGAGCGCATCGTCGCGATCGGCGCCTCGACGGGCGGCACCGAGGCGATCAAGGATGTACTCGTGAAACTCCCGCCGGACATGCCTGGCGTCGTGATCACGCAGCACATCCCGAAACTGTTCAGCGGCGCCTTCGCGCGACGCATGGATTCGCTCTGCCAGATGACGGTGTGCGAAGCGCAGGACGGTCAGCAGATCCTGCGCGGCCACGCCTACATCGCCCCCGGTGACAAACACCTGCTCGTGGTTCGCGACGGCGCGCGCTACACCTGCCGCCTCGACGACGGCGAGCCCGTGAACCGGCACAAGCCTTCGGTCGACGTGCTGTTCCGATCCGTCGCACAGCAGGCCGGTCGCAATGCGATCGGCGTGATATTGACCGGCATGGGCAAGGACGGGGCCTTGGGGCTCAAGGAAATGCGCGAGGCGGGCAGTCCGACGATCGCGCAGGACGAGGCGACCAGCATGGTGTGGGGCATGCCCGGCGAGGCGGTTGCCGTCGGCGCGGCCTGCGACGTGCTGCCGTTAGGGGAAATTTATGCCCGTATTTTGAAGCTGTCCGATGAGATGGATGTGACGCGCCGTACAGCCAAGGGCTGAGGCGTACGCTAGAGTCGATCAACCGCATTATCGTAATGGAGTAACGCTTGAAAATTCTGATCGTAGATGACTCGACCGCGATGCGCATGATCGTGCGCAAGACGATGCGGCTCGCCGGCTTTGACGGCCACGAATACTCGGAGGCCGAGGACGGCGCGAAGGGCCTCGCGGCAATCAAGGCAGCGCTGCCCGATCTCGTGCTTTCGGATTGGAACATGCCGAACATGACCGGCATCGAGTTGCTCGAGAACCTCAGCAAGGACGGGATCAGCGTCAACTTCGGCTTCGTGACCACAGAGGCGACGCCCGACATGCGTCAGCGGGCCACCGCGGCCGGGGCGAAGTTTCTGATCTCCAAGCCGTTCACGCCCGAATCCTTCAAAGAAATCTTAGGGTCGCACATCAAATGACCGTCGTCGCCGGCGCAATCTGCCCCTTGCCTGATCCGAAACTCGTCCGGGAGCTGCTGGGGATGCTGTTCGATGGCCTCGTGGTCAAGACCGGCGCCAAACTCGAGGTATCGGCCAAATCGACCGGTTGGGCCGCGGTCTACGTGACCGACGACGGTAAACCCGTGGCGCTGTGCGCCTGCGATCTCGCCTTCGCCGCGAACAGCGGCGCTGCGCTCTCGATGCTGCCACCGGGCGTGGCGAAGGACAGCATCAAGACGGGGCAGCTCACGGAGACCATGCTCGCGAATCTGGGCGAAGTCATGAACATCTGCACGCGGCTGGTTCTGCACGAAGGCACCCCACACGTGCGACTCAACGCGGTTTGTCCGATCGCCAAGTTGCCGCCGGCCGGGATGGCGATCGCGACGGCGCCGAAGGCGCGCATCGATTTCGAGGTCACGCTCGGCAAGTACGGCAACGGGATGCTCACCGCCCTGGTGATTTGACCCCGCAAGAAGCGGGCGCGGGCCGTCTACTCTGACATATGATCGAGGGCATACCCTCATCAGCCTGCGAGTGGAACATGCCCCCCAAGACCGCAAATCGAGAATTCCGTTATTACGATTTCGTGATGGCCGCGTACGTCTGCGTGCTGCTTTGCTCGAATCTCATCGGTCCGGCGAAGGAAACGACGCTTTCGGTGCCGCTATTCGGCGACGTCACGTTCCTCGCCGGCGTGTTGTTCTTCCCTATCTCCTACATTTTCGGCGATATCTTGACCGAAGTGTATGGCTACGGACGCGACCGACGCGTGGTCTGGGCTGGCTTCGCCGCCTTGGCATTCGCCTCCGTCATGGCCGCGATCGTCGTGAATCTGCCGCCCTCGGCCGCGGGACGGGCAGCACAGCCCGCGCTCGAGGCGATTTTCGGTAATACGCCGCGCATCGTGCTGGCGTCGATCATCGCCTTTCTCTGCGGCACGTTCGTGAACAGCTACGTTCTCGCCAAGATGAAGATCCTGACCCGCGGTCGTTGGCTCTGGACACGGCTGGTCGGCTCCACGCTATGCGGTGAACTCGTCGATTCCGTGCTGTTCTATGTCATTGCTTTTTACGGTCGGATGGCCTGGGAGCACCTGCAAGGCTTGATGCTGACCCAATATCTGCTCAAGAGCGGCTGGGAGATC